>Ga0209295_1000724_pt1 | contig 13543 bp, 6 predicted proteins | sample Porto_5metaG_FD_187428 | JGI IMG/M metagenome (GOLD analysis project Ga0209295, IMG submission 187428) | Marine algal microbial communities from Porto, Portugal - Porto_5 metaG (SPAdes) (version 2) | ecosystem: Host-associated > Algae > Red algae > Unclassified | place: Portugal: Porto... | reverse complement strand
TGGTAAAAGCAGGTTTTAGATTGGGGTTTCCTTCTTCAAAAGTAAACGGATCATAGAAATACACGAAAGAATTTAGCGAGCTGTAAGACGGTCTGCGAATTCTATAACTGTATGCAAGGTTAGCACTGATCTCTTCTGTAATTTCTCGGCTTAGGCTTGCACTTGGAAATAGTTTAGATATTTTTCTTGTTCTTGTTTCTCCCGTAGTCGTTGCAGTGCCCCGGGTATCACTTTCTTCCCAACGTAATCCACCGGAAAAACTCCACTTATCAACCTTTACGTTTAATTTAGAATACAATGCCAATATTGTTTCATCTACCAAGAACCTGTTGCTCTCTGCCGGTTGAAACTGAAATACACTTTCATCATCTTCTGTAAAAGACTGTAAATCGCTATCTGATTCTACATCTGAAAATTTGGCGCCTGCATTCCAGGAAAAGTTCTCATTAACCGTTCTTTTATAGTCGGCTTTATACGTATTGATCTTGTATGCTGCATCTTGAAAGTAACGTCTATTATCATAAGGTAGTTCAGAAGTGCCTATTTGAAATAAATTGTTTTCATTGTCATAACCGTAGTCCACAAAATTATAATCCAGTACAAGTTTATTCTTGTCGTCTTTAATCTCATAATAAGGGTTCAAGGATTTAATATTTCTATTTCTATCGAAACTATTATCGGTTAATAAGGTAATGTTAGATGTACCGTTTGAAATGGTCGTGTTATTATTAGAAACACGATCAGAATCACTGTTTACTATTCTACCACTTACACCAATTGAATGTTTATCTGTTATATAATAATCAAGGCCTGCCCCAACATTAATAATAATTGGATCAAAGGCAGATTTTGAAGTCTGTTCATAAGTGTCATCCAAAACGCTACGAGACAGTATTAGATCATCTCTAGAAGTAGATTTTCTATACCCTGCGCTTAATTGCCAATTAAGTTTGTTTTTATAACTAGCAACCGATGCACTTGTAGCATACTCAAACCTATTCTCATAACCTACCATTTGCTTTACGTTACCATGAGTACCTAGTTTTACATTATTCTTTAAAATGATGTTTAATATTGGACCCGCGCCTTCAGCATCGTATTCCGAACCTGGCTGTTGTATTAATTCTACTTTAGAAATATTGTCTGCAGGCAAATCTCTGAGCAAGCTAGCCGTATCCATATAATCTGTAGTCTTTCCGTTTATAAGTATTCTGATATTACCCTGACCTGCATAGCTTACATTACCATTAGTCAATATAATACCGGGAACCTTTTTTACGACATCTTGAAGATTGGTATTCACCATATCTGAATTTTCAAGATTTACTATAAGCTTTTCCGCGGTCTGTTTAATTTGTGGTCTCTTACTTTTTACAACAACCTCATCTAGGTTTTGAGTTTCTTCTTGTAAGGTAAAATCAACTACTTCATTCGATCCTGATAATTGTAGTTCATCAGATTTTTTAGTTTCGAAACCCAATACCGATACTTCTATTACATAAGTGCCATTTACAAGGTTTTCAAAGACATAAGCTCCGTTATCATCGCTAATTACTCCCGTAACCGCTTCTTCTTTTCCTACTTCGTATAGAATGATGTTGGCAAAAGAAAGCGGTGTTTCTAATGTGTCTGTAATAGTACCGTTGATGGTGTTCTGTGCAATAGAAACAGCTGTGATGAATAGTGCTGCTATTAAAGTTGTTAATTTAAATTTCATGACTGGTCGTTTTATTATTGATACCGTAAAACTATAGTCAGCACTCGCTTTAATAAAGTAGATTCTGCCCAATTGGGATAAAAAAGGGATGAGTTGGGTATTCTTTTGGATATAGATTTTAGAAAACAAAAACTGGTGTTACAGTTGGGGGCTATCGTATTAATTAAAGTCTAATATATTTAGGTCAGAAATTAACAACTGTAACACTCGAAATAAAATTTAATTTTTTTGGCAAGCCAATTCTCTAAAAACTTCTTCATCTGTTGGGTTATCTTCTAATACAGTTATTACAGTTTCTAAAGATTGTCCTTCAAAATCCTCTATGATAGTTCCGTTAACAACTATGTCGTCTCCATCCTTACATACATTAAAGTCTGCTACATTAGGTCCTGAACATTCATAACAATCGCCAGATAAACCAAACTCTTTTTCAAATTCTGCACATAATTGCTCAGCGGCATCATTAAATTCAAGATTACTGGGTAGATTTAGCAATTCACCTATAGCCTCCCCATCGCTACGTAATCTAATTTTTCCTGGTTCTTCCTCACAAATTTCAACTCCTTCAACATTACAAGCTACACAATTATTAACATCGCTTTTATTACACGAAGCGGTAATAATCATAAGAAAAGTTATCGAAATCACTAGTTTTAAGTTTTTCATTTTCAACATTTTAAAGGTTAGCTCTATTTATTTGATAAAACTAATGTTGAAATTTATGGAAGACAATACCATAATTACTGTATTTATATCTACTGGTTTTCCTTTAGATGAATACAGGTTTGAACAATATTAAGAAAATGACTTAAGCTTTTGATGTTTTAGCTTTCGTTGGCTTCTTCTTTATCTGGGTCTTCGTTTGGAAACATTTTACCCAAATATGCCAGTTTATAGCCTTTCTGAATATCTGTAAATTCTTTACTGAACGCCGTAATAATGTGAATATCACCTTCTGGGTCTAAAAGAAACAATGGAACAATATCCGCATCTGCCTTTGTAATCTCAATCAAACCTTCATAATGCTCAGTGTCGTGAAGTTCTATTTCATGAATAGCCGGAAATTTTCTTGCTGCTTCGGTCAATTTTATAAAATCATCCGTATGTGAAAACAAGCCTTCTTTAGGGTTGTTTTCAGGGTCAGACATTTCATCTGCATCTACCAATCTAAACGATCCGTTCTCACCAAATGCATCTTGAAACTTATCTATGGCATATTTGTTTATATCAGAGTTTGCCGTTAATGCCATTAAATACCCAATATCGTTCAGTTCTATATTATCAGTTAAATTGTCTGAATATATATTAGCAGAAATAGCTTCTAAACCTAATTTTTCGGCTTTGTCAATATTAGACTGGTTATTGTCAATTAATACAACGTGCCTGTCGTTTTTATGTAGATATTCACCTATTAAACGTGATACCTTTGACGCCCCTAAAATCAAAATTCCTTCAGATTTATTTAGAAAAACCCCTATTAGTTTGGCAAACACTCTTGCCGTTGTGGCATTTAACAAAACGGTGCCAAGAACAATCATGAATACCAATGGTGTAATATATTCTGCCCCGGCCTCTCCTTTCGTCAACAATTTAGATCCAAATAAAGATGCTATACCAGCGGCCACAATACCCCTAGGACCTACCCAACTAATAAACATCTTTTCATTGAACTTTAAATTAGAACCAATTGAACTCAAGAAAACCCCAAGTGGTCTAATGATCAATACAATGGATAAGAACAATGCTATCGTTTTCCATGTAAATATTAATTCTAAATCTGAAATGTCAATATTAGCCGCCAGTAAAATGAACAGTATCGATATCAAAAGAATACTTAAAGATTCTTTGAAATATAAAAGCTCTTTAATGTTCGGTAAATTGGTATTACCCATCACCATACCCATTACAACTACAGCCAGTAAGCCAGATTCATGTGCAAAAACATCTGACATTACAAAAACTCCCAAAACCACTGATAATGATACTACATTCAATAAATAATGCGGAATAAAGTTCTTCTTGATTAAAAATGTAAGTGCATGGGCAAAAGTGAACCCGAATGTAAAACCGAATAATAATATTTTAGCAAACTCGATCAATGCAGTCATAGTATACGCCTGACCTTCGCCTACACTAATAAATTCATAAACCAAAACCGCGGCCAATGCGCCAATGGGATCAATTAAAATACCTTCCCATTTTAATATTGCGGAAACATCTTTTTTAAGCGGAATATTCCTTAAAATGGGAGTAATTACCGTTGGGCCTGTTACAATTATCAAAGCTGAAAACAGAAAACATAGCTGCCATGAAAGTCCAAACAGCAAATAGGCCGCCAATGCCGCCCCAAAAAAGGTGGTTAAACTACCTAGAGTAATTAATTTGGTAATTACAGGACCAATATTTTTAATCTCTGAACGCTTAAGCGTAAGTCCGCCCTCGAACAAAATAATACTAATGGCCAGCGACACAAAATAGTACAAACCCTCTCCCGGAAAAAGTCCTTTGTCCCCGTTCCATATAGGTTCAATAATCTTAGAACCATCTTCAGTATATAATGTTGACAGCGGTCCAACAATTAAACCTATAAGAATTAAAGGTAAAATTGCGGGTAGTTTTAAGCGCCAGGCCACCCATTGAGCAAGTATTCCTAAAATGATAATTCCAGCAAGCTCTAGCATTTATTTGATTTTGGATAAAAATAACAATTAAACACCACTATATAACATAAAAACATTGGTAAACAGCGCATTTTTAAAGACTGTTATAGCATACTAAATTTTACCATAGATTATTTAGATACTTTATAATCATAAAAATGTAACCCTTGATCTTACAAAAGCTATTCTATTTTATAACAAAGAGGGAAAAGATTTTAATCTGTGTTATCCAGTAAATCTTTAAACAATTTGTCTTACCGTACAAAAACATAAATTTTAGAACGTATCAACTTAACGCTCAGATAATAAGTGTAACTTATACACTGGATTAAATCTTACAAAAAACAGAGAAAAAACGTTTATTTATACGATACTTTTTTAACTTCGTAGATATCACCTTGGTTTAGGCTGTTGTTGTTAACCAATAATTTTGAATTCATTTAAATGTCTGAACCAGAAAAAAGTTCCCTCCATAAAAACCCATTATTTTATGGTATTTCTACGTTTTTACTTGTTTTAATCATTACTCAATTCATTGCCTATCAAAATCATCAACTTTATCAAAAAACAGAACAACAAGAAATTGAGCAACATGTTTCAAAATTAAAAATAGATTTACAAAATATCTTAGGTCAAAGTTATAACGCTACACAAACTCTTGCATTTATAGTAAACCAGTACGGGACACCAGATAATTTTGACAGTATTGCTCAATTACTTCTAAATAACAATACTAGTATCGACGCTTTAGAACTAGTTAATGAAAAAGGTATCATTACCCATGTTTATCCATTAAAAGGCAACGATGTTGTTGGAATGAATATTTTAAACGATCCAGATAATAAGTTTGGTGCAAAAATTACGCTTGAAAAAAAAGATTATTATACAGCCGGACCCCTATATTTAAAACAAGGTGGCTCAGGAATTATTGGAAGAAGGCCTTTGTATAACAAAGGGAAATTCAATGGTTTTGTGGCGGCAGTTGTTCGTTTATCAACTGTAATAAATACTATTAAACTAGATAGTCCCTTTGATCAAAAATTCTCATATCAACTAGTAAAAATCAACGCCGATAAAACCGAAGAAACTTTTTACTCTTCAAATAATATTTCTAAAGAAAACGCTACCAATTTACCACTTACCACTAGCCAAGGAGAATGGAAGTTATATGTTTATATGCATGATAATACCATTATTTCATCTAGCGTACTATTTTCCGTACTTGGCTTTTTACTCTCTTTGGTTTGTGGTGTTCTTTTGTGGTTTTTAATGCGACAACCTACAAAACTAAAAAAAATAGTAGACGAAAAAACAGCGCTTCTAAAAGATAGCAAAGAGCGATATAAATCATTGATAAACGGAGCTTCAGATGGTATTTTCTTGAACGATTTTCGGGGAAACATATTAGATGTAAACCCATATGCTATAAGTATGTTCGGTTTTACCAAAGATGAATTGTTGAATAAAAACATTAATGAACTTGTACCTGCTGAAGAATCTAGTAAAAACCCACCAAGGTTTGCTGATATCAAATCAGGTAAAGCCTTACGTTCAGAACGAAAACTGTTAAAGAAAGATGGTTCCGTATTTTTTGGAGAAGTTAGAGCCAAAATGCTTGATGACAATATCATTATGGGCATTATCAGAGATATAACAGAAAGAAAAGAATTAGAGTTATCCGTTGAAGAAAACTTAGCTAAATTCAGCAAGGCATATAATAACAAATTTGTTGGTATGGCTATTAAGGACCAGAACAATAAATTTGTGGATGCCAACTCCTATTTTCTCGATTTAATAGGTTATTCGCTTGAGGAAATCAAAGGTAAATCCGCTACGGAACTAGGTTTGTTAAATTTGGACAAAGTCAATAAAGATGATGACGTAGATTTGTTGAACAGTCCTCATAAAATAGATAGACTTCAAGCTGAATTCATTACAAAAAAAGGTAGCATTTTACATTTATTATTATCTAAAGAACCTTATAAATATCTAGATAAAAACTTCAGTTTAAGTACTTATGTAGATCAAACAGAAGCAAAAAGAGCTGATCGAGAAAAGCAACGTTTAATTTCAATTATTGAAAATAGTCCTGGTTTTATTGGCTTGGCCACACTATCCGGTGAGCCTCTCTATTTAAATGATGCCGGAAAAAAAATGATTAATTTACCTAGTGATTTTAATATAAACGAATCTAAAATTTTTGATTTTTTCGATGATAAATATAAAAGTGTTATTGTAAATGAGCATATGCCAACCGTAATGAAAAAAGGGTTGTGGACAGGAGAAGTACCACTTAAAAATTTTAAAACTGACACCATAACACCTTTAGAATTTTATGGTTTTCTTATTAAGGATGAAACAACAGATGAGCCTATTGCCATTGGTTCTATTGGTTTTGATCTTACCGAGCGTAAAAAAAACCAAAAAGAAATTCTAGAACTACAAAGTAAAATGAACGCAGCAATACGCATTGGTAAAATTGGGTATTGGGATTTTGATATTTCTACGCAATCTTTTGTATGCTCACCTTTAATGTATTCTATTTATGATATAGAACCTGATCAATTATTGACTATACCTTTACTTGAAAGTTTAATTCATCCTGACGATGTAGAAAAACATCGAAAAAATGTAAGAGAGATAATACTAGAAAAAAGTTCGCATGCTTTTTCTTATCGAATTATTGTCAAAGACGGTTCTATTAAATATGTAATGGTAGATATTGAGGTACTAAGAGATTCTGAAGATAAGGCCATTAATTTTAGGGGTACCGTAATAGATATAACAAAGCAAAAAGAAGCTGATTTTGAAATTTTAGACTTACAATCTAAAATGAACGCAGCTATAAGAATAGGCAATATTGGGTATTGGAATTGGGATATGTCAGATGATAATATAGAATGGTCGAAAGAAATGTATGCCATTCATGATGTGGAACCAGGCACGAAGATTACTCCAGATTTAATTAGAGAAATTATTTATCACAAAGATTTAGGTATTTTAGATAGAAAACTTGCTGAGAAAAAAGGGCAAGGCATTTCTGCACCAAACAACTACAGAATTAAACTTAAAGACAATTCGTTAAGATACTTGCTGTCATTTTCAGAAATAATATATGACGATAATGACAAGCCTATTATGTATCGTGGCACCACGATGGATGTTACTAAAAACATACAATCGGAATTAGCACTTAAAGAAAGTCAAGAAAAATTTTCAAAGGCTTTTCAGACCAATTTAATGGGTATGCTCATTTTAGATGGGAAAAGAAGGGTAATCGAAGCTAATGAGATGGCTTATACCATTTTGGAGACCTCTAAGAAAAAATTGATCGGTAAAACGGTTATGGATTCTAAAGAAGTTAAAATTGATGAAATAGAAAGAGATAGACTCTGGGGGAAACTACAAGAAGATGGTGAGATATTAAACGAAGAATATAAAATTGAGCTTAAAAGTGGAGTGAAAAAAACACTCATAATGTCTATAGCACAACTACAATTAAAAGACAAAATAAATTTTTTGGTCAATATCTATGACGACTCAAAGCGAAAAGAAGCCGAGAACAGACTTGAAACTCAATTTCATGAACTTCAAAAAACCAACTCAGAATTAGATTCTTTTGTATATAGCGCGTCTCACGAATTAAGAGCTCCTTTATCTTCAGTTCTAGGGCTCATACAATTAATTCAAATGGAAGATATAAACCCAAAATTATTTCAGCATTTGAATATGATGGAAAAATCTATTGAAAGGTTAGATGATTTTATCAAAGACATTATTGAATACTCTAGAAATAAACACTTGGCCCTTAATTTAGAGACCATTGACTTTACCACTTTAATTGAACATTCTATTGAAAGTTTATGGTATTTAGAAAACACACATAAAATCAATATTAACATAAATGTAAAAGATAACATCGATTTTGCATCAGATAGTAAGCGAATTTCAGTTTTATTGAATAATTTTATATCCAATGCTATAAAATATCATGACACCAACAAGAAGGACCCTACTATTTGGATACTTGTAAAAACTACAAGCCAAGAAGCTATATTAGTTATAAAAGATAATGGTCTTGGTATGGCTAACAGCCAACTAGATAAAATATTTGATATGTTTTACAGAGTATCTTCTAAAGTAATGGGTTCTGGTATAGGGCTATTTATAGCAAAAGAAGTTTTGTTTAAATTAAAAGGAACGGTAGACGTACAATCCAAAATAGGCGAAGGAACTACGTTTACTTTAAAAATACCAAACGAAATAAGCTAAAAAACATGGCAAAGGATATAAATATTTTACTGATCGACGATTCAGACGTGGACAACTTTATTAACAAAGCCATTATCTCGAAAGAAGATAATATTTCTCAAATTACAACCATGACCTCTGGGAGTGAAGCCTTAAATTATTTAAATACCAATATTCATAATACCGAGGCATTACCAGATGTTATTTTTTTGGATATAAAAATGCCAGGTATGAACGGGTTTGAATTTTTAGATGAATATATCAAATTACCCCATACTCTTATAAACCACTGTAAAGTTTATATTTTAAGTTCTTCTATAGACAGTTTAGATACTGAAAAGGGTAAAAATTATCCTGTCATAAAAAAACATTTAACCAAACCTTTAGCCCATCATTCCATCGGAGATATACTTAATGAGGATTAAGCCGAGATTTGAATCTTTTAATTAAAAAATTCATAATTAAACTTCTATACCTACAAAAACCTTATAATCTCAGGGTTAAATGATAATACTTTCTTAATAATACTAAGAATACAGACACTTTTATTATTTTGCCTTTTATGAAAATTTATCCTGTTGAAACCGGTAATTTTAAATTGGACGGTGGTGCTATGTTCGGCGTTGTACCCAAAACAATTTGGCAAAGAACAAACCCGGCAGACGATAATAATTTAATAGATATTGCCGCCAGAAGTCTATTAATCGAAGATGGCGATAGATTAATACTGGTAGATACCGGTATGGGCAACAAACAATCTGATCAATTTTTTGGCTATTACTACAGATGGGGAGATTATACGATAGATTCTTCTCTAAAAAAATATGGTTTTCACAGAGATGATATTACCGATGTTTTTTTAACACACCTTCATTTTGATCACGTTGGTGGTGCCATACAATGGAACAAGAATAAAACCGGATATGAACTTGCTTTTAAAAATGCCAAATTTTGGACCAATGAAAAACATTGGAAATGGGCCACGGAACCCAATCCAAGAGAAAAAGCTTCTTTCTTGACAGAGAATCTTTTGCCTATGCAAGAAAGTGGACAATTATTCTTTGTTGATGATGCAGAAGAAAGTTTTCTAAAGAATAGTCCTCTAGGTTTTGACATCCGTTTTGTAGATGGTCATACCGAAAAACAAATGCTACCACAATTCTCATATCAAGGTAAAACAATTGCCTTTATGGCAGACCTTATACCTACAGTCGGGCACATCTCATTACCTTATGTTATGGGTTATGATACCAGACCACTATTGACAATGTCCGAAAAAAAGATATTCTTGAACGAAGCTGCAGATAATAATTACTTTCTCTTTTTTGAACATGATGCCCATAACCAACTTTGTACCCTAAAACACACAGATCGGGGTGTTCGTTTAGATCAGATATACACTTTTAACGAGCTCTTCAATTAATTACAAATAAGAATCATTAACAAATAGTTGCCTATATATGACGAATTCATATTTTAAATCAATTTTTGCCCTTTCTATAGCTGCAATATTAACAGGATGCGGAAGCACAAAAACTGCCGGAGGAAGCGGATTAATCCTTACCCCTGTAGAAAATATAGACGATACGCCTTTAAAAATTTCTGATCTTACTACAAAAGAAAAGAATAACTGGGGACATTTAGATCTAGTTGCCGATACTATACCTGGTATGAGTGTAGATAAAGCGTACAGCGAAATCATTAAAAATAAAAAAGGGACTAAAACAATTGTTGCCGTTCTTGATTCTGGTATTGATTTAAGTCATGAAGATTTAGATGATGTTTTATGGACGAACACCAAAGAAAAAGCCGGTAATGGTATTGACGATGACGGTAACGGGTTCATTGACGATATACACGGTTATAATTTCTTGGGCGAATCTTATAACGAGCAATTAGAATATGTTCGTATGCTTCGTTTGGGCATAGGTGACGCTGCTACTTTAGCAAAAGCAAAAACCAAATTAGACACCAAGTATAATGAGGCTTTACAAGGTAAAGAACAATATGAATCTATTTACCAAGCTGTAAAAAATGCAGATGCAGCTGTAAAAAAGTATCTTAATAAAGATATCTATACCAAAAAAGATCTAGCCGGTATCAATGCTACGGATGAGACTATGCAACGTAATGTTGCCATTCTTAATCAAATGTTCGGCATTAATGAAACCATACCGGGTGTTCTTGAAGATTTAACTAAGGGACTTAAATACTATACAGAACAACTTAACTATAATCTAAACAAAGATTTCAATGGTAGGGCCTCTGTTGGTGATAATGCCTATGATATTACCGATGTAGATTATGGTAACGGAAACCCAAACAATAGAGTAGATGATGAAAGCCACGGAACACACGTAGCGGGTATAATCGCTGCTGAACGTAACAACGGTAAAGGTGTTAACGGTGTTGCCAACAATGTAGCTATTATGAGTATTAGAGCCGTACCTAACGGTGATGAGTATGATAAGGATATTGCCAGAGGTATTCGTTACGCAGTTGATAACGGAGCACGTATAATCAATGGTAGTTTTGGAAAGTCTTTTTCACCTAATGCCGATTGGGTGTACGACGCTATTAAATATGCTGCAGATAATAATGTTCTTTTTGTACACGCTGCAGGTAATGATGCTGCTGATCTAGATAACCCGGTTAACGCTAACTTCCCTAATGATCAAATAAATAACGGACCAGAAATTACCGAAAATGTTATAACCGTAGGTGCCTTAAACCCAAAATACGGTTCTGAATTGGTAGCAAGCTATTCTAATTACGGTAAAATAAATGTTGATATTTTTGCTCCAGGTACAGATATCTATTCTACCTACCCTAATAACGAATATGAATATTCTCCAGGTACTTCCATGGCAGCACCTGGTGTTGCGGGTGTCGCTGCTTTAGTAATGTCTCAATATCCAAGTTTAACGGCTGCTCAAGTGAAAAAAATAATATTACAATCTGGTTTACCTATTAAAACCAAAGTAGTATTGGGTAAAAACACAGGTAAGAGCGGTTCTTTAGATGAAATATCTTCTTCTGGAAAAATTGCTAATGCCTACAATGCATTGGTTTTAGCCAGTAAAGTAGCTACAGGACAGATTAAATTATAATACTTACATAACTCATATGACTAAATCATTTTTTACATTTTTGACCGCAATTTTCTCTATAGGATTGCTGGCACAAAACAAGACAGATTATTGGCAACAACATGTTGATTATACCATGGCCGTTGATATGGATGTTGAAACTTTTCAATATACCGGTACCCAAACTTTAGTATACACGAACAACTCACCAGATGAGTTAAAACGTGTTTATTTCCATTTGTATTTCAACGCTTTTCAGCCAGGTAGTGAAATGGATATTCGACTACAGACAATTGCTGATCCAGATGATAGAATGACTACTCCAGACAAGAAAAGTAGAATTGCTTCTCTTACCGATAGTGAAATAGGATATCTGCATGCTACCTCTTTAACACAAGATGGTAACAAGGTTACTTTTTCAGAAGAAGGAACCGTGTTAGTTGTTGATTTAGCTAAGCCAATAGCTGCTGGTGCAAAGTCTACTTTTAATATGGAATTTAAAGGTCAAGTGCCTTTACAAATTAGACGTTCTGGTAGAAACAGTGAAGAAGGTGTTGCATTGTCCATGAGCCAATGGTATCCAAAATTAGCAGAATACGATTTTGAAGGCTGGCACGCAGATCCATATATTGCTCGAGAGTTTCAAGGTGTTTGGGGAGATTTTGATGTAAAATTGACTCTTGACAAAGACTATACCGTTGGTGGAAGTGGTTACCTGCAAAACCCTAACGAAATAGGTCATGGGTATGAAACCCCTGGTACCAAAATCAAAAAACAAAAGGGAAAGACCTTAATATGGCACTTCAAAGCTCCAATGGTACATGATTTTATGTGGGCCGCAGACCCTGAATACATTCATGATATTCAACAAGTACCTGACGGACCAGTACTTCATTTTCTTTACAAAGACGATGCTAAAATTTTAGAGAACTGGAAAAAGCTTCAACCTAAAACGATAGAGGCTATGCAGTTTTTTAGTAAAAACATTGGTAAATACCCATATGATCAATATTCGGTTATTCAAGGTGGTGACGGCGGTATGGAGTATGCCATGTCAACACTTATTACCGGTAATAGAAAGTTTGGTAGTCTAGTGGGTGTTATGGCTCATGAAATGGCACATTCTTGGTTTCAACATATATTAGCTACAAACGAAGCTAAACATGAGTGGATGGATGAAGGATTTACTTCTTTTATTTCTAAACTTTGTATGACTGAAATTATGGATTACGAAAAAGAAAATCCTTTTGAGGGGACTTACAAAGGGTATAGAAACTTAGCGCTTTCAGGTAAAGAACAACCACAAGGTACATATGCCGATCGTTACGCTCTTAACTTTGCCTATGGTATTTCTGCGTACAGCAAAGGTTCTATATTTTTATCTCAATTAGGTTATGTTATCGGTCAAGATAAATTGATGGAAACCATTCGTAAATATTATGAGGAGTTTAAGTTTAAGCACCCTGTTCCTAACGATTTTAAACGTGTTGCAGAAAAAGTATCTGGTTTTGAACTAGACTGGTATTTAACAGATTGGACACAAACTACAAATACAATTGATTACGGTATTAAAGAAGTTACGGCATCAGAAAACAACACTAAAGTTACCTTAGAACGAATTGGTCTAATGCCAATGCCTTTAGATATTTTAGTAGTGTATAATGATGGTAGCAAAGAAACTTTTTATGCTCCTTTACGTATGATGCGAGGAGAAAAAGAGAATGCTTATGCTGGTATTGAAAGAACTGTTATTGAAGATTGGCCATGGGCTTACCCAACCTATGATTTTGAAATCAATAAACCAATGTCCTCAATACAAGCAATCG
>Ga0209295_1000723_pt1 | contig 13546 bp, 12 predicted proteins | sample Porto_5metaG_FD_187428 | JGI IMG/M metagenome (GOLD analysis project Ga0209295, IMG submission 187428) | Marine algal microbial communities from Porto, Portugal - Porto_5 metaG (SPAdes) (version 2) | ecosystem: Host-associated > Algae > Red algae > Unclassified | place: Portugal: Porto... | reverse complement strand
ATCTCTAAAATGAGGGGGAAGTAAAGGATCGGAATTTCCCCTTTCATAATCAAGCTGACTAACCAAGATATAACTTAGTACAAAAACTGAACTAATTAGCTGATAACCTTCCAATATTATAATGGAGGGTTATTTAGCATACGCACTTTTAAATATAAAATGAGGTTTTTTAAGTTTATTCAGAGATATGACAAACTATTTGGTGGTTTAGTGAAGTGAGCTGCATTTAGGAATTTGAATACATATTAGTGGTCTTACTGGGTAGCCTCTGGGTAGCCTCTAAGAGATGAATCTTAACGATTTTAAAATATACAGACAAAATATATGAATGAATTAATTCGCAAAAGGAGTTTTTGGTGAATTAAGATTTATAAAATAGGTACAGGGTTTGCCAAAGCAATCTTTTTATAATATTAAACCTCTATACTTATTTGGTGAATTCTGGGTTTAAATATACTTGTACCTCACATTTGATGGTAGAATGTACTAATATAAAGGGATATATTTAAGATATTTTTATAAATCATATTCTCTATTTAAATTATGTTTGCTTTAAACTAATAGCTTAATGTTTAAAGCAGAGTTAACTAAATAAGTATTTGTTATATTATTCTTCAAAAATTTATTGATAGAGGTACTTTTTATGAACCAGTTTCAAGTATTTATGTTTGAAGCAGGAAATGGTGATTGTTTTCTAATTAAATGTGTGGGGGAAAGCATCACCAATGTTTTAGTGGATTTTGGATATAGTAACACATATAAAAAACATGTGAAAAATCATTTTAGTAAAATGGATGCCAATAATGAAAAGCTAGATCTAATTATTGTAACACATATTGATCAAGACCATATTAGTGGTGGAATTCGTTTTTTTGAGGAAAATGGAGTTGCGTCTTCTCCGAATATTATTAATGTAGGAGAGGTTTGGCATAATAGTTATAGACATTTAGAAATGGTAGAGACCGATAAAAAATTAACGGAAAAAGAAAGACTTCATATAAATAGAAATTCAATAGTAGTAGAGAAAAATCGTACAAGTAATCCAACTGATACAAGTGGTAAGCAGGGTTCTCGTCTTGCTGCCAATTTATATCATTATGGATACAAATGGAATTATAGTTTTAATAATCATGCTATTTCTTTCAAAGGGGAAGAACCAATTTGGATAAATGATAGTGTAAAAGTTACCGTTCTTGGTCCAACTTTAGGTGAATTGGAAAACTTAAAAAAAACTTGGAAAAAAGAACTTAAAATTAAGTTCCCAACAATTGAATTGAATGGTGATGTTATTTTTGATGATGCTATTGAGTGCATTTCGTTGATGAAACGACCCAATAATCTTTTTAGCTCAGTAAAAGATACATCTATAGTAAATAATCCTGAAAAACTAGCGAAAACAATATTTCAGGAGGATCAAGATGAAATAAATGCAAGCTCTATAACATGTATAATTGAATTTATGAACAAGAGAATATTACTATTAGGTGATTCTATATCGTCCCATGTAGAGGCACAATTAAAAAAAATATATAAAGAAACAGAACTACCTATAATTTTTGACGCCATTAAAGTATCTCATCATGGGAGTGCAAGAAATACTAGAAATGAATTGCTAAATATTATAGATTCTGAACATTACTTTATTTCAACTAATGGAAGTATACATGGTCATCCGGATATTGAAACCATCGCAAAAATAATAGTACGTCCATACAGAGGTTTTACTAGAAATTTATATTTTACAAATAAAATATCTGAAATTGAAGTTTTTGAAAATGAAGAGTGGCAAAAAAAATATGAATTTAGAACACATTATAGAAATCTATTGGAAGATTTTTTGCGAATCAATTTGTAATTAGAAAGGTGTATATTTAGATGGAATATATAAAAAAAGCAATAGCACGCTTAGAGGGAAATAATAGTGAGATAGCAACCGCTTTTCTAATTTCAGAAGAATATATGTTGACTTCGAAACATACCTTTATAGCAGCAGATATAGATGCCTTCAAGATTATCTTTCCATATTATAAAAGTGAAAAAGAATATACTATTGATGAGATTTTTTTTGAGCAAGATACAGATGTTGATAATCTGGCAAATGATATAGCAATTATAAAGTTAAATGAACCTATTTTTGATATACAGCCATTGCCTTTAAATTTTCCAGAAATAACAATCGATGAAAAGTGGGAATCATATGGTTTTCCAGGCACAAATAGACCCGTTGGCGAACGATTTACTGGAACGATTAATGATATTTTAATAGATAGATATGATCAAAAATATGATGTTAATCTAAATTGTGAAGTGCCTAAAATTATTGATGCTCAGTATGGTATAGCCGGGGCTTCAGGTTCTCCTATAATTAATAATGGGAAAGTATTTGCAGTTTTTAGCAATGAAGGAAAAGGAGCCATTGTTGGTGCGTGTAGCCTCAAAAGGTCAAAAGATTTTATATTATCTTTAATACCTAACTTAAAAATTGATTTAATAGAATCACCACTTCAAAGATCTATCAAAAAAGCTGTAGAAAATACAGAAATGTTTATAGAGGGATTCTCCGATGATTTACAAATATTCCTTAGAACCGAATTATATACAATCCAGCAAGAATTTCTAAGTAACCTTGAGGAGATTCAATTTTTCCTGAAAGATTCAAAGTATCCTGTAGCAAATGAAAAAACTATGCTGGATGGAATAGAGGCTACACTTGAAATCATACTTATGATCAGAAGTATGTATGGGAACATTAAGATTTTAATAGAGGATGATTTTGCCAACCTCAGAGTGACATCAGGTAAAGATTTTAATATGAGTTTTGTATACGCTCAGGAAAGAAATCAAATAATGCCAGAAATACTTCTGAAAATGCATAATAAAATGATAAATAAATCTGCAGCACAAATACTCATTGAACTTGATAAGCCAATCCCACCGAATCCAATTATTTTTGATAATTGTAGTAGTAGCTTTAGACATAACCTATGTAAATCATGTGGACAGCCTTTTAAATTTGAAGGGATTCTTAAGACCTATATAGAGAGCGAAGACGATGGTTTAATTAAAGGTATAGAAAATAATAGTTTTTCATTATTAAATAAAGCAAAAATAGTTTGTGGAGAATGTGTTCGTAAAGTACGAGATCAAGTGGAGAACACAGAGGGATTAAAAAGAATGGTGGTTGAAAAAGTTTATGGATGATAAGGTTATTGAATATTTTCGTAACAAGGATACTTTTATCGAATTTAAAAATATAGAACTTGATTTGCTGGAGGTTGTTTTTTGTTCACCACAACAAATATTTGGAATTGCTAGATTCAAAGATGAAGAAAGTTTAAGACGTGATTGGGAGAAAGTCAGTCATGAATTTGCTGTTAGAGTTCAGAGTCAATTGGTGGCATCATTATATAATTTAAAATGGGACATGTATTTGATTTTAGTCATTCAGAATAGTATTAAAGATATAGAGCTATGCAAGCAAATTGAAAATGACCGTATGTATTTTAAAAAAATTGTAATATCAAGTGACTTAAAAGAATTCCAAAGAAAACTTCCTATTGAGCTTGAATTAAAAAATTCAGATCAACTAGAAGTTTTTTCTGATAATCAATTCTTAGAAGAATTAAGAAAAATAATACCTCTGGAATTAGCAAATCGGTTGGACATATTGCTCTACGAGAAATATTCTATTGAGGAAGCAAATGCAAAGATTTTTTTAGACCCGTATAGAGATAGAGGAGTAGACGAATGAGAATTACATCGTTAACTTTACAAGCCTTTAGAGGATTTAATGATAAAGAGGAATTTTCATTTGAAAGTGTAGATATTATTATTTTATATGGTCCAAATGGTCATGGGGAATCGTCTATTTATGATGCGATCGAATGGGGATTAACAGGTGGAATATATCGCTTTGAAGAAGCATCACCTGAACGGAAAAGGACTCGATTCATTAGAAATTTACATGCAGATAGTACTGTTAAATCATTTGTGAAGATAGGAATCATTTTATCAAATGAACAACGGTATTTTATTGAGCGTGAATGTACTGCGTCTCCAACAGATCGAACAGATTACGGAAAATATAAATTGAAAATTTTTGATGAAAATGACCATTTATACAAGAAGGACAATGAAGCAGAAGAGACTTTAAAAAGCTGGCTTATTCATGAAGAATGGTTGCCTAAAATAAGTTCTCCGACAACAATGTTAAGCTTGACTCATATTCTATCCCAAGAAAAAATTGCTGAATTTCTAAGAGGAATGCAAGAAAGAGATAGATACGATAAAATTTCTACAATTTTTGGTACAGATAATTTTGATAAGTATCGAGAAGGGTTCAGGATTGTAAGAAATACTTTGAATTCCGGATTAGACAGTCTAAAGGTTAGAATTAAAGAAAAGAACTTGCTTAAAGAAAAAATATATAAAGAGGTAAAGGAATTAGAATCAAAAGTTGAAGTAAATCAGGATTCAGACTTTAATGCTGAACTAGAGAACTATATAACAATATATCCTGAAAGTATAATATATAAAGATGATTTAGGAAAACTCTTAAGCTTTATAATATCCAATATACACAAAAATAAGATAGAGCAAGAAGAGGTACAAAGAGAATATCAGGTTTTGAAAGAAATCAAAGAAGAGCTGCCTAACTTATCATATATCCGTAATGTTCATAAGGATGTAATACGAGAAAATGTACTGTTACAACGCTTTAAAAAAGTTTCATTAACAAAATTAAAGATTGATCAATTATTAAATACTGAAAAAATTGTTACCCAAGACAAGGAAATGCTTAAATCATTAATCTCTTCGCAGAAAGAATCTATATTAAGGGTAGATTCATTATTAGATAAGAAGAGTAATTTGCAAAAGCTTAATGACTCTATTTATTTGCACCTTGATAACTTCTCATGGAAAAATGGAATTAGTTTTCTGTCTGAATTGAAATTGGATATGACCGAAGAAAATTTACAAATTTTAAGCTCTGCTTTTAAATGTTTGCATGATGAATTTCAGTTTATTGAGGGAAGGAATTCTAATAAGCAAGACCTATTAGTCCAATCGAAATCATTAGAAGAATCTATAGAAAAAATAATGAGTACCGATAAATTGTATAATATATTTTTATCCTCGTTAAATGAATATATCCTGGTTCTTTCTGAAGAGGTAAACAGTTGTCCTGCCTGTGGGACTGAAGGAGTTAAAAAGAAAGATATACTAGACAATGTTTATAGGCAACAATTGAAGATAAACGAGAATTTGCCTAGTTTAGAGAAGTTGCAATTTGATGCACAATCCAAGATGAAAATCATTGAAGAGGAGATTCATGGTGCAAATAATCGAATTAATGAATCTAGGAAAAAAATAGAAGATGTAGTATTAGAAATTAACAATTCTATAAAAACTCTTAATATTAAAATTTCTACTGAGAAAGAAAATCAAAAGACTCTACAACAAAAGATTGATTCAATCCAAATAAGATTAAATCAATTTGAAAATGATTGTAACCTTTTAGGTATAAATATTGAAGATAATATTAAAGGAAAATTAGAAATTAAAAATCAAGCATTATTAGATGAATTAATTGAAATTAATGATATGAGATTATCAGAGTTTAAGTCAGGTAATTTTTTGCCTCAAGATTTAAGGGTGGAAAAATTTACACTGTCTGAAATAGATGACTATGAGCATACGTTACGACAATTAATTGATATACAGGAGACAGAAATAAATAGGGTCAATCGTCTTGCTATGTTATCAGAAAGAATTAGTATCGATATAAAAACTGGAGATTTGAAAGAAATAGAAGATAGTATAGCAGAAGAAATTAAAGTGCTAAATGAGAAGTTAAATAAGTTTTCTGAGTTAGAAAACTCCAGTCTTAAACTTCAGGGTTTGATAGAATTGAATTCTGAGAAGATGAGGTTAATAAAAGCCCAGAATGATTTAGAAGGAATGAAAAATGAAATCGTAAAACTAGAAAATCAAGAAACAAAAATGAATAGTGATTTAGCTAATCTATTGACTTTAATGAATAAGTCTACTGAAGCGTTATCAAATTTAAATGAGAAGGTATTTGAAAATTTAAAGGAAACAATTCAAACGATATTCGAGCAGATTAATTCCCATCCAATATTTACAAAATTAGACTTAACAATGGATCAATACCGTAATAATAATTGCTTAACTATTAATGTTTATAAAGATAATAGTGAGAATGAAATAAAAGCAAATGCTCCTTATGTTTTTAGTTCAGCTCAAGTGAATAGTATTGCTCTTTCTTTGTTTTTGGCAATGTCATTAAAGCAAAAGTGGTCACCATTACAATTAATTGGTATGGATGATCCAATTCAAAGCATGGATGAAGTTAATGTAATCTCCTTTATCGATTTAATGAGATTATTTGTAGACAAACATAAAAAGCAAATTATTATTTCTACTCATGACCAGAGCTTTTATAAATTAATATTAAAAAAATTTAGGTATTATAATATATCTACAGTTGAGTATGAAGTATATGGAGATAAAGGCCCTACTCTAAAAATACCGCCCGTTCAAAACAATAAGATAGAGAGAGAATTAAGTTATGAACGTGCAAAGGATGCTCTTATTCGACTAGACATGAAAGATTAATTGTAAAATTAATAGTACTAAAATCCAGAAGAACGCGATTGAACTATCAATAGTTTAATCGCGTTCTTTTACTTTAGGTTCATATGATTTTAACGCCAAATACTTGGACCTTTGAAATCATCAAACATTGGTAATTTAAAGATAGATATAACAATATGTTGTTAAAATAATACGGGTAATTGACTACAGCCATGCGATTGTTCCACTATTGACATCTTTCTGGCCCACTTCTGCCATCAAATTGATCCACCACTGCCATAAAGAAGTCCATTTGAGGAGTGCAGGAGGAAAGAGGTGGACATTTCGGACAAGAAATTCACATACTCTGAATATTCGAGCTAAAGACCCCATAATTGTTTGAAGACAACCATCGAATCCAGATTCCTTCGATGGCTGCGTTTTTTATTTAAAGCTTTTTCCCTCTAATTTATCTTCAATCATTAGAACAGCTTGTCGTACAAGTTCATCATTGTCTAAATCCTCCTCTTCATCCACTTCCAAACATAAGGGTAAAAGTAACTCAATTAGCTGTTCCATTACCTCTTCAGGGAGAAAATGATGAAAGAAATACTTGGCAATTCGGTTCTCTACTTCTATAGGAATCATGAAGATTCCACCAATCCACGGCGTTCACGCATTGAAATATCTCCATCCACCATGATGTGATAGGAGTCATGTACAATACGATCAAGAATGGCGTCTGCCAGTGTACCTTCACCAATCTTTTCATGCCACCCACGAGGATCAAACTGGGAACAGAATATAGTGGAAGCAGTTTGATATCGGGACTCAATAATCTCTAGTAGATCTCTGGCTTCTGTTTCTTTTAGCGGAGTTAGGAGCCATTCATCCAGAATGAGTAAATCTACTTTGGTATATTTCTTAATTACCTTTCGGTAAATGCCTTCACCTCTAGCCACAGCCAGTTCATCGAGTAAATCGGGAAGCCGAATGTATTGCACCTTATAAAACTGACGACAAGCAGCGATTCCAAAAGCGCATCCTAAGTACGTCTTTCCATTACCTGATGCACCTTTGATAATGATATTGTGTTTTTCCTGAAGGTACCTTCCTGTCGATAATCTTAGGATTTGGGTTTTATCCAATTTCCGATCTTTGTGGTATTCGATATCTTCGATACAAGCCTGGCTATCTCTGAAATCTGCACTCTTTATGAGGCGGTCAAGCTTGGCATTTTTCCGGCGGCCCCATTCAATATCCACAAGCATGGAAAAACGGTCCTCGAAAGACAAGTCCTGATATTCTGGGTTTTTCAATTGATCCATATATTGCTCAGCCATCGCTGTCATTCTCATATCATTTAGTTTGGATAAAGTGTTATCAGTTGTCATTACTTCTTACCTCCATAGTAGTCTGCGCCACGTGTAAAACCGTAGGGATTGGATTTCACTGCCTTCTGAGTATCCTCCTCATTAGTGCCTGCAGGAATCTTATCCTGTCCGGTTTTAAGGATCGTTTGGATGCTTTTAAGTGTGGGTCTAGAGGTATACGTTAACGCACGTTCACAGGCTCTTTCCACACGATCAACCGAGTGCTGATCTGCCAACTTAATTAACCCTAAACAGGATTTCAAAGCTTGTTTTTCAACTCGGTAAGAAGCGAGAATACTATTGATGGTGGTCAAAGTATTCGGACCGGCTGTTTCTCCCCACTGACGTACATACGAAGTGTCAAACTCGATATATTGTTTATGTTCTTTCGGCATATGGTCTGACAATGTACAGAATTGTCCTGTTTTTCCTATGAGTTTTTTATGTGAAGCGATGCGTAACCCTTTGTAAAACACTTCTACAATGGTTCTAGTAATTCGAATGTCAACCAGATATTTAACATAGTCATAGGGGACTGAGTAAAACATTTTATCCGCTTCTATGTGATAATCATATTGTACGGTCGCAATCCGCCAGCTTGCGATTTCGTATGTTGAAGCAGGCAACGGTGTTAACGCGAAGTGTTCTTCTTCTTTAAATGCCGTATGTCTGCTTCCCTGCTTTTTTTGAAATGGTTTGTGATTAAATTCTTTCAACTTTTCCAGAACTGCATTATTTAACTCTATTAAACTGAAAAACTCTTGATTTCGAAGAGAAGCAATAATCCACGTTGAAATGTGACCTACAGTGCTCTCAGCACTTGCCTTATCCTTTGGGTGACGCACACGTGCTGGCACAATTGTAGTTTGATAGTGCTCGGCCATCTCCTGATAGCCTGTATGGATGACAGGTTCATACTTAGAAGCTTTTACAACACCGGTTTTAAGGTTGTCAGGAACAATGACTCTAGGAACTCCTCCGTAAAATTTAAACGCGTGAATATGAGCTGTGATCCACGATTCTGCGTTCATCGACAAAAAGCCTTCTACATAGGCGTACTGACTGCACGGAAGGGCAGAAACAAAGATATACACTGGAATCTCTTCACCTGTAAGTTGGTCTTTTATAGACATTGTTTGTCCAGCCCAATCCACCTCAAGAAGCTCTCCAGGCTTACGCTTAATCCGCATTGTGGCTTTCGTTTTTCTAGCATAGTCATGATAGAATCTGCAATACTGTCTATAACTATATGGAATCTCCTCATTTGACCGGCAGCTGAGAGAATATTCCTCCCATAGTAGCGTTAAATTGACCCCCGGCTTCGCTAGTTCTCTATGAATGTAGTCACAATCTGGCTTTCTTCTAAAATCCGATGAAGTGTGCTTCTCGGGAAATAGTAGGTCTTGTAAAGCTTGATCAGTCATGTTTTCTTCTAATGGCCAACCTACGTTACGCTCTTCAGCTCTTTTAACAACCTCCCTTATAGTAGTTCTAGAATTTGAGGTACTTGAGGCAATGCCCCGTTGACTAATTCCCTGGGCGTGAAGCCTCAAGATTTCCCGGTATTTTATCACAAAAAAACCTCCTAAATAATTGATGCGCACCAACAGGTGCATCTCAATTATATAGAAGGGTGGTCCTGCATATGGCAGAGGTGGAACAATAACTTGTCAGGAGTGGACCAAAAACATGGCAAGCGTGGTATAAATCAATGGCTATATTCAATTTCGAGACGGGTTAATATTTATGGGGCATTAGTACATTAAATGTTATAAAATAATCGAACTTTTTTGTAAAAACTTTCATCACGTCAAGAAAAAACCCACACATTTTGATCAATCTTTATTCAAAATGTGTGGGTTTCTCCCATATTTAAAATCAACCTTTGTAGCCAACTTTTAATCAAGCTTTATTTCAACCCTACATAACCAACATGAGATTCAATAATCTTTAAAAAGATTAATTAAAAGATATTTAACAAAAAGGCGCAATTGCTTAATAATAAAGACATTTTATAATAGAGATAATTAAGGTAAACACTACTACACCAATGTGTCTGTGATTACCACTCAAGCAATGTGGAGTATGGAAACATTTTGTAATTAACCTATTTAATATTTTTAATGTCCAATGAGCTGCATTTCAAGATCATTATTTTCTTGATTTGCAGTTTTTTAGTTGCTTAAAAGTACTTACAATAAAAAACGCAGTCCCAACCTTTGTAGTCGATGCGCCTGGTGGCGGCGGGAAAATTTCCTTGCAGCCAAATTACCTGATTTCCCAAAGCCCTGAAAAAGTTGTCCTCCGCAATTTTGAAGGTGTCATCACCTCTTACCCAGAGCCTGAAAATTATGTTCCAGGCAAAGCGGAAGGATACTTCAAACAAGTGTATCCTGACTATGAAAAGAAAAAATCGAATACTGGTATCGCAGCAATCATGAACGACAGTGAATTCAACCTGATTCCAGAAGGTCTTGGAAGGCTCGACCGCAGGGAAAAGTATGAGGAAGACCCTGCACATGCTTCTTTGAAGGATAAGCGTGAAAAACGTGATGAGCTGAAGGAAAAGAAATTCATGGTACAGCAGAATAAATCGTCAGCTGAAGCGGTTGATGGCCAGGGAGCTATTCCTTCGACTAAGGGGGTTGACTGATGGCAAAGTGCGAGTGGTGCAGCAGTGAAAAAACGAAAGCTGTAACAGACAAGGTCTATTGGGAACTTCCGGACGGTACAAAAGCAATTCAAATCAATGAAACTCCTGCCATCCATTGTCTCGATTGTGAGATGACCTATCAGACAGAGTTGATCATAAAGGAAATCGAAGACCAATTATTTTTAATCGATACGAAAAAACTCGGCAAAGTGGTCACCTTTGAGGAACTGATGGCACAGCCAAGATTGCTGAAGCGGAATTACTTTGATTTTTCATCTTGAAGTCCAAGTGTGACAAAAATAACCTGAGTCGGGAAGCTGTTCACAAAAGTTTCACACTTCCTTTTTATCCAGTTACTCCCTCCTCTTTATAATAGAGTGGGGAGTATTTAATTTGGAAATGGGGAGAGAAAATGTCTATCGCTTTATCAATCATGCTGGTAGCGGCAATGGTTGTCCTATTCTTTTGCGGATATTATGTAAGGCTGATCATTGAGAAGTTCGGGATGAACTGGCTTCATGCCGTGCCAATCACCGTCGCGATTTTAATGTTCAATATCATATGGGCATTGCTGGAGATGGCTAAATCAGCAAGATGGCAATAAGAAAAGGGCAAGCGCCTTGATCAGCCCCGAAAAGCGGTGGAGGGCCTGACGGTGAAGTCGTTCTTTGACTTCATTGGCAGGACCGAAATCGAAAAGTATAGCCGACTGCCCAGAAACGCAGAAACTGGAGACTCCGACAAAGAAGCGCTTTTTGCTTCTGCCGGCGGAGTTGAAGTTTCGGAGATTCTAGGAGGCGAAACTAGACAAGCGTCTCGAGCTGCTCAAAGCTAACGCTTCTCGCAAGATACTCGAGGAAGCATATTCTTGTGTGAAAACTGGCTAGGCGCTGGAGCTAGACAATAAGTTTATACTTTCTTATAAAGTTGAAAAACAGAGCACCTTACCTGATCGGAAGGTGCTCTGTCTTTTGCATTAAAGTGGACGTGCCCTTAACAAATCCGTTATAGTATGGACAAACTAATTTTATCAATAGGCAGGCGTTCATATATGTATAAAAGCTTTTACCACTTTCTCATGAAATATCGTTCCACCAAACCGAAGGATGCGATCAGCAGGTTCGCGAATTCAGCGTACGATGATCTCTCGTTCCCAAAAAACTCGGAGGATTATGATGAAATCAGTTCCTATTTGGAAATGAATGGTCAATATCCGGAAAGTATGACTGTGTTTGACGAAGCCTGGGATGAATATTTAATTGCAGAAAGTTAAAAGCTCTTGCGGCTATCCGCAGGAGCTTTTTTATATACTAGGAAGTTGAAGTAAAGCGTTCATAAGGCTGATTGAATTTGTTTTTAACAAATGATAAAAGCTTCTTCCATCCTCCATCTAGGCGTAGCGATTTTCAGAAAAATGCATATACTGTTGTAATCACAATTCACGACTCATCGTTGAGAGGATGGAGGAAATGGAAAAACGGAAGAAACCTAAGTTTAACATCGGTGATACAGTCGTGATCACTATTTATGGGACTGTGGGGAAAGTGACAGATGTAAAATGGCTTGACGGCCTTCATGTATATGAGATAAATAAGAGCGAGGGCTTGTATTTGGAAACAAGTTTGCAGATGCTCTCTGAGTACGATGGGAAACTGCTTGAAAAGGAGCAAATCGACATCGAGTACAAATATTTTTTTGGGGACCTGGTTCAGGTAAAAGGTTATGGTTCAGACCTATTTAAGGTTGTCGGATTTCGAACTGAAATCTGGAGATATAAAGAAGATGCCTGGGAGGATGTCATATATGAACTTTCCAGGATCAAAGATGGTGAATGGCTAGAAGCCGGGGAAGAAGAACTGACACTTGTTGCGGATTCGGACAGTGCTGATACATTTATCCAGAAGCTGGGGCTTCTGTTTTCTGCCAATAAAGAAGTAAAGCCATCAGTCAACCTCGAGAAAAAGTCTCATCAGCCGCGAGCAGGTGAAAAAGAAGAGCTGAGGAAAACCAATCAAAAGAGAATGACGATCGATAACCTGCTTGATATTTATAATGATTACCGGATTTTATATAAGTGGTTCCAGGATGATGAATACGCCCATGTCATGAGAGTCATTCTTCGTAAACTGTCAATGCTCGTTAACAATGATGGAAAAAGCCATGTTTAATATAGCCCTGCAAATTCCAGCAGCACATAAACAAAAAAAGGAATTCCTGCCCACAAAAGAAATTTAAACAAGAAATTTACGATAGTGCCAAACAACTCAATAATCATACTATCTTCTTTGTTCACATCCTCTACAAATGTTGCCGCAAGATTACCCAGTCTCTCCATACCCGATCACTCCTATTTTGATTTATTCCATTCTATGCTTGTCCAAAAGCAATAGAACAATTTTCAGAAAATTGATTGAGCTTGGCATTAAACATGGGTTTTTCACATACATTTGGAATAAAGGGGGGCGAATCTGTGAAAGAGATTGAGGTTATTATCGATACAGAGGAGATTGCTGAATTTTTCTTTCATGAACTTGTAAAAAGGGGATACGTTCCCACAGAGGAAGAACTTGAAGAGATGGCAGACATCACATTTGAATATCTGATCGAAAAGTGCATCATCGATGAGGAAGAAGATATAGACTAAGTAATTTATATACGGTTATGGGGTGGACTCTCAGGTCAAATAAATTAGACCTGAGAGTCGCCTCTTTTATTATTTTATCGAGTGTGCTAACTTAATTAAAATTATAAAGGCTTGCTTTTTTTATTTACGATGTATTTAGAAACCTGAGTTGATTGGAGTGGAAGGCGCGAAGACTCCTGCGGGCTCAGCTGGACAGGTGAGACCCCGCAGACGCCGACGGCGCCGAGGAGGCTCAGCGCCAGCCCCGCGGAAAGCGAAGCGCCTGGAACGGAAATCAAC
>Ga0209295_1000718_pt1 | contig 13577 bp, 10 predicted proteins | sample Porto_5metaG_FD_187428 | JGI IMG/M metagenome (GOLD analysis project Ga0209295, IMG submission 187428) | Marine algal microbial communities from Porto, Portugal - Porto_5 metaG (SPAdes) (version 2) | ecosystem: Host-associated > Algae > Red algae > Unclassified | place: Portugal: Porto... | reverse complement strand
CTGCTGAAGAAGCGGTGGAAAAAGCGAAAGAATTAGATTCAGATGTATACGTGGTTAAAGCACAAATACACGCTGGGGGTAGAGGTAAAGCAGGCGGTGTAAAAATTGCTAAATCACTATCTGAAGTTGAAACTTACGCTAATGAATTATTAGGTAAACAATTAGTTACACATCAAACAGGACCTGAAGGTAAAGAAGTTAAACGCTTATATATCGAACAAGGTTGCGACATTCAAAAAGAATATTATGTAGGATTTGTAATTGATCGTGCTACTGATAGTGTTACTTTAATGGCATCAGAAGAAGGCGGTACTGAAATTGAAGAAGTAGCTGCTAAAACTCCTGAAAAAATCTTTAAAGAAACAATTGATCCTGTTGTAGGATTATCACCTTATCAAGCACGTAGAATTGCTTTCAATATCAATATTCCTAAAGAATCAATTGGTAAAGCTGCTAAATTCTTAATGTCACTTTACAATGTATTTATTGAAAAAGATTGTTCAATCGTTGAAATTAACCCACTAGTAACAACTGGTGACGGTGAAGTTTTAGCATTAGATGCTAAATTAAACTTCGATGACAATGCTTTATTCAGACATAAAGACATTATGGAATTAAGAGATTTAGAAGAAGAAGATCCAAAAGAAATCGAAGCATCTAAATATGATTTATCATATATTGCATTAGATGGCGATATTGGTTGTATGGTTAATGGTGCAGGACTTGCCATGGCTACTATGGATACAATCAATCATTTTGGTGGAAATCCAGCTAACTTCTTAGACTGTGGCGGTGGCGCTACTAAAGAAAAAGTTACTGAAGCATTCAAAATCATTTTAGGTGACGAAAATGTTAAAGGTATCTTTGTAAATATCTTCGGTGGAATTATGAAATGTGATGTTATCGCTGAAGGTATCGTTGCAGCAGTTAAAGAAGTAGAGTTAACTTTACCACTTGTAGTACGTTTAGAAGGTACTAACGTAGAACGCGGTAAAGAAATATTAAATGATTCAGGTTTAGCAATTGAGCCAGCATCAACTATGGCTGACGGTGCTCAAAAAATTGTTAAACTTGTTAAAGAATCATAAGGAAAGGATGGGAACACTAAGATGAGTGTATTTATAGATAAAAATACAAAAGTAATGGTACAAGGTATTACAGGGTCTACTGCCCTTTTCCATACGAAACAAATGTTAGATTATGGAACACAAATTGTCGCAGGGGTAACACCTGGTAAAGGTGGACAAGTAGTAGAAGGTGTTCCAGTATTCAATACTGTTGAAGAAGCTAAACAAGAAACTGGAGCAAACGTATCAGTAGTATACGTTCCAGCACCATTTGCTGCAGATTCAATTTTAGAAGCAGCAGATGCTGATTTAGATATGGTAATTTGTATTACTGAACATATTCCAGTTGTAGATATGGTTAAAGTTAAACGTTACTTACAAGGTAGAAAAACACGTTTAGTTGGACCAAACTGTCCAGGAGTAATTACAGCGGATGAATGTAAAATTGGTATTATGCCAGGTTACATTCACAAAAAAGGTCACGTAGGTGTTGTATCTCGTTCAGGTACATTAACTTATGAAGCAGTTCACCAATTAACTGAAGAAGGTATTGGACAAACAACTGCTGTAGGTATCGGCGGCGACCCAGTTAACGGTACTAACTTCATCGATGTTTTAAAAGCTTTCAATGAAGATCCTGAAACTAAAGCTGTAGTAATGATTGGTGAAATCGGTGGTACAGCTGAAGAAGAAGCAGCTCAATGGATTAAAGAAAATATGGATAAACCTGTAGTTGGATTCATTGGTGGTCAAACAGCACCTCCAGGAAAACGTATGGGTCATGCTGGTGCGATTATTTCTGGTGGTAAAGGTACTGCTGAAGAAAAAATTAAAACACTTAACAGCTGTGGTGTACACACTGCAGATACACCTTCAGAAATCGGTACAACTTTAATTGATGCAGCTAAAGAAGCAGGCATTTACGAAGAATTATTAACTATTAAATAATTTTAATTGATAAACCTAGGGTTCTTTGTAGCCCTAGGTTATTTATTTTATAAAAAACATCTACAATAAGTTGTGTAAAATGATATATTATTTATATAATATATTTAACAACAGGAGTGTAACTTCATGTATAATTTCAATCATATTAATTTGCGACTTTCAATCAGAAAAATTAGTTTAGGAGTATTTTCATTAGCAATTGGTTCTTTTATGTTAATAGGGATTTCTAACACGGCAAGTGCCGATGAAATTAATAATAATCAACTTAGTGAAGAACAAAAAATAACTTTAAAAGAAAAAAATAACACTAATAATATAAATATTATAAATACAAATCAAGTTAACGTTTTAAGAGGAGAAGAAAATCACTTACAAAATATTATTGAAGAAAATACGAATATAAATGTAGTAACTAAAGAAAAATCAAATTCCAATAATCAGGTTATTAATAAATCCAATATCGATACATCTGAAAATAGTATTAAAGTCCAAAAAAATAAAGAAGTAACAGAAAATGTTAGATACAATAATGAAATAAAAAACTTAAACTTACAAAATGGTCAAAAGAAGATTGAGAATTTAGAATTTAAAAAATCTGAAAATTCAGTTATCTCAACTACTCATATTGATAAATCAAATAAAAATAACTCTTATGGTTCTGGCGACTATTTCTTTAGAGCCGCACCGAGTACACAAATTTATACTGTTAAAAGTGGTGATACACTTAGTGCGATAGCTTTAAAATACAAGACTACAGTTACTAATTTGCAAAATTCAAATAATATATCTAATCCAAATTTAATTTTTATTGGGCAAAAATTGAAAGTCCCGATGACACCTCTTATCGAGCCAAAGAAAAAAATACAACCTAAAAATAATTCAACTACACTTGATTATTTAAAGACATTGGAGAATAAAGGTTGGGATTTTGATGGTAGTTATGGGTGGCAATGTTTTGATTTAGTTAATGTATATTGGAACCATCTTTATGGACATGGACTTAAAGGTTATGGAGCTAAAGATATTCCATATGCTAATAATTTTAATGGGGAAGCTAAAATTTATCATAATACACCATCTTTTAAAGCAGAACCAGGAGATATCGTTGTATTTAGTGGGAGATATGGTGGAGGATTTAGTCATACCGCAATTGTGTTAAATGGTGATTATGATGGTAAATTAATGAAATTTCAAAGTTTAGATCAAAATTGGAATTTAGGTGGTTGGCGTAAAACTGAAGTAGCACATAAAGTTGTTCATGATTATGATTACGATATGATTTTCATACGACCATTTAAAAAAGCATAATTTAATTATCTAGAAAGTAGGTTAATTTTAATGAAATTTACTATTTTAACTAGAGAAGAATTTGATGAATTTGCTCAATCTCATTTTAAACACTATACTCAGTCATTGAAACTATATGATTATAGGCAAAAAAATAATAATGATTCACATATAGTTGGGGTGAAAGATGATAATAATAAAGTCTTAGCTGCATGCGTACTTACAGAAGCACGCATACTAAGGTATTATAAGTATTTTTATACTCATCGAGGTCCCATATTAGATTATGACAATTTATCATTACTCAATTATTTCTTTGAAAATTTGAAGGTGTATACATGGAAGCATAAAGGTGTATATGTTTTGGTGGACCCTTATATTATAGAAAACATAAGAAATCCTGACGGAAAAATAATTAAGCATTATAATAATGAACAGATAATGAATGCGCTCCGAAATCTAGGATATTTACACCAAGGTTATAGTATCGGATATTCAAACATGAGCCAGATTCGTTGGATGTCAGTTTTAAATATTGATGATAAATCTGAACAGCAATTATTAAAAGATATGAATTATCAAACGCGACGCAATGTTCTAAAAACAATTGAAATTAGTGTAAAAGTTAGAACGTTATCTATTAATGAAATTTCTAAATTTTATAGATTATTCCAAATGGCCGAAAAAAAGCATGGATTTAAGTTTAGAGAAGAAGAATATTTTAAACAAATGCTAGATATATATAAAGAAGATGCAATGATTAAATTAGCTTATATAGATTTAATAGAATATCTAGATATTTTACAAGAAAAAATATTAACAATTGAAAAACAAATTGAAAACTCTAAAAGTATATTAATTAAATATCCAAATTCAAAGAAAAATAAGACATTATTATCTCAATTAGAATCACAAAAAATAAGCGTCGAGAAGAAAATATTCAGAACTAGGAAATTAATTAAAAGGGATGGAAAAATTTTAGACTTAGCAGCTGCGTTATTTATTTGTACTAAGGATGAAGTTTATTACTTATCTAGTGGCTCTAATCCTAAGTATAATGAATATATGGGTGCTTATAGATTACAATGGGAAATGATTAGATATGCAAAAGAACATAAAATTAATCGGTATAATTTTTATGGGATAATCGGGAAGTTTGGATTAGATGCTGAAGATTATGGCGTTCAACAATTTAAAAAGGGATTTAATACACATATTGAAGAATTAATCGGAGACTTTATTATACCTGTACGACCACTATTATATAAAATATACAATTTGAAACAATAAATAGTAACACAAAACTATAATTAAAAAAGTTCCCACTGTTTATCAAGATATTGGGAGCTTTTTTATAGAAGTTAATGAAGATTTTAAAAATTTACAATGGTTAAAATTTTACTTCTTAAAATTGAATTACATTTTCCATTTATATGTTTATGAACTGTAACACAAAAGCAAGTTGTTTCTGTGTATAATTTAATTAAAGGAGCAATGATTTTGAACAAACATTTTTTACTTAAATTATACTGGGCTCAGTTTACTACTTCACAAATACATCAACTCAACCAATATTATCCACAGCTCTTTCATGTTAATGATTATGAACAAGAATCGTTATTACATTGTTGGATTACTCAATACCAGCCACGATTATTGCCTAAGTTCCTTGACTACAAACAATTTCAATATAATGAAATTATGAAAGTTCTTCGACAATTAGATATCAACTATATCACCTATTTTGATAAAGATTATCCCTATTTATTAAAAGAAATTTATGATTATCCTTTTGTCTTATTTTATAAGGGTAATAAAGACATTTTAAAAAACGATAAAACTTTAGCTATAGTTGGTGCTAGAAAGTGTACAAACTATACAAGCCAAGCACTTAATTATCTTTTTCCTTCATTTAAAAGAGCTCAACTTACAATTGTATCTGGTCTTGCTGCAGGAGCAGATAGTGAGGCACATCAACAGACATTGAATGCCTATTTGCCTACAATTGCTGTATTAGGTTATGGACATACACATCATTATCCAAAATCTACTTTTTCACTTAGAAAGAAAATTGAAGAACAAGGTATTGTTATTAGCGAATATCCACCATTTTCTCCAATAGCGAAATATAAATTTCCTGCAAGGAACAGATTGATTAGTGGTTTATCAAAAGGTGTTTTATTAACAGAAGCTAATGAAAGAAGTGGAAGTCGTATTACTATAGATTGTGCACTTGAACAAAATCGAAATGTCTATGTATTACCAGGAAAAATATTTGATACCTCAACAAAAGGGAATTTATTATTGCATCAAGAAGGCGCAACGATTGTTGTGAATGAACATGATATCTTACAAGACTATTCAATTTAAGAATATAGTGTATATTAAGCAATCAGACTGTAATAAAATGGATTAAAATCATTAAAGAAAAAGACAAATAGTTAATTAAAAAATATAACAAAATGCGTCATAAAATATTAAAACATTGACAAAAACAAAATTGACCGTTTATCATTTATCTTTAGTAATTAGATTAGCAAGGGGGAAATCACTTTGGCAGATAATTTAGTCATAGTTGAATCGCCTGCAAAAGCTAAAACCATTGAAAAGTATTTAGGAAAAAGATATAAAGTTATCGCTTCAATGGGACACGTTCGTGATTTACCTAGAAGTCAAATGGGCGTGGATACTGAAGATAATTATGAACCCAAATATATAACAATACGTGGTAAAGGTCCCGTAGTTAAAGAATTAAAGAAACATGCTAAGAAAGCTAAAAAAGTTTTCCTGGCTAGTGACCCTGACCGCGAAGGTGAAGCAATTGCTTGGCATTTATCAAAAATATTAGAATTAGAAGATTCAAAAGAAAACAGAGTAGTATTTAATGAAATAACAAAAGATGCTGTAAAAGATAGTTTCAAACACCCAAGAGGTATTGAGATGGATCTAGTTGATGCGCAACAAGCACGTCGTATACTTGATAGATTAGTTGGTTATAATATTTCTCCTGTATTATGGAAGAAAGTTAAAAAAGGTCTATCTGCAGGACGTGTACAATCTGTAGCATTGAAACTTGTTATTGATAGAGAAAATGAAATTAGAAACTTCAAACCTGAAGAATATTGGACAATAGAAGGAGAATTTAGATATAAAAAATCTAAATTCACAGCTAAATTTCTTCATTATAAAAACAAACCTTATAAACTAAATAAAAAAGATGATGTTGAAAAAATTACTGCTGCATTAGATGGTGACGAATTTGAAATCACTAACGTGAATAAGAAAGAAAAAACACGTAATCCAGCTAATCCATTTACAACATCAACATTACAACAAGAGGCAGCGCGTAAACTCAATTTTAAAGCTCGTAAAACAATGATGGTTGCACAACAGCTTTATGAAGGTATTGATTTAAAGAAACAAGGTACAGTTGGTCTAATAACATATATGCGTACCGATTCAACTCGTATCTCAGACCAAGCAAAGTCTGAAGCTAAAAATTATATAATTGATAAATACGGAAACGAATATGTTTCTAAAAGAAAAGCAACTGGTAAACAAGGGGATCAAGATGCCCATGAAGCTATCAGACCATCAAGTACTTTAAGAACACCTGATGATATGAAACCATTCTTAACTCGTGATCAACATCGTTTATATAAATTGATTTGGGAACGTTTTGTTGCAAGTCAAATGGCTCCAGCAATTTTAGATACTATCGCTTTAGATGTAACACAAAATGACATTAAATTTAGAGCTAATGGTCAAACAATTAAGTTTAAAGGTTTCATGACATTATATGTTGAAACTAAAGATGACCAAGATAGTGAAAAAGAAAATAAATTACCTAAATTAGAACAGGGAGATAAAGTAACTGCCACTCAAATTGAACCTGCACAACACTTTACTCAACCACCACCAAGATTTACAGAGGCTAGACTAGTTAAAACATTAGAAGAATTAAAAATTGGTCGACCATCAACTTATGCACCAACAATTGACACAATTCAAAAACGTAATTACGTCAAACTAGATAGTAAACGATTCATGCCAACTGAATTAGGGGAAATTGTTTATGAACAAGTTAAAGAATACTTCCCTGAAATCATTGACGTTGAATTTACTGTAAATATGGAAACACTTCTCGATAAAATCGCTGAAGGCGACACAAATTGGAGAAAAGTAGTTGGAGATTTTTATAATAGTTTCAAACAGGACGTTGAACGTGCTGAAGAAGAAATGGAAAAAATAGAAATCAAAGACGAACCTGCAGGCGAAGATTGTGAAGTATGTGGCTCTCCGATGGTTATCAAAATGGGTAGATATGGTAAATTTATGGCTTGCTCTAATTTTCCAGATTGTCGTAATACGAAAGCCATCGTTAAAACAATTGGCGTGAAATGCCCAACTTGTAAAGATGGCGATGTTGTAGAACGTAAATCTAAGAAGAACAGAATTTTCTATGGTTGTTCAAATTATCCAGAATGCGAATTTATTTCATGGGATAAACCAATCGGTAGAGACTGTCCAAAATGTAATCATTACTTAGTTGAAAAGAAAAAAGGCAGAAGCAGCCAAGTAACTTGTTCAAATTGTGATTATAAAGAAGAAGTACAAAAATAGATATCTATATAAAAATAGCTACGCATTACATTGCGAGAGCTATTTTTATAGTTTTATTAATAAAATTACTCGTTAGAATTTTATATAAATGAGAATAGCAGGAGGCATTAACATGACACAAACAGTCAATGTAGTTGGTGCAGGTTTAGCTGGTTCTGAAGCTGCCTACCAATTAGCAGAAAGAGGAATTAAAGTAAATTTAATAGAAATGCGTCCAGTTAAGCAGACACCTGCACATCACACTGACAAATTTGCTGAACTTGTATGTTCAAACTCGTTAAGAGGTAATGCACTTACAAATGCTGTAGGTGTTTTAAAAGAAGAAATGCGACGCTTGGATTCACTTATTATTCAAGCAGCAGATAAAGCAAGAGTTCCAGCTGGTGGTGCACTTGCAGTAGATAGACATGATTTTGCAGGTTATATTACAGATACACTTAGAAATCATCCTAATGTGACAGTGCTAAATCAAGAAGTGCACAGTATTCCAGAGGGTTATACAATAATAGCTACTGGTCCACTTACAACTGAAAACTTAGCTAAAGAAATCGTAGACATTACTGGTAAAGATCAACTATATTTCTATGATGCTGCAGCACCTATCATTGAAAAAGATAGTATAGATATGGATAAAGTTTATTTAAAATCAAGATATGACAAAGGTGAAGCTGCTTATCTAAATTGTCCAATGACTGAAGAAGAGTTTGATCGTTTTTATAATGCTGTTTTAGAAGCAGAAGTAGTGCCTGTAAATGAATTTGAAAAAGAAAAATATTTTGAAGGTTGTATGCCATTTGAAGTTATGGCAGAACGTGGTCGTAAAACATTGTTATTTGGACCAATGAAGCCTGTTGGATTAGAAGATCCTAAAACAGGAAAAAGACCGTTCGCCGTAGTGCAATTAAGACAAGACGATGCTGCTGGCACACTATACAATATTGTTGGTTTCCAAACACATTTAAAATGGGGCGCACAAAAAGAAGTTATTAAGTTAATTCCTGGTTTAGAAAACGTAGATATCGTTAGATACGGTGTGATGCACAGAAACACATTTATTAACTCGCCAGATGTTTTAAATGAAAAATATGAATTAATTGGACATGACAACATTTACTTTGCTGGTCAAATGACAGGTGTAGAAGGATATGTTGAAAGTGCTGCAAGTGGTTTAGTTTCAGGTATTAACTTGGCACATAAATTATTAAATAAAGGTGAAGTCATTTTCCCAAGAGAAACAATGATTGGTAGTATGGCATATTACATTTCTCATGCTAAGAATGAAAAGAACTTCCAACCGATGAACGCTAATTTTGGATTATTACCATCGTTAGAAAAACGTATTAAAGATAAAAAAGAAAGATATGAAACTCAAGCGAATCGTGCTTTAGAATATCTTGAGAATTATAAAAAAACATTATAATTTTCAAGTACATGAACTAGGTGGCAAATGCTATCTAGTTTTTTGTTGGTTACTGCTTATAAAGATATAGTGTTACAATTCTCGAAAGATTTTGAATTGAATATCAAATCACTGTAAGCCCTACCACGAATATGCTACAATTCAATATGATGGAGGCGAAATTTATTGAATGATATTCAAAAAGCGTTTCTCTATATGTTAAAAGTTGAACGGAATTTTTCAGATCATACACTTAAGTCTTATCATGACGATATTGTGCAATTTAATCACTTTTTAGATCAAGAGTGTTTAGATTTAAATGATTTTGAATATAAAGATGCAAGAAATTATTTAAGTTTTTTATATTCGAAAAATTTGAAAAGAACTACAGTTTCACGTAAAATTTCTACGTTACGTACTTTTTATGAATATTGGATGACGCAAGATGAGACGGTCGTTAATCCTTTTGTTCAACTTGTTCATCCCAAGAAAGAACAATATCTTCCTCAATTTTTTTATGAAGAAGAGATGGAAGCATTATTTAAAACAGTTGATACTGACAATAAAAAGGGCATGAGAGATAAACTCATACTTGAATTACTATATGCCACGGGAATTCGCGTTTCTGAGTTAGTGAATATAAAAAGAAATGACTTAGATATGAATTTACCTGGTGTCAAAGTATTAGGTAAAGGTAATAAAGAAAGATTTATACCTTTTGGAGAATTTTGTAAACAAAGTATCGAACGGTATTTAGAGGAATTCAAACCTTTAAAAAATGTTGATCATGATTATTTAATCGTTAATATGCAGGGTCAGCCTATTACAGAAAGAGGCGTAAGATATGTACTTAATGATGTGGTCAAACGTACGTCAGGTGTTACAAATATTCATCCGCATAAGTTAAGACACACGTTTGCAACTCATCTACTTAATCAAGGCGCTGATTTAAGAACAGTACAATCTTTATTAGGTCATGTTAATTTATCAACAACTGGTAAATATACGCACGTATCAAATCAACAATTGAGAAAAGTTTATCTCAATGCACACCCTCGAGCAAAAAAAGGAGAATGATTTATGGATAATTCATTACATGCAACAACGATATATGCTGTTAGACATAATGGCGGTGCTGCAATGGCAGGAGATGGACAGGTCACATTAGGCCAACAAGTCATTATGAAACAAACAGCTAGAAAAGTGAGACGTTTATATGATGGTAAAGTGCTTGCAGGCTTTGCAGGTAGTGTTGCCGATGCATTTACACTTTTTGAAAAATTCGAAACTAAATTACAACAATTTAGCGGAAATCTTGAAAGAGCTGCTGTTGAACTTGCGCAAGAATGGCGAGGAGATAAACAACTACGTCAACTTGAGGCAATGCTAATTGTTATGGATAAAGATGCTATTTTAGTTGTAAGTGGTACAGGAGAAGTTATAGCACCTGATGATGATTTAATCGCCATTGGTTCAGGTGGGAATTACGCATTAAGTGCAGGTAGAGCACTTAAGAGACATGCAACTCATATGTCTGCTGAAGAAATGGCATATGAAAGTTTGAAGGTTGCATCTGACATTTGTGTATTCACAAATGATAATATTATAGTTGAAACATTATAAATATATTTAATCATTCGAGCAAATTGATTTGTATATAAATTAAATAACACTAATTTCAAGTAATTTATGATATATGGAGGTAAAGCATTTATGGATACAAATGGTATTAAATTAACACCGAAAGATATTGTATCTCGATTAAATGAATATATTGTCGGGCAAGATGATGCAAAGAGAAAAGTAGCCATTGCTCTACGAAATAGATACAGAAGAAGTTTATTAGATGAAGAATCTAAACAAGAAATTGCACCTAAAAATATTTTAATGATTGGACCAACAGGTGTTGGTAAAACTGAAATAGCTCGTAGAATGGCTAAAATAGTTGGTGCGCCATTCATTAAAGTAGAGGCAACTAAATTTACTGAAGTAGGTTATGTAGGACGAGACGTAGAAAGCATGGTAAGAGACTTAGTAGATGTATCCGTTCGTTTAGTCAAAGATGAAAAGAAAGAATTGGTTAAAGATGAAGCAACTCAAAAAGCCAATGACAAACTAGTTAAATTGTTAGTTCCAAGTATGAAGAAAAAAGCTTCTCAAGGAAACAATCCGTTAGAATCACTTTTTGGTGGTGCTATTCCTAATTTTAATCAGAACAATGAAGAAGAGGAAGAACCACCAACAGAAGAGATTAAAACAAAACGTTCTGAAATCAAACAACAACTTCAAGAAGGTAAGTTAGAAGAAGAAAAAGTACGTATTAAAGTTGAACAAGATCCTGGTGCATTAGGCATGTTAGGAACGAATCAAAATCAACAAATGCAAGATATGATGAATCAACTTATGCCTAAGAAGAAAGTTGAACGTGAAGTACCAGTTAAAACAGCACGTAAAATATTAGCAGATGATTTTGCTGATGAGTTAATTGATCAAGAAACTGCAAACCAAGAAGCATTAGAATTAGCAGAACAAATGGGTATTATCTTTATTGATGAAATTGATAAAGTGGCAACAAATAATCAAAATAGCGGACAAGATGTTTCAAGACAAGGTGTCCAAAGAGATATCTTACCAATCCTTGAAGGTAGCATGATTCAAACTAAATATGGTACTGTAAATACTGAACACATGCTATTTATTGGCGCTGGTGCATTCCATGTTTCTAAGCCTAGTGATTTAATTCCAGAACTTCAAGGTAGATTCCCAATTAGAGTAGAACTTGATAGTCTATCAGTCGAAGACTTCGTAAGAATTCTTAAAGAACCTAAATTATCACTAGTTAAACAATATGAAGCATTACTTGAAACAGAAGAAGTAACTGTTAATTTCTCTGACGAAGCTATTACTCGATTAGCTGAAATCGCATATCAAGTTAACCAAGATACAGATAATATTGGTGCTCGTAGATTACACACAATATTAGAAAAAATGTTAGAGGATTTATCATTTGAGGCACCAAGCATGCCAAATGCTGTAGTTGATATTACACCGCAATATGTAGACGATAAATTAAAATCAATCTCAACAAATAAAGATTTAAGTGCATTTATTCTATAAATATACAAAGAAGGAGAAAAATTATGAGCTTATTATCTAAAACAAGAGAGTTAAACACTTTATTACAGAAACACAAAGGCATCGCAGTAGATTTTAAGGACGTAGCCCAAACAATTAGTAGCGTTACAGTTACAAATGTATTCATCGTGTCGAGAAGAGGTAAAATTTTAGGATCAAGTTTAAACGAATTACTTAAAAGTGATCGTATCATTCACATGCTTGAAGATAGACACATCCCTGCAGAATACACTGATCAATTAATGGACGTAAAAGAAACACAATCAAATATTGATATTGATAATGTTTTAACTGTATTCCCTCCAGAAAATAGAGAAGTATTTATTAATAGTAAAACAACTATTTTCCCTATACTAGGTGGAGGAGAAAGATTAGGTACCTTAGTTTTAGGAAGAGTACAAGACGATTTCAACGAAAACGATTTAGTTTTAGGTGAATATGCAGCTACTGTTATCGGAATGGAAATTTTACGTGAAAAACACAATGAAGTAGAAAAAGAAGCACGCGATAAAGCTTCAATTACTATGGCGATTAATTCATTATCATATTCTGAAAAAGAAGCTATTGAACACATCTTTGATGAATTAGGTGGTAACGAAGGATTACTAATCGCATCTAAAGTAGCTGATAGAGTTGGTATTACTCGTTCAGTAATTGTTAATGCTTTACGTAAACTTGAAAGTGCTGGTGTTATTGAGTCACGTTCACTAGGTATGAAGGGTACATTTATAAAAGTTAAAAAAGAAAAATTCTTAGACGAATTAGAGCGAAATAAATAATAAATCAATTTAGGTTTGGGTAGTGTACTTTTATACCTGAACCTTTTTTATGTTATCTACTCAGTTGTTTTTTGATTGTGATTTTAACATTAATTAAGAGATTAAAAGTTGCTCAATTACATTCAACTAATCAGTAGAAAGCCATTGCATTAAACATCAAATTATGATATATTTATTTTCGGCTATGAAGCCAATACGCACATAATAAATGTAAATATAGAGGGTGCAATATTTAATTATTGTCTTTATATGAGTTTGTTATGGAGGTAATTAACCAATAGGAGGAATTTATAATGGCAGTTATATCAATGAAACAATTGTTAGAAGCTGGTGTTCACT
>Ga0209295_1000717_pt1 | contig 13579 bp, 9 predicted proteins | sample Porto_5metaG_FD_187428 | JGI IMG/M metagenome (GOLD analysis project Ga0209295, IMG submission 187428) | Marine algal microbial communities from Porto, Portugal - Porto_5 metaG (SPAdes) (version 2) | ecosystem: Host-associated > Algae > Red algae > Unclassified | place: Portugal: Porto... | reverse complement strand
TATTTTCTTCCTCTTCCCTAACGTAGCGATAGCGGAGTGGAGAGAGTGCCGGATAGCCCGACCCCCGACTGATAAGGAGGGGGATACGCCCAAATTTTCATTCACTTCACTGGATTTGTCAAAGAATCTTATGTTTTACTCATTTACTTATTAAAAATGAAAGGAAAAATCAATATAAAAGACCTCAAAAAAAAGGTCGCTGCCGAAGAAATCGAAACCATTGTCGTTGCCTTCACCGACCACTACGGACGGCTGACGGGCAAGCGATTTGATGCCGAATTTTTCCTTGAATCTACGGCAAAAAGCGGTACACACGGCTGCGATTATCTCCTCACCACCGACATGGAAATGAAACCCGTCGAAGGCTACGAATTTGCCAATTGGGAACTCGGCTATGGCGACTTCCACCTTGTACCCGACATGAATACTTTGCGGCTCGCGGATTGGCTCGACAAAACGGCGATAGTCTTGTGTGATTTACAAAATGAAAAAACGCACAAGCCAGTCGAAGTCGCGCCGCGTTCCATTTTACGCAAACAATTAGAAGCGGCACAAAAGACTGGTTATGAATGTTTTGCAGCATCCGAATTAGAATATTATTTATTTGAAAATAACTATCGTGAAGCGTTTGAAAAGCATTATCACGACTTACGTCCTGTTGGTTGGTATCTCGAAGATTACCATATCTTACAAGGCACTCGGACGGAAGCCTACACCGCCGCCGCACGCCGACATTTGAAAAAATCCGGTGTTCCTGTCGAGACATCAAAGGGCGAATGGGGCTTAGGTCAGCACGAATTAAACGTCCGCTATGCCGAAGTTTTGGAAATGGGCGACCGCCACGTTATCTACAAACAATGCCTTAAAGAACTCGCCGATAAAATGGGATTATCCGTCACTTTTATGGCAAAATTCCATGAAGACCGTGCGGGGTCGAGTTGCCACATCCACATGAGTTTGTGGAAAGATGGTAAAAATGCTTTTGCAGGCAATCAGTCCTTTGGTCCCGTTAAAGGGTCGGATATATTCAAGTGGTTTCTCGGTGGCTGGATAGCAAAAACGGCAGAGGTCATGCCCTTCTACGCCCCTACGGTCAATTCCTACAAAAGATATGTCGATGCGTCGTGGGCACCCACTCGTCTCGCATGGAGTTATGACAATCGGACGGCTGGTTTTCGCGTCGTCGGTAAGGGCGAAAGTTTGCGGATTGAGTGTCGTATTCCCGGCGCAGATTGTAACCCATATCTGGCTTTTGCTGCCTCACTCGCTTGCGGATTATACGGTATAAAAAACAAAATCGAACCACCTGAAATCTTTGAAGGCGATATTTATGCAGCGAAAGGTTTACCGCATGTACCCCGTTCGCTCGCAGAAGCAACCGAGCAATTTGCCAATAGTAAATTCGTCAAAAAGACCTTTGGGAAAAAAGTAGTCGAACATTATACGCATCATTTCAACATGGAGCAAAATGCTTATAATCAATCCGTTACCGATTGGGAACGGAAAAGATATTTTGAAAGAATATAAACGTAGCGCGGTACTTCCAGTCCGCGTTCCGTAGCGTGGTGCTTCCAGCCCGCGCCGCATTAGTTTAGCTTTCCATACGCGGAGAACGAGCTAGAAGCATCGTTCTACGGTCGCGGACTGGAAGCATCGTTCTACGGTCGCGGACTGGAAACATCGTTCTACGGTCGCGGACTGGAAACATCGTTCTGCGGTCGCGGACTGGAAGCATCGTTCTACGGTTGCGGACTGGAAACATCGTTCTGCGGTCGCGGACTGGAAGCATCGTTCTACGGTTGCGGACTGGAAGCATCGTTCTACGGTCGCGGACTGGAAGTGCCGCGCTACATTTACACAATTTAATAGTAATGCGATTAGAAAATAAAATCACCCTCATCACAGGGGGCAGTAGTGGCATAGGCAGAGCAACTTGCCTGTTATTCGCCAAAGAGGGCGCGAAGGTGGTGGTCGTTGACATCAACGAAAAAGAAGGCGCAGCCACCGTCGAAATGATAAAAAAAGACGGCGGTGACGCTGCCTTTTTCAGAGCCGACATCTCGAAGGCGGCGGACTGTGAAGCGATGACAAATTTTACCGAAAAAAAATACGGCGGACTACACGTTTTATTTAACAATGCAGGTATCATGCACAGCGACGACGGCGACAGCCAATCTACCGAAGAAGATGTATTCGACCTGACCATGAATATCAATGTAAAAGGGGTATTTTTCGGTTGCAAATACGGTATTCCGCTGATACGCAAATCGGGTGGCGGTTCTATCATCAATACGGCTTCGTTTGTGGCGCATCTTGGCGCGGCGACTCCGCAGATTGCCTACACCGCAAGCAAGGGCGCAGTGCTGGCGATGTCGCGCGAACTCGCCGTCATTCATGCACGTGAAGGTATTCGCGTAAATGCCCTGAGTCCGGGTCCGCTACGCACCGAGTTGTTGATGAAATTTTTGAATACAGAGGAGAAAAAACAACGCCGTCTGGTGCATATTCCAATGGGTAGGTTTGGCGAGGCAGAAGAAATGGCAAAAGCTACTTTGTTCTTGGCTTCTGATGATTCTTCTTATATGACGGGAACGGAGTTTTTGGTCGATGGCGGAATTACGGCGGCTTATGTTACACCTGAGTGAAATGAGGAGATGAATAAATGAATAAATATTTTTCGATAGGGAGTAACACAGGCTTTTACTGAACTTTGGACATTGGGTAATTAGGGAACTGGGTAATTAGGTAAATCGCTCATTATCAATAATTTACGTTAATTTGCATTTTATTTTAAATTAACTTTATTACAATTTTTATTATACTGATAAATAGCGAATTATGCTTTCGTCTTTCCTTACTTAATTTCCCAATTACCTAATGTCCAAAGTCCAGTTAGTATCAGCAACAAAATAAATGTACATTCTCGACTTGTTCTTTTTCCTTTATACTTCACCAAATTCTCCTTAAATACAGTGAGTATTCACGTCAAATTTGGTTAGTCTAAAGAAAAAATAACGACGCGAAGAATGTACATTTATTTAATTTCTGATACTAAATACACTGTTTCACAAATTTATTTACTTTTTTGAGTATTCCTTTTAAAATGACTCTTCACCAAAAAATCCTTAAATACAGTGAGTATTCGCGTCATTTTTGATTCGATTCATTTCAAAATAAACGTCAAAAAATGTAAATAAATTTATAAAACAGTGTACTAAATCAATCTTAAATTATCTTATTTATTTATTTTAATAAATTTTTCAGAAGAAGAACGCCAGCCTTCACCTTCAATTTGCACGAAGTATGTTCCGGCGGTCAAGCCTCCTACCGATACATTCAATGTGTTGATACCCTCTGCTACTTGAAGGGCTTGTTGTGAGATGATTCTGCCTGTGACATCCATTATCGTTACGTTTGCGGCTGCGTTTTTACTTGAAAGCAAACGCATGTTAAGGTCATCGTTTTGCACGGGATTGGGGAAGACATCAAGGGTGCCGATATTGTCCTCGACACAATTTGTATTGACCTGTATGATGTCTGAATAACGAATCAATCCATCAGCATCTACTTGTTCTAGACGGTAGTAATTATTAGTAGAAAGTATGGCATAGTCAGTAAAAGAATATTGTTGAAGTGTTGTTGAATTTCCTGCGGCGTCTACGCGTGCAATGTTGTGAAAATCAGCACCATTGACACTTCGTTGTACTATGACATGTGAGGTATTAATTTCACTGGCAGTCTTCCATTCCAAGTCGATTTTACAATCTTTTGCATCACCTGTAAAACTGGTCAATTCCATAGGAAGTAGGCAACTGGCACAGCTGGCAGCGTTGGTATACAAAGCACCTTCTGCATCAAATCGTTGGCTGGAAACTAACTCTCCAACAAAAGTAGGAGGGAAAGCGACCTCATGCCATTTCAGGTCATAACAAGCATCTTGAGCCAATAAATCAAAACCAAGTTGCCCTATATATACCCATGTATCAGGGGTCAAAAAAGTACCATCACCACCTTGAAGTTCTACATTGTAAGAAACAACGGTGTCGAGGGTTCCTGTAAGGTTGTGCGGAGAATAAAGGGTAAATCCAAGTGTACCGGGACCGCCCGGAATAAAACCGGTCGATATCTGCTTAGTAATTACTGGGTTGGCTATGGCATCTCTATTATAAGAAAAGCGATAATTTTGCTCACTCATGAAAAAACCAGGGTCGGTATCGGTGGCTTTTACTTCAATGTCTACTAAAAGGGTGGAATCGTCGCATCCTACGGTATTGATAAAACGAACATCGTACTCGGCTTGCGCCTGCATGGATAGTGCGAACAACATGATGAAAAATAGTGTGCTTGCGTGTTTAAATTTAATCATAACTAAATTGATATTTTTTGACTGTGAATAAACGGAAATAATATTTTTAGTTGGATGAGGATTGTTTACTTAGTATAGGAACAGAATAAATGTATATTCTCGACTTGTTCTTTTTCCTTTATACTTCACCAAATTTTCCTTAAATACAGTGAGTATTCGCGTCAAATTGGTTCGTCTAAAGAAAAAATAACGACGCGAAGAATGTACATTTATTTAATTCCTGATACTTAGTATCAGAAACAAAATAAATGTACATTCTCGACTTGTTCTTTTTCCTTTATACTTCACCAAATTCTCCTTAAATAACCCGTTATTCGCGTCAAATTTGGTTCGTCTAAAGAAAAAATAACGACGCGAAGAATGTACATTTATTTAATTCCTGATACTAAGTAGTCATTCAAGTTAATACTGTCGGGTAATTTGGCGAAATTTGCCCGACAGTATTAACTTGAATGACTACTAAATTAACTATTATTCCATTAGTTAGAACGCTTTTAATTATGCATAATAATTGATGTAAAACATTTGTTATTAATTAATTATGACGTCTGTTTTGTTTTTGCTCAATAAAAGTCGAGCGTTTATTTTGTATTTGGTACAAGTAGAGGGTTTCTTGCCATTCGTACAATTTATTATTTGTATGAAATGTGACAATGATATAGGGCGTTTAGCCCAGTGTAGAGAAAGGGAAAGTAAGTATTTGGTAAGTAAGTAGTGAGACAAAAATATCCTTACTTTTTGACGGTTTCTTTTTACGCTATTTTTTCCTACAAAAATCCTTATCCCGAATCGGGATTCGGGACAGGCTGTAGCGTAGGCTATGTGCGGTTTTTGTAAGAAAAAATATCGAAAAAATAACCACGTCAAAATTGTAAGCCTATTTTTGTCCCACTACTTAGTTTTCTGAAAATCAGTATTTGATAGAGGCGTTTTGCTGAGGCTAAGTGTGACAATTGTTAGATTAGAATTCCTGATAAGGGAAGATGAAAAAAATAATCTACCTGTCTGAATTGTTCTTTTTCTTATATGTTTCACTTAGTGAAAGAAAATAAATAACTTGCCCCATTATGCTTGTTCTTTTCCCTTCTAAAAAACACAAAAAATAGTTCCGTAGCCATGGCTATGCAACGATTTTTTGAATTCTTTAGAAGAGAAAATTACGGCGCATTTTGGAACAATTTATTTAATTTCTTTCACTAAATCTTCCTTGCGTAGCTCGGCTATGCGCGTCAAATTTAGCCAAACATATAAAAAAAATAACTTCTTCATTTGGGGTAGGCGAAGGATTTCTCCAAAATTAAAAACTTGTCCTGCACCCTTGATACTTAAGGTTTCTGGTAGTTTATTTATCCTGATAGGGTGTCCAGTCGGTGATGTGTTCGCGTTCGTTGTGTTCTTGGTCTTCTTCGTCAAATTCGTCATTGTCCACCGCATCAGCTTGTGGTTCTTCTTGTGCAACGATAGGCGTAGGGACGATAGTTTGCGCACCTTCCTGAACCTCATTTATTATTTGTGGGTTTTCTTTTTGCTGAATTGCGTCATACATTACATTGGCACTGCCGATGGCAAATAAGCGCGTACCCAACCTGAAAAACATCACTAAAGTCTGTACCATCAGCATAATAAGTATTGCCGTTTTGCCCGTCATTCCAATCATAGGAGCTAAAAACAAGTATAAAGCATATACCCCGACAAGCAATGAAATATCTAACAGATAAGCAAAGTAAGTACGGAAGAAATACCGCAGACACATACCCATGCTATGAACAAACTCAAATATCACGATATATTTATTTTCTTTGACTAAGCGAATTTTTGTATAATCGCCCACCATCGCAATAAAAATTGCTAAAAAGAGGTGAATCGGAAGGATAAATTTACCCATATCCGTAAAAATAGCTTCGCTCCGCAAATTGCCAAAATCGCCACCCAAACCAACTAAAAATGCACCGCCATACAACAAGACTACAATAATACCTTGAAAGAGCATCAACCAAGCAAAAAGTCGGAAAAAACGCCAGAAATACTGCGTACAAGCCGCCATAAAACGCTGTCCGCTAAAGCCCTCGGAGATAGTCACAAATGATTTGACAATACCGCCACTGAGGAAAATATATGCCAGCAAAAATACCGGAACCATCCAACGGACTTGATTCACGATGCCCGAAATTTTGTCGCCGTGTGCGTTCATAAAGTCAGACCAAACTGTATGGTCATAAGCAGGGAGCAATTTGCTGATTTCGAGTGAGTTACCAATCGAATCTTGCATGACTTCGGCAAAAGGAATTGCAACAGTCAGCCCCAATACAAATATCAATAGAAACAACAACAGCCACATCCAAAACAAGCGGAATGTATGCCCGATACCTTTAAAAAATACAGTGATTGGATTCATAATTACGGTGGTAGTTGGGTAATTGGGTAATTTGGTAACTGGGTAGTTTGTTGCTTAAAAAAACTAATTTCCAATCGACTAAATCAGAAAAAGAAAAATGTTGACTGCAAGGCGTTTTGCATCCAAAACAGGACTTTAGACGCCCATTTCACAACGGGTGCATCGTCCGGTTTTGTAGTCAAACTATTATTATTCAAATCAATATCCATCAAAAGTTTTTGTTTGGGGTCTATGTGTACCGAGACGATTTTTTCGGGACGCTCGTATATCAATTCGTAATTGCGTGCTTCGCCATCCCAAGATTCGAGTACCTCTTTACCATCTTCAAAACGAACCAATACCTCAACGGGCATCACCAAATCGCCCACTCTTTCGAGCAATACACGCGAGCGATAATCAGCTATTTTTTCATTATAACCTTCTTCATCACGCCTATCGCGCCAGCGTTTATCGCCATTCGTATTTTCAAATATACCAATCGCATCCGTCTGTTTGCGATTATTGATAGAGCGCACTTTGTAATCACAGACCTGCGTACCATATATCACTTGGTCAAAAAACCAATTCAAATCGCTGCCAAATTTATTACCATGCTCGCGGGTTACGACCTCATTTGCCACGGCGATAAAATCCGTACCTGTTGGGTGCTTAAATTTCCATCGCTCAAAATAGGTCTTCATGATATTATCCATCGTTTCTATACCGACCATGCGCTCCAAGGTTTTCATCCAAAGCGCGGTTTTGTGGTACATAATCGTGCGTTCATTACCGACCTTAAATTCCCAACCTGGCGTAGCACAAGGCGCAACACGCGGATTGGACATGCCTGTATAGCTGAGGCGCGACACCTCGCCATCACCTCTATTATAACCGCCAACACTGACTTCGGAAGACTTTTTACCATAATAGTGGTCGGCAATACGATTTTCGTAATAAGTCGTAAAACCCTCATCGAGCCAGACTTCTTCTTGCTCATTGCTCGCCACCATTTGCATAAAGTACTGATGCACAAACTCATGTATCGTGACCATTTCGACCTGCCTGACTCCATCGTGGATAGTAAATGCGGGCAAACCCGTCACCAAAGTCGGATATTCCATACCCGAAGAAGCCACTCCATAAATCGGTGGGTCAACTATCGTAAAGGTCGTATATGGATATTCACCAACATGTTCGTTGAGATATTCAAAAGCGTATTTAGTAGATTGTAGGTATTTTTCGGCATTATCTCTATGTTCGGGTTGTATCAGTAGCCGAATATCGACCTCCTTCCATTTGTCTTTAATTACCTCAAAATCACGCGAAGCCGTCCAAGCAAAATCAATCACATCCTCGGCAATATAACGGATAGTTTTTGTTCCATTCCTATTTTTCCGTTCCTCCTGAAAAACACCCGAAGCCCCGACCACATAACCACTCGGCAAGGTAATTTCAACATTATATACCCCAAAATCAGCGTAAAACTCCGTAGTCGGAATAAATTGATGACAATTCCAACGCCCTTCTTTCGCGCCGCGTTCGCCCCTTGCTTCATACACACCGAGTTTGGGAAACCACTGAACGACAAAGTAATAATGCTCTCCCTCAAAACCCGTTCGGGCAATAATACGCGGAAGTTTCGACACAAAATCAATATCAAATTTGGCAGTCTCGCCTGGCTTTACAGGTTTGCGAAGTGGTACGCGAATGACCGTCTGGTCTTTTTCGTTGTCATCCGTCGGGTGAATAAATTCTATCCCCGAAGTCAGGTCATTACCATATTCATCCTCCATTTTCACAATATCCATCCAGCCCCAGCCGAGTTCATCTTCCGGTAATCTACCAAAGCGACTACCCCCACGCAAAAACGTAGATTCCGTATTTTTATACGCATTCAGGTACAAATGAAATCGCAATTCCTCGATGACATCGGGTGAGTCGTTATACCATGTGAGCAGCTCATTTCCTGTCAATGTCTTGGCAGCAGTATCCAAGGTTACGCTAATATCGTAATTGGCAATACGCGTACTCAGATTGGTGTCCCACTTCGCTTTTTGTGCATAAGTGACTGATAATGAAGCCATAAAAAACAATCCAACTAAAAAGTATCTTGACATAGACATGAGTTTCTACATTTATTGCCTTTTATAAACAAGTCAAAATCAGAATTTATTTTTGCGTCGTTCCTAAACAAGACAATGTAAAAACCGAAATTACAAAACTTTTTGCTAAGTACTTGAACGCAATTAGATTTAAAATTAGAATGAGCTTATTTTCTTTCTCTTCCCTTAGTAGTAAGTCAATCTAATTATGATATGTTGCTTTGAGTGAAATTTTTTCGAGTACGAGGCGGAGGTTATTCAGCATAGCCGTAGCTACGCTGGATGTTCTCCAACAAAGTAATCGGACAAATTTCGCCAAATGAACTTATCATAATTAGTTTGACTTACTACTTAGTACACTGTTTTATAAATTTATTTACATTTTTTGACGTTTATTTTGAAATGAATCGAATCAAAAATGACGCGAATACTCACTGTATTTAAGGATTTTTTGGTGAAGAGTCATTTTAAAAGAAATACTCAAAAAAGTAAATAAATTTGTGAAACAGTGTACTTAGTATCAGGAACAAAATAAATGTACATTTATTTGATTCCTGATACTTATTGAAGCCTATGTGAAAGAAAATAAATAACATGTGCCACTATACTCGTCTTTTTTCCGTCTAAGAATCTTTTGAAATCCTTATCCCGAATCGGAGTTCGGGACAGACTGTAGCTATCCCTATAATTATCGGGAATGTGCGGCTTTCAAAAAATCCTTAGATAAAAAAAATACTTCGCATTATGGAACATCTTATTTAATTTCTTTTACTATGAGCATTCCAAACAGTCAGTTTCTTGTCAAAAATTATTTTTTATTATAAATAAATTTATAAACTGTACTTGAATTTGTATAAAAATTATACATTTGTATTGTCATTAAAATCATTTTAAAAAATACAAAATAAATAACAATAATCTTTTTCACATGAATAGGACATTAATAAATGTGTATTTATTAATGTCTTGTTCGATAAAATATCAATACTCGCTCCGCTCTCCTACCATAAATCCGATTATCCCTTTCCTAAAAGACAAAACACACTATTTTTTCGTATCACTTTTTTGAGTGATAATTAATTTATATTAAATTGATTATCAAGCAATTATTAACTGACTGAATCATGAATTACTCGAGATGCAGAACGGGTTTACTATGCCTGCTCGCCACTATTTTATTACTAATATCCTCGCCTATTTTTGCGGATATAAGTCCGCGTTACGTAGCCGAACTGTCGGGAACACTACGCGAATCTTCCGGTATGGTAACTACAGGAAAAGGCGGTTTTTGGACAATAAATGATGGTACAAACGGACCATTATTACACGCAGCCGATACCAACGGAAATGTATACCGAAGTATCACCTTGCTGAATGCTTTCAATTACGATTGGGAGGACATGACAAAGGATGATGACGGTAATATTTACATTGCTGATACAGGCAATAAGAACAGCTCTTACTCGCCAAGTGGTGCGTATGACGACTTGTCGATTTATCGCATCCCCAATCCCGACTATTTCTGTGAAAATCAGGTGGTAGCGGGCGTTATCAATTTCCGTTTTCCGAGCTCAAGCGTGGATAATGCAGAAGGCATTTTTTACTACAATGATTACATTTATATCACAACAAAAAGCGATGCAATAGACAATCAACCTTATGCCGGGCGTTCTTATTTGTATCGCGTACCGAGTACGCCAAACCCTGACCAGCAGTATGTTGCGGAGTTTGTCAGTATAATTGATGTGAGTATCGATGCGCCTTCGAAGGACTATTATCAAGTGACAGCAGCAGCATTGAGTCCTGATGGGCAATTGCTGTTATTGATGGGAGAAAGGCGATTTTGGATTATCCGTGATTTTACGCCCGGTGTGTTTTTTGACGGGGAAATGACTGCTTATGATTTTGATGGAAAACTACAACGGGAAGCAGTTGATTTTACAGGAAATCGGGAGATATATATCACCAATGAAGCGGAGGTAGAAGATGGTACTTTGACGTCGCTTGATTTGTGTCCGCATTTGGATGAGCCTTATGGTTGCACACAAAAAACGGAAGTAGCTCGTTCGAAGGTAGCTACTTCTTATGACAGTGGGGTAGAATCTACAAGTGGTCAGGTATCGACATCCGGTAATTCTATTTTATTGGGCAATGAGCAAAAAACAGCTTTCCGTTTTGATGAATTGAATATTCCGAAAGGTGCGAAAATTACGAAGGCATACATTCAATTCCGGGCATATTCTACGTCAAATACATCAAATTATTTTACGATACATGCGCAGGCGGTAGGCAACGCGCCTACATTTCAAAATACTTGTCAAAATATATCGAATCGTCCCAAAACAAACTATTCTGTCAGCGGTTCATTCGGAAATTGGACAGATAACGACACCAAAAATGTAGAGCGAAGCCCGGATATTAGTGAGTTGGTACAGGAAGTTGTATGCCGACCCGATTGGGATAATTATAATGCGCTTGCGTTTATATTTGAAGGTACGGGGCTTCGTACGGCGTATAGTGAGAGTAGCTGCATTCGTTCGGCACCAGAGTTGATTGTGGAATTTTACGAACCGCTCGAACTCAATGTCGGCGTGTGGCTCGAAGGCGCATACAAGGCGCAAATAAATGGAATGAAAACCGACCTCAATACCTTGCGTTTTGTATTGCCCGGACAGGTGAATACGCCGGCAGGGCAGCCTTATAATAAGACACCCTGGGATTATGAAGGCGAAGAAGGGCGGTATTATCCGACAGGAGATTATGCTTCTGATGTGGTTGATTGGGTCTTGGTTTCTTTGCGAAGTACGACGCAGGCATCGTCTACATTGGTACGTACTGCGATGTTATTGCACACCGACGGAACAATACATCCAGTAAAACCCCTGCCATTATCTAAAAGTACAACAGGAAATTTTTATGTAGTGGTGGAGCATAGGATGCACATGGGCGCGATGTCATCCGCACCTGTAAGCGTTGTAAATGGTGTAGTGACACACGATTTTCGCACACAAAATTCGTATAGAAATGCTGCATCCTACGCTCAAATATACCTCGAAACGAGCGTATGGGGACTCTATGCCGCCGATGGCGACCAAGCAGCTGATGCCAATGGTTACGACATCAACGGCGCAGATAAAATTCCTTTTCAGATAGATAATGGCGATTTTTACATCTATTCTAATGGCGACTTCGATATGGACGGCGACGTCACTGGAGCAGATAAATCCATTTGGCTAAAAAATAACGGCGTATTTTCTATCGTACCAAAATGATGTGGTGTTGCAGTGTTGTAGTGTCGTGGTAGTTTGTTTTATTTTTTGCAAAGCAAAAAAAACACTACAACACTACAACACTACAACACTACAACACTATAACACTATAAGGAAACACCTCACCTCAAGCCTCGCTCCGGCATTTTGATGATGCCAAAACGTCTTGGCAAATCGAATACACTATCGTCAACATTCAGTGTCTGAATATTAGTGCAGGTGATTTCGGTACAGCTTTTTTGTGTATTAAAAACGAATTTTATCGGTAGTGCGCCATTGGTCATTTCTAGGCAAAATGCCCAGTGTTGATAATGGTGATTGGCATACTGCTGATGGTTGATGGTGTACGCCGAATTGAAGTAATATTCTATCGTACCGTTGCTCGTCTGTGCTTTGAGCAAGTCGCAACTAATGCCATTTATTGTAGTGGCTTTTCGAGTAATATTATGAGATAGCACCTCACCCATGGGCTTAGCGGCACTCACCCACATGACTGCACGAACGGTTTTATTTGCGGTATAGAGCGTATCATTTAGATGGATTTGTGTGATTTTTGACTCGCCGTTCAACTCGCTTTTATACTTCGCGCCTTTGAAGTAAAACTTTTTTTGTGTACCGTGCAATTTCTTGACCTCTTTGGGTTTCAAGAACTTTGTTTTGTCTTTATATTTGTATTTATAGGTAATGACGCCTTCAAAATTTTGGGCTTGAAGAAACGTCGAGTAAGTAAATAAAAAGACAAGTAATAAGAAGATTGGGAATGAGGTTTTCATACCTGATGTTGTTTTTGGTAAGGAGAGAGGCGAATGATAAAGCTCTATCCTTGGATGAAATAATTGGATTTTGCTGAAAAAAGTAAAACCAAAGTGCGTCAAACTTTGAATTCGTCGAAAATGCGTTTTTTAAGTAGAAAAAATTAAACGCATTTAAAAGTAGAAAAATGGCTGTTAATGTGACAATTAAATTTGACTAAAATTTAACAAAAAACATTCCAATTAACTAAAGGGATGTTTTTGAGCGTGAGTCCTTAGCTTGAAAATTATGTAGTAGATATAATTTTATGTTAGTTGTTAAAGCAGTGTTTTACTTAAGTTTGTCGGCATAAATATACGAATTTTTTTTTGCAGAAAAATGTTATATACATATACTCATCTTTATGAGAATATTTTTTCTTTTTCTGTATCATTAAAAAACTTCTAAATGGAAATTGAAAACGCAAATACACGGTAAATATGTGACGGATAAATAAAGAGTAGTAGGTCGTTTTTGTAGACTTAGGGAAGAGGAAAAAAATAATCTACCCGTCTGAATTGTTCTTTTTCTTATATGTCTCACTAAATTTTCCTTACGTAGCTCGGCTATGTGCGTCAAATTTAGTGAAAGAAAATAAATAACTTGCCCCATTATGCTTGTTCTTTTCCCTTCTAAAAAACACAAAAAATAGTTCCGTAGCTATGGCTATGCAACG
>Ga0209295_1000716_pt1 | contig 13579 bp, 21 predicted proteins | sample Porto_5metaG_FD_187428 | JGI IMG/M metagenome (GOLD analysis project Ga0209295, IMG submission 187428) | Marine algal microbial communities from Porto, Portugal - Porto_5 metaG (SPAdes) (version 2) | ecosystem: Host-associated > Algae > Red algae > Unclassified | place: Portugal: Porto... | reverse complement strand
TGATGGATTCCGAGTGGTGGTGGTCGGGAGGGCAGCGGCGTCATAGGGGGGGGGGATGGGGCGACGTAGGGAGCATGCGCGGGCGGGGGATGAAGGAAGAGACGTTTGTAGCCGCAGCGCTGGCGCCAAGCCAAGAAGCAGAACACTAAGCAATAAACCACACGCTGCGAAAGGGGTCCTCCTGGTCGGACACCCGCCCCTGTCCGTTGCAATACGTACCTCCTGCCTCATTTTGCACTTGCTTCGCGCGCCCCAGGAGAATCTGCATGCGCCACGGGGGGGTGCCCCAAAACATCAGATTAATGGGGTGCCGGGTCCGCCTGCCAGTTGGCATCGCCGTGTGCCAAATTGCATCGACCGTGTGCCAGATGGGAGGCTGCAGTTTCGGCGGAGTAGTTCCTCCCTCCTCCGGACACCGGAGGCCTCTCAGTGCCCGGAGATTCTTCTCCAGGACATGTACTCCTCCCGGCCTGATTACATGGCCGAGGTACTCCACTTCTTCTTGAAATAAGTGGCATTTGGCCGCCTTCTGTTGAGGCAGCCCCCCAAGCCGGCACTGGTAAGGCGGAGTTACCGCGGACTGCCCGGATAATTCCAGGAGTCCTTATGCGGTGATCAGCTTGTCTTCCTGTGACTTTGACATGCATTGCTGTATGAGGGTGATGTAAGTACTTGTACTTGTATCTCGAGGGGAGCTCATTTTGGATCTGAGCTCGGGGAGATTCTCGTGGGCTCCTTGAGGGGTGTCGCGATTTGTGGGGTGGTGAGAGCATGTACCCTCCAGGGGAGGGAGCTCTGCCGCGGGAGGTGGGTCGTGGGCCCTGTCACTGCGTCGGCGGGGGGGTGCCTCCAGGACGTTGAAAGAGGGGCACACGAGGGGGGTAAGAGGCTGCTGGCGTCGCGCCTCAGACCAGTCTCGAGTAAGGCAACGCATCCACGCACTTACCTACCGCTTCACAGGTTATGGGCCCAGTTGTCCGTGGTGTCGTCATCATTTCCTTCTACGGTCGCGGGGAGGACGACGTTTCGCGGGTTACGGTGCGTTCCGGCGTTGGTTGGGCGGGTACAGCCGCTAGCGTCGACAGAGTGGTACCGGTCGGTGCCACGGTCGTCAACATGTCGGACCACGGCCGCTTCGGCGGCCCGCGGTTCGCACAGCTGGACGACGACTTCAAAGTGTGCGCCGCGTACCAACGTGCGCAGCTCAAGAAGGCCAAGCTGTGGAACGCGGTCGTGACGGACTTTCCTGCTTCTGGGTCGGACGACAAAAACGCCGACCCCGTGGTCGAGGAGTGGGACGCCATGAATGAGGCGGCTCTTGCAACCTTCCAGATGTCGGTTAAGCTCGTGCATCTTAAAACGGTGACGTCAGTCGACACGGCCAAGAAGGCGTGGGACGCACTCAAGGTCATGTTTGAGGCGCGCGACAAAGCTCAGCTGCTTCGGTGCTTGGACGAGCTGAGTAGCTTGAAGAAGGGCGACGACGAGAACATCTTAAAGTTCGCGTCGCGCGCCAAGATGATCCGGGACGAGCTGGCCATGCTCGGAAACCCGGTAGACGACAACATGCTAGCGCTGCGTGTCTTGTTGGGGCTCCCGTCCGAGAACGGGATGCTCAGGACGGTCTTGGAGAACAAGGACGTCAAGCTGGTCATGGCTGACGTGACAGCGAAGCTGCTTCACGTCGAGCAGCGGAACATTGCTGGGGGCTCGTCGAAGCCAGCTGGTGGTGTCAAGGCGCAAGCTTTCACGGTGGCTGCGCCAAAGAAGCCTTTTGACAAGAAGTCGGTCGTGGGCTCCTACTGCGAGAAGAAGGGGCACATGAAGCGTGCCTGCTACAAGCGGAAGGCTGACGAGGCCAAGGGCAAGAACAAGCTCTGTGGCAACCGCCGTGGCGGTGGCCATTGGGGCGGGCCCCAGGCGGGTGCCGCTCTGGCATACACTGCTTCGGCCGGTCAATTCGGCTCCAGAAAGGCTCACGGGAGCACAAGCGGGACGTCGACCTGGGTGCTTGACTCCGGAGCGACCAACGACATGGCCGCCGCGGACAAAGGCTTCACCGTCCAGGCCGCGGGAAGCGGGGCCAAGGTCACCTCGTCCAATTGCGACAAAGTCCCAATCAATGGGCACGGCCACGTCGCTATGGACGTTGGCAAGGGCAGCGCCAAAGCGCGCATGGTCCTAGCAGAGGCCATGCTCGTGCCCGACCTGACTAGCAACGTGGTGTCAGTAAGGGCGCTTGACCGCAACAGATGTGCCGTGGTGTTTGTCGGGGACGCCTGCTACATCCTCAGAAGCGTGGAAGCCGGTCGTTCGAGCGGAGTGCTCGACAAGGCGTCGGTCGTGGGAAGAGTCAACGACCAGGAGCAGTCTGTGCTCAAAGTGACGCCGGTTAAGGCGTCGGCGGACGCGGTGTCCACGCGCATCGCAGGGGAAGCAGAGCTTTGGCATCGCCGGTTCAACCACTTGGGGATTGTGAACCTCAAGCGGGCGGCCAAGATGGTCGATGGGATGCCGTCGTCGGTAGCCGACGCTGTATGTGCCGTGGGCACTGTGTGTGTGCCGTGCGTGGATGTTGAGATGGTGCGGGCGCCGCATCCGCGGTCTTCCACCAACACCACCAAGTGCGAGTTGGTCCACACCGACATGGGTTCGACCTCTCACGGAGCCACTGGGTGGCTCCATCTACTTCATCACGGCGCTAGAGGATAGCACTGGTCTCATCACGGCGAAGGCTATCAAGACAAAAGGGATGGCGTCACAAGTGCTTAAGACGCGCATCAAGCAGCTCGAGACGTTGACTGGTGTCCACGTCAAGCGCGTCCGTCACGACGGTGCCAAGAAGTACCTCACCAATGACCTGAAGGCATGGTACGAGGACAAAGGCATCACGTATGAGATGACGGCGCCGTACAAGGCGCAGCAGAAAGGAAAGGAAGAGAGGGTCAACCGCACGCTGATGGAGCGCGTTCGTGCTGCACTGCTTGATGCCCGGGCGGAAGAGGAGCTGTGGGCTGAGGCCCTGGCTTTCGTCGTCCATGTCCTCAACCGGTCGCCCAAGGCGGGGCTGGAAGTGACGCCGATGGAAGCGCTGACGGGGCGACGCCCTCACATGTCGGGATTCCGCGTGTGGGGGAGCCGCGCTTGGGCGCTCAAGCCCAAGAAGCAGCAGCGCAAGCTGGAGCCGAGGACCGACGTGGGCCGCTTTGTCGCCTACACGGTTGGTGGAAAGGCCTACCGCATCCTCCAGGACGGGAAAAACACAGTCCTCGAGCGTCGCGACGTCCTGATGGAAGAGAAGCCGGCTGAGGCCGACTCTTCAGACGACAGTTCAAGCACCGGTCCCCAGCTGACAATGACCGAGGACAGCGACAACAACAACGGCATGGACGAGTCAATGGAAATGCTGGATGCCGAAGGAGATGGCGGGGAAAAGCAGCTTCCTGTCGATGCCTCCGACAGTGAAGATGACGGCGATGCTGACAGCCTCGCTGACGACAAACACGACGAGGAACGTCACTGTCCGAATGCCTCGCTGCCTCCCGTTGGCATCTCTCCCTCGGAAGTTCACAATTCTTGTCCGGGGCCTCGTTGCTCTACACGTAGGCCAGCCCCCAATGTAACTTGGTGGGAGAAGGACTCCAAGGCGTTCCTGGCCACCGGGTCCGAGTCGGCGGCCAAAGATGGCTGCGACGAGACCAAGCCCCCTGCAAACGAGAAAGAGGCACGCGCTCGTCCGGACTGGCCGCTGTGGAAGCAGGCCATCGAAGAAGAAGTGGCGGCGCACGAAAACCTCGGCACGTCGTCCACTACCAAGAGCAGCAACAATCAGCACAAGGCTGTCAAGACACGTTTCGTGTTCGACATTGAGCACGACGCGGACGGACAGAAGACGCGCTACAAGGCGCGGCTGGTGGCCCAAGGCATCAACCAAGTTCCTGGGCGCGATTTCGACGAGACGCTGGCGCCTGTTCCCAACACGGCGACGTGACGAACCCTGTTCGCCGTAGCAGCAGCCAACGGGTGGGAAGTCCACCACGTTGACGTGAAGACAGCCTTCCTCAACGCTAAGATGGACAAAGAGATGTTTCCATCAAGCTCCCTGAAGGTGTCGAGTCGGGGGAGCTTGCGTATGTGCGCCGTCTCAGTCTGGACCTGTATGGGACGAAGCAAGCGGGGCGGCTGTGGGGCATCAAGATCAAAGAAGAGCTCGAGCAGATGGGAGCTACGCGGTCTACGGTGGACCCGTGCCTTTACGAGTGGCACCACCCTGTGCACGGGCGCGTCTTCATCCTCATGTACGTCGACGACTTGATTGTGGCGGGAGAGCGCCTTGTTGGCGTGGAGGCCATCAAGCGTGGCGTCTCAGCCAAGTTCGAAGTGCGCGACATGGGGGAGGTCAAAGAATGTATTGGCATGAAGGTCATGCGCGATAAAAAGACCAAGAAACTCACGCTGATTAACCCCGGCCATGCCATGGCGCTGCTCATGGCTTTCGGGATGGACACGTGCACGCCCAACGAAACGGCGATGGCGTCGGGCGTCAAGCTGAGCAATACGGGGGAGGACCCTCTTCCAGATGGCAACCGGTACGCGGAGCTGGTCGGCTTCCTACTTTACGTGTCGACGAAGACGAGGCCCGACATTACCTTTGCCGTGGGCGTGCTTTCGCGCTTCATGTCATGCCCTGAGCAAGACCATATGCGCGCGGCCAAGGGTGTGCTGCGCTAGTTTCGCTGGACTACTTGCCTTGGTGTGATGTATGGCGGCGATGAAGCGCTACAAGGGTATGCTGACGCAGATAGGGGGGGAGATATTGACGGCCGCCGCTCGACAACAGGCTTTGTCATCACGCTCAACGGCGGGCCCATTTCGTGGGCGCGCAAGCGCCAGTCGACGGTGGCGACGTCGACGGCCGAGGCTGAGTACGTGGCCGCCGCCATGGAGACCACGGAGGCACTGTGGCTATGTAAAATGCTGTTGGCGCTGGGCGTTGATGGCGGGGCAGTGCCCATGGGGGAGCACAACCAATCGTGCCTCGCGCTGGTCAACAACCCCAAGGCGACAGGGCGGACCAAGCGTGTCGTCGTCGACGACCACATAGTTCGCGACTACCAGGCGCGCGGGGGTGTGGCCTTCTACTTCCGCCCGAGCGCCGAAATGCCGGCGGGCGGGCTCACCAAGCCGCTGCCGTCGCCGGCGTTCACGGCTTTCCGGGCGGCTGTCGCGATTGGTGAAGACCTGGGCGCGGTTGCGCAGGGCGCCGAGCTTGGCGACCCCCTATTGGGGAAGAGCTGAGACGCCATAGCGCCACTGGAGGCGGCCAGTGGCGCCGCCCGACTTTCGCGGCAGCAACCTCCGTCGACGTTGCTGCGGGCCGGAGTCGGCCGTGGACGGTTGCGGTACCATCCAATGGCGTAAGGGCGGCATTGCGGCGTGTTTGCCCGGGGCGCCGACTCGGGAGACGGCCGGTTGGGACCGTCCTGGGGCGCTGCGGCGCCACTGGGGACGTCCAGGTGTGCAACCGCGGCTTCGCGGTGGTCGGTTTTGTCGATTTTGGCGCAAGTCGGTTTTGGCCCTACCAGTAGGCCTGCGGGTTTTCGGGTCCAGCCGATTTCGGCGAAGTCGATGAGCCGGATTCCGACCACACTTTGACGGGCCGCCGATGCGCCGGATCGTCTCTGTTCGAGACACAACCGGGTGCGCTGTACTCAGCTCGACGTCTGCTTCACGTAGATGGTGATTTTGGCGCTTTCATCGGAGGTCGATTCTTCCAGAAGTACTACTGGCGACTGGGGCGCTATTTTCTCGACTGCGGATTTTGGGGGGAAATTTTGCACTCGTCGGGACCGGCTGTGGCCGCGCTGAAGCATTCCATTGCGCGGACTCGGGCGCTGGGGGGAGTGTTGAGGCAGCCCCCCAAGCCGGCACTGGTAAGTCAGAGTTACCGCCGACTGCCGGGATAATTCCAGGCGTTCTTATGCGGTGGTCGGCTTCTCTGTCTGTGCCTTTGACATGCATTGCTGCATGAGGGTGATGTAAGTACTCGTACTTATGTCTCGATGGGAGCTCATTTTGGAGCTGAGCTCGGGGAGATTCTCGTGGGCTCCTTGAGGGATGTCGCGATTTGTGGGGTGGTGAGAGCATGTACCCTCCAGGGGAGGGAGCTCTGCCTCGGGAGGTGGGTCGTGGGCCCTGTCACTGCGTTGGCGGGGGGGTGCCTCCAGGACGTTGAGAGAGGGGCACACGAGGGGGGTAAGGGCCTGCTGGCCTCGTGCCTCAGACCGGTCTCGAGTAAAGCAACGCATCCACCCACTTACGTGCCGCTTCACACCTTCAAGGTAACCCCTGCCTTTCCCAGGCGTGTCAACTCTTCTCCGAGGTGTTGTAAGTGCTCCTCTAGGGAGCGTGAGAAGACGCTAATGTCGTCCAGATATTTTAAGCATATTTGCCACTTGAACCCTGCTAGGATCATTTCCATAGCTCTTTGAAGAGTGACAGGGGCATTGCACAACCCGAAGGGGAGGCGCACTCATTGCCACGCACCTAGATGGCACGTGAACGCCTTAAGGTGTTTATCCTCCTCGGCTGCTGGTATCTGCCAGTAACCCGCGCTGCAGTCCAGGGTGGAGAACACCCTGGCATCTTCTATGGAATCTATGCACTCATCCATCCCAGGAATGGGGTACGCGTCCTCGACGGTCATGAACTTCAGCTTTCTGTAATCAGCACAGAAGCGTACCGAGCCATCAGGCTCCGGAACAATAACGACTGGGATAGCCCATTCCTCAGTGGAGGGCTCTATAACCCCTATCGAGCGCATACGCTCGACTTCAGCTTTCTCTCTCTCCCGGGCCAAAAACCCGGCCTTGTAGGGGTGTTGCCTTACGGGGACAGCCCCGGGCTTCAAGCGAATGCGGTGTTCTACACCGCGTATCCACCCCACGTTCCCCCCCCAGAGGGGTGCATGCTTCTTGAAGAGAGCCCTAAGGGCCCCTGACCATTCGTCGGGTACCGACGACACGTCCACTCCTGGGAGTGGGGATTGTTCCTCCTCCTTGGAGGTCCCGTCGCGCTCCTGGAGCTCATCTGGGGATACCGCATGGGTTCGCCCCTCATAGGGGTCTATATACCCCACTGTCCTATCGGTTGTCAGCCGCAAGGGCGTAGCGCCCACGTGCATCACTTGAACTGTTATTGGCTGGCCCGCCACCGTGATGGCGGGTCCCTGAGCGACCTATACTTCATGGTTGTGATAAAACGGGGGTCGCCCCATATCGAAGCCTTGCCCCGTTTAGGTACTCTTCACGGGGATGTGTGCGATAGGTACTCTTCACGGGGATGTGTGCGATAGTCCCGGGTTGTACCCAGGTCTTCTGTGACGGCCTTAGGTTAACTGTACCCCCTTGGGGGCACGCACATACCGCGCTGACTGAATGGATCGGGTGCCCCTTGCGGGCACCATCCTTTCGGATAGGTACCTAGGTAACTTAAGGAGCTCCACATGCTGCTCCTGGGTCGCAGTATTCTTTGTTGCGATATCCATAAAGGAGGCGCCTGGTATAGCTGGGACACTCATATGGTCGACAACTCCAAATGAGGGGTAGGAGGTCTGGCCCCCAAGGGCCACACCCAGACACACTGAGCCCACAATGGAGAGCCAGCCCCCATTGACATCATGGAACATAGAGGCCCACTCACCGATCAGCTGTAGCTGGGTTTCGTCCGGTAGCAACTGCCGGCTTATCAGCGTGGGGCTACTCCCTGTATCCAGGATGGCCCGGGTGGTCAGGTCGAAACGCTCGGTCAGGATAACCTGAAGACTATCTCATAGCTAGAAGAGGGCATGAATACACACGCCGTTCCCTCAGGGGGGTTTCCCTTGGGATACCCCCGGTGGCCGCTTAGGCCAGTTCTTCCCGGATCCCCGGGAAGACTTGTACCTCCCTGTTTGCTTTCGAGTTGTCGAGGGAGGCGGGACCACCGCCCCCGTTACTCGCTTTCCGAGGAGGACTTGTCCTCCTGGACCAACTCTTCGGCTTCCACCCCTGGGGGTGCAGCGTCACCCGAAGACGACCAAGACGGCCCTAGGATTGTGCCCACGGCTGCCACTGTCTGCTTTGGACGGCGCTGGTCCTCTTGAGGACGTTCTGCCATACGCTCCTCGTAGACCGTGTTTAGCAGGGCCTTGGTCGCCGCGTCGAGGCGGGGAAACTCACGGAAGATATGTCCTCGAATGCTACAGGCTGATCTTGGGGTGGAACCTCTTGTCCTCCCCCCCCCAGGGGTCCCGGCACTGTGGAAAAGACTCGTTCTCGACCCCTTCTCGCGGTCTCAAAAGAAGAGGGGAACGGGAATCCGTCACCGCCTCCGCCTCCGTCGCTCGCGGTGCCACGCACTCTCGTGGACACGCGCGCGCGACCTTCCACATGTGGAGGGTCCCCCAAAAAGGCCACTCGGCCCTGAGCCCTCACTAGCTCCGTCCCGGACGCCCCGTGAAGAGGAGCCCGCGCGTTGCGCGCGAGAAGACATCCCCCTCTTTCTATCTATAACGATGGAAGCCCTAGTCCCCAGTGAGAATCCAGTCACACAGTCAGCCAGTAACTCCCCAGGGTAAGACAAACAGAGCAAGTCCACCGTAAGAGAACGACACAGGGACGGCCCGACTGATCAGAAAGGGCTTGACCTGTCCCCAGCTGATCCACCAAATGTAGTGGTACCTGCCCTCACAGCCGACGGGGTATAACCCCGTCTATAGACCCAGCACAGGATGCGGAACGCAACGCCAGAAATACAACACGAACGCCGGGATCACTGGGCGCGAAGCGCACCAAAACGACGGGAGTAACGCAAACTCAACGATGATTTATTCGAACCCGCTCGATGACCCCAGAGCATACACTCATAGACCCTCAGAAACAAGAAGCAATATGTGCACAACGCCGACCACCTGGCGCCACCATGGGGGGACCGGTACCCAACGGGCCACGGTCTCAGGCCCGGGCCTCTGCAGGTTCCCGCCCAGCATCCCTGACAACCCTTCCACTGGAAGAGGACCCCCGCCCGTCTCGGGCGGCAGCAGGAAAATCACTAAGACTTCCTAGATTTCAGTATTTATCCAAAACCAATACCTCGGAACTTATCCCAGGATTTTTCAACTTTCTCGGATAGAATTCCGGTGGGAGTTTATCCCTGGTGGAGATCATATCTCGGTCCGGCTTACGCTCGGGTTGCGGAAGCTTCCACAAGCTTTCCGGTCCCTCCAGAGGGCCCGGATTCGGGAACACGTGTGTCTCCCTTGGCTGTGTCAGGCCCCTCCAGAGGGGCCCGATCGAGTGTTCCTTGCCTCGCGCCCCTCTAGAGGGGTCGTTTCATGTGTGGCCCTAGGGCTCCCTGGACAACCTCCCAAGGAAGCCGTCCCACGCTACCCCCCCAGGGGGGTGTTACGTGACTGGTCACGACCCGTTCCCGTCTCATGCCGGGGGCCGTGTCACCCCTGACAGGGGGTTCTCCCCACACGCGGACCCGCCGTGAGCACAACCTGCGATTTGTGCAAATGAAAATCATGACCAAGTCGCTCCATGCTTTTGGGAGGAATGCGTACGTGCGCGCGTTCCTGGACGGGCTCAAGGCCCAGTACGCTCCTCTAGCTCTCGGGACGGTCGCGCATCTCCTGGCAGATCTGGCTTTGTTGGTGCGGGACGCTATGCGAACAGCCATAGCAACGGCTAAAGACGCGTACGCCGGTGCTGCATTTGCTCATGTCGCCGCGGACCTGCGGACAGAGACCCATTCGCATCTTAGTTACGGCTCGGTTGTGCTGCGGTTTGTGGAATTTTCGTGAGGTGAAGTGAGGGAGCTGCCACTCCGCGTGTGGCGATGCTCGGGGCGGCAGAACTACACCCACATCCGCTCGTGGGTGGCGAACCGGGTTTCAATCTGTGGTCTGGAGATGTCCGATGTCTCTTCCGCGACAGCTGACACTGGAGCGAACGTACAAAAGGCTATTACTGGCTTCACATTTGCGTGGGTGCCATGTGCCTTCCACTCCAATCTCAACGCTGTGCGACACGCAATGGGGGGCTCGGGGGAGACTCGAACGCAGCGGTCTGCCCTCTTTTCCTGATCTGGGAGTCGTCAAGCTCGGCCACGCAAGGCGTGCCGCGAAACGCTTGGTCGAGAGTTCCTGGCAGGCTACCGCGCCACTGTAGGCTTCTCCGAGCACTCCCCCGTTGAGGCGCTCTCCGTTTCGAAGATCGCAGTTCCCGAAGACCCTGCATGCCGCAATCTTCTTCCTGACGTGGCGACGCGCTGGGGATCCACCTTCTCGTCCTTGTGACTGCTTTATGCCATGGGGCCGTTCCTTTCTTCTTTCTTTCGCTCTTGGTTGCTGACGGCCCACCATATCAAGCGCCAGATCTCGGAGAATGATTGGAACGTGATGCGAGAGCTGATCGCCGTTCTTCAGCCGGCGTTCGAGATTACGAACGACAGCGAGCGGCCAACGGTGACGCTATCCGAGAACTTCCTTCTTGTGGTCGAGATCCACAAGACGATGCACATGGATATCATCAACGTGCTCCGGACTCCCGATTTTCCGCTTGCAGTCGGGGCGGTGGACATCGAGGACTACCTGGAGCACAATGAGGACGCGGTCGTGGAGGTCAACAACCGTTTGTACCCCTGAGGTCTTGCCTACATCGAGGAGGAGGAGGACATGGAATGCTTGGGTTTCAAGGCGTGGACCGCTGTGCTGGAGCTTCGCGAAGAGATTGAACAATTGTTCTTTTACACAACCGACAGCTCCAAGAACTGGATGAAGAGCAGTGCGGTCTTCGGCGCAGTGTACCTTACACCCGGGGGGGTGCGGACCATGCGAGAAGTGGCCGACTGCATTGGAGTCGAAGATCCGGTAGCCCACGCGGAGAAGGCTTTCGCCGTGGCCTGTGCGCAGCTCGGGTCGGCAGCGGTTGTCGACTCAACACCCGGTGGAGGAGGCCTGTCGGTGTCAGCCCAAGTAACACCTCCCTTGCCATCTGTGGAGCGCACGCAAGCGAGATCATCTCCTTTTCGATGGGAGAGCACCAGCGGGGAGCTGGCCTCCACCTCTTCAACCGCAGCCGTACGGTCGCTCGGTACCGACGCCCGCGCCGAGCTGACTGCATTTTTGCGCATGACCGAGTCATCACAGCGGGAGCCACCACTGCCATTTTGGTTTCAACACCGGCAGCAGTTCCCTGCTCTGTACCCGTGGGCTGGAGTCTTCTTCGGTGCTATTGGATCGTTCTCTTTTACCGGCGGCTTGATGAGCGACTGGAGGTCGCGCTTGTGTATGGACAGAGTTTAGATGCACTCCCTCGTCTCGGCAAACATGGCTTTGTTGCCAGGTGACTGTGCGTCCGTGCCGATCTTGACGCATTACGCCGGAGCTGCTTTCCGCAACCACATGAACTCCTTTGTTCCTCAGAAGGATGGGAGCGTCGCTGGCGACGTGGGCGACGGCTGGGGGAGTGATGGTGGGGATAGTGGTGTGGAAAGCGACTGAGGACGGTGCGCTCATTGTGCGTGTTTGACATACGAACGTAAACATGCTTGCGACGGACATCATGCAGCGCTACGAACAAAGCGTTGCCGACGCGGCTGTACGCAAGCTCCTCCCGTCCCCATTTCATTGCCTGTTGCCGATGAGACCCCAGGACGTTTCCCTTGTGATTTCGTCACGATCGCCACAAGGAACCTGACGGGAACAGACAACTACAGGAAACACCATTGTGCATTGCCCAGCAAAATATACACACTTTGACGACTCCAACTTACCGCCACATTCAGCGATACAAAAGAAAAAGTAAACGCAGCTCTAAAACATGGGCGCCGTGGCCGTCACAAGAACCAACCCAGGCGCACAGACGACAGGCGCAGCGTACAAGCCATCTTCCCTCACGCTCATACCGTCCTCGTCCTTGTGGGGCGTGGTGGTGGTCGGGGTGATCGACGTGGTGGCGTCGACGTCGAGCGCCGCGTACATGCTCTTCTTGTTCAATTTGATGCAGTCCTTGTATTTGTAAGGCGTGCTGGAGGGCGAGGAGACCAACGTAGTGGCGCCGACGACCAGCGCCGCGCACATGCCCTTTCTGTTAAAGTTGATGCAGTCCTCGTACTTGTGGGGGGTGGTGGCGGGCGGGGTGACCGACGCAGAGGTGCCGACAACGGTTGCCGCGCATCGGTTGGCGTTGGTAAAGTGTCTTGAGTCCTCGTACTCGTCGGGTGAGGAGGCGCGCGGAGTGACCGACAGGGTGGTGGCGTCCATGGGAGCTTTGTCCGTCTCCCCAATTGCACCATCTTGAAGATAGTTGTTGCGGGTGTGGTTGCAGTGTGAGGACACGTGACGGGTCGGTGGCGCGTTGTGGACGTGATTTGAGGTTTGTACGTGTGTAGATGACGCAACGGGGAAGCACGATGGAACGCGGGTGCGAAGACGAGTGCATCATGACCTCAGGTCGTGCTCATGAGAGGAAAGCGAGTTAGACGTGCACTCATAACAAGCGGGAAAAGCAGAGCCAAAAACAGTCCTTCCTTGTGATATTTCTCAGGTAGGGCGCAAGATATCATCGGACAGCTCGGTTGCCCAACGGGTCTTCCGCACGCGGGGAACTGCGGTCCGGAGTGCCAGCGTCTTTCTGGCAGGGCGGCCTCCTCGCTCACACTTGCGCAAACAAACAACCCGAAGAGGGCATACGTTTATGTCAACAATGAACAGGAGAGGGGCTTTGGGATTGACCAGACGCGGAGGACGGGAAAGCGCGACGGGCAATCACGTCGATGTGCCTCGGAGCGCGCGAATGTGCCAAGACTGGGGCCGGAGCATGAACAGGCAGCGACACGATGGGTGTCTGTCATGAAGCTGCAGAGGAATGATGCCCTTCGCCCATAATTGAAATCAGACTTGGAAATAATACTCTTATCTTCGCGAGGCGTGGCGTGCGGTTTTATTCTTGCTCCACAGATCGCAAATTGTCTCTCTCGGATATGTGAGCATCTGAGGCGATTTATTCGATATGAAACTTCCCTTGGAACGACACTGGTGCAGCTGACGTGTTGTGAAGCGGGCAGTTCAGTGGGTGGGTGCGTTCAGGTTCTATCATAGAGGTGGCGCGAGCCGTAAGGGGAGGGCCTGATAAGACCCGAGCGCCCCCACGCTCTCAGCATGCGCAGCTACCCCCACTCCCAGCATGCATACACACACCATGCACCTCCGAGGGCGGCGGGCGCCCGGGCCGCGAGCACACACGCTCACAGCGCCTCAAAATCCACACCATGCACCTCGCTAGTCTCCCGAAGCTCATCCTCTAAAGTGTGCCCTCAAAATCAAGTACATGCCATAACAGCAAATTCAATGTCAAAGTACAGAACAGATTGCAATGTGACATCCCACCAGAGCATTGAGTGCCATGGAATTGCTGAGCAATGCCCAACACGTGTCGCACATATTTTCTCGACAGGTGGCGAATGCGTGCGAAATCGGGCCTCTCCTCCTCGCGTCCCAGAACCATTTGCATCTGTCCGCTGCCGCTGGGCTCGG
>Ga0209295_1000715_pt1 | contig 13618 bp, 10 predicted proteins | sample Porto_5metaG_FD_187428 | JGI IMG/M metagenome (GOLD analysis project Ga0209295, IMG submission 187428) | Marine algal microbial communities from Porto, Portugal - Porto_5 metaG (SPAdes) (version 2) | ecosystem: Host-associated > Algae > Red algae > Unclassified | place: Portugal: Porto... | reverse complement strand
TGATATGCGTATAGTACGTAAATAATTTATGCCAGTTGTCACGTCATTGTTGACCACGTGTAATGAGCTATTAAATCAATTAAGTAAGCAGTCAGATATGATATTGATTTAATACGTTGATCTTACGTTGTTAGAAGATGCGTTGGGCGACCAGCCTTTATCCGTGCGCATGCCGGAATCTCTACAGTTGGTCACGTCTGACATCGTCGTCAATAAGCTTGATAATTGGTTGTTACCAGCAAAATACCTAACATGTTACTCAATGACAGTTACTTAAATACGGTGACAGTTACTGAAGTGCAGTGACAGTCGCTTTGTGTTTTCGTCTGCGTTATACCCGTTGCAACATGGCCTGAGTGGGTCAATGCTTGCGCTGTGTCTAACACTCGATTGGGTGAGGAGCACGTATTATCATGTCTGCTTTTAATTGGTCAGCCATTGCTTTTATCTTAGCCGCCATTGGGCTAGTTGTCTTTATGCTGGTCGTACCGCGCTTACTTGGCGGTCGCTCTCAAGGCTCACAAAAGGAAGAAGTATTTGAAGCGGGTGTTGTCGGATCTGGCAACGCCCGTATTCGTTTGTCTGCCAAATTTTATTTGGTCGCAATCTTCTTTGTTATTTTTGACTTAGAAGCACTATATCTCTACGCTTATGCTGTTTCAGTCCGTGAAGCAGGCTGGCTTGGTTTTGCTGCTGCTGGCACGTTTATCACTATTCTGATTATCGGTTTGATTTACGAGCTGAGCTTGGGGGCGATGAACTGGGCACCTGCTGACAAGCTACGCAAAAAAGCACGCTTATATGCGGCGCCTGCTGGCTTTAATTTGGCAGACATCACCAAGTTTGATGGTGCTCATGAGCTAATGGTCGATCCAACGGGTAAAGTACCCGCGCAGTCATCCGGTCAAATCAATGTCTCAAACAATATCGAGACCAATCGTCGTCATCTACAAAATATCGATCACATTAATACCACGGGTAACGTTACTTCCGTGGATTTTGCGACGTCTGCTCAGCAGGACAAAGCTGAACGTCAATAGCAATTGATGCTTAGCTTATAGCGTTTGCAAAACGAGCAGTAGAACATGAAGATGTTAGTCTGTTTGTATTAATGATCGCTGATGATTAGCCACTTATTAATAATAAAATTGTGGCGACAGCGCGAGCAAGATGATTGCCACGCCAAGCCTAATATAAAGGTTGTATGTTATGAAATACACATTAACAAAAGCCAACCCCGATGCAGATACCTATCCTGCACAAACCAGTCAAACGGTCAATGACCCTATCGAAGATGAAGTCAATAAAAACGTCTTTATGGGTCGTCTCGAAGACCTCGTTCATTCAACAGCAAATTGGGGGCGCAAGCACTCACTCTGGCCATTTAATTTTGGTACCTCTTGCTGTTATGTTGAATACGCTACTACCTTAACCGCTGTTCATGACTTGTCACGTTTTGGGGCAGAGGTTATTCGTGCCTCGCCTCGTCAGGCAGATGTGATGATCGTTGCAGGTACTTGTTTTGTCAAAATGGCGCCTGTTATCCAACGCCTATATGAGCAAATGCTTGAGCCAAAATGGGTAATCTCTATGGGTGCCTGTGCCAACTCTGGCGGCATGTATGATATCTACTCGGTCGTACAGGGCGTGGATAAAATTATTCCAGTTGATGTTTATGTACCTGGCTGTCCGCCGCGTCCAGAAGCACTTATTCAAGGTTTGATGCTATTGCAAGAATCTATCACCAAAGAACGTCGTCCGTTAGGTGCTTATGTCAATGAGCAGGGTGTCTATCAACCACAAATGACACCTGAGCGTGACCGTAAGCAGGCAGATCGTATTGCTGTCAAAAACTTACGTAGCCCAGACAGCATTTAGGTTTTAGAGTTACAGCAATAACCTCAATATTTTATGCGCTCATCACAGTGTAGTTATGATGAAACAGTTATGATGAAACAGTTATGATTAATGAAGGAATACATCATTCATGGTCACGGTAGTCGAAAACACAGATCCTAAGATCAAGCCCGTCCCAGCGGTTATCTCAGAGCTGGAGCAAAAGTATGCTGGTAAATTTGTCGTGCAGCAGACTGTGGATGAGATTCCAACGGTTTGGGTGGCGCGTGCTGATTTATTAGACATTCTCTTATTCTTGCGCAAACTGCCTAAACCTTACGTCATGCTATTTGACTTGTCAGCGATAGATGAGCGTCTGCGTCAGCATCGCGCGGGTTTGCCTGACAGTGACTTTACGGTGTTTTATCACTTGATGTCGCTTGAGCGCAATAGTGATGTACGTATCAAGGTCGCGCTGAGCGAAGATGATGTCAATGTACCGAGCGCCACCAATATTTGGCCAAATGCCAACTGGTATGAGCGTGAAGTATGGGACATGTTCGGTATCGTCTTTACAGGTCATCCGCATTTGACCCGTATTTTATTGCCGAAATACTGGGAAGGTCATCCACTGCGTAAAGAGTACCATGCGCGTGCGACGGAATTTACCCCGTACTTCTTGAATACGGCCAAGCAACAATACGAGCAAGAAAACTTGCGTTTTGTTCCAGAAGAGTGGGGCATGAAGCGTTCAGGTCGTGATGAAGACTTTATGTTCTTGAACATCGGTCCTAACCATCCCTCTGCTCACGGTGCCTTCCGTTTGGTACTACAGCTGGATGGCGAAGAAGTCGTCGATTGTATCCCTGATATCGGCTATCACCATCGCGGTGCAGAGAAAATGGCTGAGCGTCAAACTTGGCACTCTTTTATTCCTTATACCGACCGTATTGATTATCTTGGCGGTGTGATGAATGAGCTGCCGTACATCATGTCGGTCGAAAAGCTGGCGGGAATCACCATTCCACCGCGTGCTGAAACCATCCGCGTGATGATGAGTGAGTTTTTCCGTATTACCAATAACTTACTCTTCGTCGGTACCTTCATTCAGGATGCGGGTGGTATGACCCCCGTATTCTATATGTTTACCGATCGCCAAAAAGCCTATGACGTGATCGAAGCCGTGACTGGCTATCGTATGCATCCTGCTTGGTTCCGTATCGGCGGTACGGCGGCTGACTTGCCACGTGGCTGGCAGCGTCTGGTTCGTGAGTTCTTAGATTGGATGCCAAAACGCTTGGACGAGTATGTCAAAGCGGCATTACAAAACAGCGTGCTCAAAGGCCGTACCCAAGGTGTTGCTCAGTACAATGCTAAGCAAGCACTTGCTTGGGGCGTGACTGGCGCAGGTCTGCGTGCCACAGGCGTCGATTTCGATCTGCGTAAAGCGCGTCCATACATGGGCTATGAAAATTACGACTTTGAAGTGCCAATCGGCTACAACGGTGATGCTTATGACCGCTGTATGGTAAAAGTCGAAGAGATGCGTCAGTCATTGCGTATCATCCGTCAATGTATGGACAATATGCCACAAGGTCCTTACAAAGCGGACCATCCACTGGCCGTACCACCGCCAAAAGACCGTACATTAAACGATATCGAAACGCTGATTAACCATTTTATCTCAGTATCTTGGGGTCCTGTGATGCCAGCGGGCGAGTGTACAACGATCGTCGAGGCGACCAAAGGTCTGAACAGTTATTACATCACCTCAGACAAAGCCACGATGAGCTATCGTACCCGTATCCGTACACCGACATTTGCGCATTTGCAGCAGATGCCATCGGTCATCAATGGCTCGCTGGTTTCCGATGCCATTATGTATCTGGCATCGATTGATATTGTGATGGCGGATTGTGATCGTTAAAGCTGCTGCTTCAAAAGTATTTGTTCATCAATATATTATTGCCTGATGGCACACCAAAATGCTGTCACTTGTCAATATAACCACAGTTTCAATGAGACTGATATTGGCTTGTGATAGAGCAGGATGAGTGAGGAAAGACAGAAGATTATGAAAATTGTTTCCGACAAAATGCCAAAAGTAGATGTGGAAAGCATTCTCACCAGTGATGAAATCGCTGCCATTCATGAGTTTATGCACCATTACCCACAGGCGCGCGCCGCCTCACTAGATGCGCTAAAAATCGTGCAAAAACGCAACGGCTGGGTCGATGATGCGCAAGCAAACGCTATTGCCAACATTTTAGACATCCCGATGTCAGACATGGATGGGGTCGCGACTTTCTTTAACCGTATTTATCGCCAGCCTGTCGGTCGCCATGTGATTCTCATATGTGACTCTGTGGCTTGTTATTTGACAGGTTACGAGGCGCTGTCAGCTGAGATTAGATCGCAGCTGGGTATCGAGTATGGTCAGACGACTGCTGACGGTCGCTTTACTTTATTGCCAATTTGCTGTTTGGGTAACTGTGATAAGGGTCCTGCAGTACTGATTGATGAAGACACTTACGGCCCTGTTCAACCCTCCGAGGTCGCGCAACTATTGGAGATATACGCATGAGTTTAACGATTTCAGAGCAAATTGCTCGTCGCGGCCAAGGCCAAGCCCCAAGCCAGCTAAATGCACAGCGTGTTCCAATTTATGGCGACAAAGCAACTGCTACTAGCGAAACCAAACCATTAACATGGCGTCTGGCACATCATGATGCGGTGCTTGATTTGGCCACTTATGAGTCTCTAAAAGGCTTTGCTGGTCTAAAGGAAGCGCTATCTAAATCGCCTAAAGACGTTGGCAATATGATTAAAGCGGCCAATGTTCGAGGTCGTGGTGGTGCAGGTTTTAACGCGGGTCTTAAATGGTCATTTATGTCGCCGCCAGACGGTCTACCGCGTTATCTCATCTGTAATGCTGATGAAATGGAGCCGGGTACATTCAAAGACCGTTTGCTGATGGAGCGCCTACCGTTTCAGCTTATCGAAGGTATGCTCATTACCGCGCATGCTATCGGCGCAACCGACGGTTATATCTTTATCCGTGGTGAGTATATATTGGCCGCTGAGCGTTTGGTTGCTGCTATCGAAGAGTGCTTGGCTAACAATCTAATGGGCGACAACATTCTAGGTTCAGACTTTAGTTTTAATCTGCATGTGCATACAGGCGCTGGGCGTTATATCTGCGGTGAAGAAACCGCATTGATTAACTGTCTAGAAGGTCGCCGTGCTAACCCACGTACCAAACCGCCATTTCCACAAATCTCTGGTGCATGGGGTCGTCCAACCGTTGTCAACAACGTTGAAACGCTTTGCAATATGCCAGCGATTTTGAATCATGGTGTCGAGTGGTATCAGTCATTATCTGAAATCAAAGGCAAAAGCAAAACGCCGGGCACCAAATTATTTGGCTGCTCAGGATTGGTCAACGATCCTGGTCTTTGGGAATTACCGTTTGGTTATACAGCTCGCGAAATCATTGAAGATTTAGCGGGCGGTATGAAAGATGGCAAAACGCTCAAAGCATGGTTGCCGGGCGGTGCATCGACTGACTTTTTGACCGCAGAGCATTTGGATGTGGTAGTGGATTTTGACACCATTCAAAACGCTGGTAGCCGTATGGGTACTGGTCTAATTATGGTCGTCGATGAATCACAAGACATGGTGCCATTACTGCGCAACCTTGAGATTTTCTTTCAGCGCGAGTCGTGCGGTTGGTGTACACCATGCCGTGATGGACTGCCGTGGGGCGTTAAATTGCTTACTGCTATCAATGATGGTGAAGGGCAAGTGGGCGATGTCGAAAAACTAGAAGGCCTGACGCGTGACTTATGGATTGGTAAAACATTCTGTGCGCATGCCCCAGGTGCGATGGAACCACTAATGAGTGCGATTAAATATTTCCGTCCAGAGTTTGATCAAAAAATCGCGCAGGCGGTTGGTGTCGATGTTATTGATGCTGCAGCCAACCAACAGCCAGTAGTGAAATAAGGAGAGCGGCATGGCAGTCATACATATTGATGGAACCACTGTCGAAGTAGATAGCAGCGACAACTTACTACAAGCCTGCTTATCACTCGGCATTGATGTGCCGTATTTTTGTTATCATCCAGCCCTTGGCTCAGTAGGCTCGTGCCGTCAGTGCGCGGTCAAGCAATTCCAAAATAAAGAAGATATGGAAGCGGGTCGCGGTCGTCTCGTAATGTCATGTATGGTCGCTCCTGGCGATGATATGTACATCTCTGTGACTGATGATGAAGCCAAAGCATTCCGTAAGTCGATGGTTGAGCTACTCATGACCAACCATCCACATGACTGTCCAACCTGTGAAGAGGGTGGACATTGTCATTTGCAAGACATGACCTATATGTCAGGTCATAGCCGTCGTCGCTATCGCTTTACCAAACGTACGCATCATAATCAAGAGCTTGGTCCATTCATCGCGCATGAGATGAACCGTTGTATCGCTTGTTATCGTTGTGTACGTTTTTACAAAGACTATGCGGGCGGCGAAGATTTAGGCGTGTATGGCTCAAACAACCGCGTGTACTTTGGCCGTGATAAAGATGGTCAGTTTGAAAGCGAATTTTCAGGAAATTTAACGGAAGTTTGCCCAACTGGTGTCTTTACTGATAAAACGCATTCTGATCGTTATAACCGTAAATGGGACATGCAGTATGCGCCTAGCATTTGTCATGGTTGCTCAGCGGGTTGTAATATCTCACCGGGTGAACGTTATGGTGAATTGCGCCGTATCGAAAACCGCTATAACGGTGAAGTAAACCGTTACTTCCTATGTGACCGAGGCCGCTTCGGCTACGGTTATGTCAATCGTGACGATCGTCCAACCCAAGCGCTTGAACGTATCAATGATAAGCATGTCAAAATTAATATTGACTACGCACTTGATGAAACCATCAAACGTATCAAAGATAAAAAAGTTATCGGGATTGGCTCACCGCGTGCCAGTTTAGAGACCAACTTTGCGCTAAAAAATCTGGTTGGCTTTGATAGCTTTTCAACAGGTCTGAATCATCAGCAGCAAGCGCTGGTCAATAAATGCATCGAAGTGCTCAGCACTGAAGGCATTTATAACCCTAGCATGACCGATATCGAAACGCATGATGCAGTGCTCGTATTAGGTGAAGATATCACGCAAACTTCTTCACGTGTCGCGCTGTCAGTACGTCAAGCGGCAAAAAATGAAGGTTTGAAAATGGCAGCGGCGCTGCAAACGCAGCCTTGGCTTGCCGAACCTGTTAAGCGTATTGCTCAAGATGTGCTAAGTCCAGTTTATGTCATCGATGTAACGCAAACTAAGCTAGAAGATATCAGTAAGGTGAGCGTGGTTGCGACTCCTGAAGACATTATTAAACTTGGCTTTAAAGTCGCTGATGAGATTGCTGATTTTGCTGATGACTTGGCAGAAATAACAAATCCTCAGGCTAACGAAAAACAAAATGCTGATGCCGATACTGATGGCATGCAAGCGTTGGCGCAGCAAATCGCATATGACTTGATCCAAGCTGATAAGCCATTGGTTGTGTCAGGTAGCAGCCTGTCTTCTACCGCATTGATAGAAGCAGCAGCGCAAATTACTCAAGCATTGACGCAAAAACGTGCAGCAATCAAAGCAACTGAGCAGCAGCAGGTCGAGGCGCATAATACCAAAGTACAGGAAGCCCAAGCAAAAGCGGCTAATGACCAGCCTGAAGAAGATCAAGATTTATCTGCTAAGCCAAACAAACCTGAAACAGGTGTAAATACAGAAGCTCAAGATGATGTTGAGCGTGAGCCTGCTGAAAAACTCGAATTAAAAGAAGTAAATAACAAGTATCAGGCACAAGCAGGTATTTATCTAACGGTTCCTGATGCCAATAGCATGGGTGTTTGTATGCTTGGCGGTCAGTCAGTCGAAGAGCTGCTAGCCACTGATTACGATGTGGTTGTGGTTGCAGAAAACCAGCTAACAGATGCAATTGATGCCAATAAATTGACGCAGCTATTGACGGATAAAACGGTCATTGCATTAGATCATCAGCTCCTTGATTGGCATAAAGACGTCGACATCGTATTACCAGCGGCTAGCTTTGCAGAAGCGGATGGTACATTGATATCATCTGAAGGTCGTGCGCAGCGCTTCTTTCAGGTTTATGATAACAATTACTATCATCCAATGAGTAGTATCAAAGAAGGCTGGCGCTGGTTGCATGCTGTCCATAGCAGCATTGAAGGTCGTGATGTTGACTGGACGCAGCTAGATGATGTTATCAATGCATTGATAGCAACGCATCCTAAACTTGCCGGTATCAAAGGCGCCGCGCCTGAAGCTGACTACCGTATAACGGGACTTAAAATTGCGCGCCAACCGCGTCGTTATTCAGGCCGTACGGCTATGCGTGCACCGATCTCAGTACATGAGCCGATGCAGCCAAAAGATTTGGATACTGGTCTGACCTTCTCAATGGAAGGCTATAGCGGTAAAGAAACGCCAAGCTCGATGATACCTTTTGCTAGTGCGGCAGGTTGGAACTCACCGCAAGCTTGGAATAAATACCAAGATAAAGTCGGCGGTCATTTGAAAAATGGCGATCCAGGGGTTCGTTTGTTCGATCAGCTAGAGCGTCTAGCCACTCGTCAATATGTTGCGCCAGAAGCAATGTCTTCGAATACAACTGACTTGCAGCAAGGTCACGCCAAACTGGTACCGATTCATAATATCTATGCCAGCTCGATGATGGTATCACGTAGCCCACTCGTTGCAGAGCAGCTGCCAGTTGCTGCATGGCGTATCGGTATTGATGATGCCAAAGATTGGAATATTGCTGCTGGTGATTACTTGGCGATTGAGATTGATAAGCAACAAATCACTTTGCCAGTACAACTGGTCGGTTATTTGGCAGAAGGCTGTATCGGTTATCCAGTTGGGCAGGTGAGTATTATTCACCCATCGATGCCAGCGTCGGTACGTAAAGTAGATGCACCAGTGACAATGATGGGTAGCATGGCTAAAGATATAAGTAATAACAACGATATTATTAACGACAGTGACACAGCGCAAATAAACGCAGCGCCAACCACGACACAGGAGGTGTAATATGCAAGTGACTCGTATTATTCCTGATGTGCCAAGCTTTTTGGCAAACAGCATGAGCTTTGATGCTTGGTCTATTTTGTTTTTGGTAGGTCAATCGTTAGTCATTTTCTTGGTCGTGGTACTGGTTGCCGCGATGATGATCGTCTATGAGCGCCGTATGCTCGCTTTGTGGCAAGATCGTTATGGCCCAAACCGCGTTGGTCCTTTTGGTTCATTGCAGCTTATCGCAGATATGCTCAAAATCTTCTTTAAAGAAGATTGGACACCAAAATTTACCGATAAGTTCATGTTTACTTTGGCACCTGCAGTAGCCATGTTTACGGCCTTGGCCTCATTTGCCATTATTCCTATCTCGCCAACATTGGGCGTGGTTGATTGGGATATTGGTATTTTGTTTTTCTTTGCTATGGCTGGTATTGCTGTCTATGCCGTGATGTTCGGTGGTTGGGCATCTGCCAACAAATTCTCATTGCTTGGCGGTTTGCGCTCTGCTGCACAGACAATCAGTTACGAAGTGTTTTTGGGTTTGTCATTGATGGGCGTTGTCGCATTAACAGGCTCATTTAACTTACGTGCCATTGTCGAAGCACAAGCGGACGGCTGGTATATCATTCCGCAGTTTTTTGGATTTCTAACTTTTGTGGTGGCTGGTGTTGCCGTCACTCACAGACATCCATTTGACCAACCAGAAGCAGAGCAAGAACTGGCTGAAGGTTATCATGTCGAATATTCTGGCATGAAGTTTGGTATGTTCTTTATTGGTGAGTATGTCAACGTTGTCTTGATTTCTGCATTGATGACTTGCTTGTTCTTTGGCGGTTGGCTTGCGCCGTTCAATTTAGATATTCCATTTATTCCACCAGCTTTTTGGTTCATGATTAAAACGCTGTTCTTTATGACCATGTTTGTTTTGGCTCGAGGCTCACTCATGCGTCCGCGTTATGATCAGGTGATGAACTTTGGCTGGAAAGTATGTCTGCCCGTAACCTTGATCAATCTGTTGATTACTGCTGCGGTCATTTTGATCTTTTCCCCAACGTTGTAGTCATCACTAGCCATCACTGATGAACTAGGGTAAAGCTGATAAGGATAATAATCCCATGTTTACTACCATAAAAAAGACCGTCATTGGTATATTTACCATTGTCCGCAGCATGTGGATGGTCAATAGTCATGCGCTCAGACCGCGTGACACCATTCTTTATCCTGAAGAGCCGGTACCTGTACCGCCGCGCTTTCGTGGACGTATTGTCCTAACGCGTGATCCTGATGGAGACGAGCGCTGTGTCGCTTGTAACTTGTGTGCGGTGGCATGTCCGGTAGGCTGTATCTCATTACAAAAAGCCGAGCGTGAAGATGGACGCTGGTATCCAGAGTTTTTCCGTATTAACTTCTCACGCTGTATCTTTTGTGGATTGTGTGAAGAAGCCTGTCCAACGACAGCCATCCAAATGACCCCAGATTTTGAATTGGGTGAATATAAACGCCAAGATTTGGTCTATGAAAAAGAGCATTTGCTCATTTCAGGACCAGGTAAATACCCTGATTATAACTATTATCGTGTGACAGGTATGGCGGTAGCAGATAAACCAAAAGGCGCAGCACAAAACGAGTCTGCACCGATTGATCTAAGGAGCTTGCTACCATGATGAATATTTTGAACCATCCTGAACTGGCTGGGTTTTATTCACTGGCGGCAGTGGCGATATTTGCCAGTTTGCGCGTCGTGACTCAGGCCAATCCGGTACATGCTATTTTATCAATGATTGTGTCATTGCTAGCAATCGCTGGCATATTCTTTGTCCTTGGTGCGCCATTTGCTGGTGCGCTAGAGATTGTGGTTTATGCAGGTGCCATTATGGTGCTATTTGTCTTTGTCATTATGATGCTCAACTTGGGCATGAGTAATGACGAGCGCGAAGAGCGTTGGCTCGATGCTGGTACTTGGGCGATTCCAACAGGATTGACAATAATTATTGCCGTTGTGCTCTATGCGATGATTGGTCTTAATCACGATGAAGCTGTCATGATGGGTGGCACGACTATCTCTGCCAAAGCAGTCGGTACAGTACTATTTACCAAATACATTATGTTGGTTGAGATCGCAGCATTGCTACTATTGGCAGCCTTGGTCGCTGCTTATCATTTAGGTAAGGAGACAGTCGATGACGAGGTCATCGGTAACGATAGCCAAAGTTTCAAGCCAAGTGTAGGCAGTATCAAACAATATGACAATGATAGTACGCTTACACAGCACGATGGCGTAGAAATGGCTAAGCCTTACGAATATAAAGATGTTGACCCGCATGACTATGTAGGTATGAAGGTTGGCACGAAAGCAGGCAGTCAAGTAGGTGCGAACAAAGTTACGCGCAAGGAGTCAGACTAATGGTACTAGCAGCAAGCGTGGCACAAGATGTGTCAAACGTGCCGTTTGCCCATGAGGTGGCAGGCTTAGTACAGCCAGTTGCTGAGGCGCAAAATGTACTGGGTATGATACCCATGAGTCATGGACTGATTTTGGCAGGTATTTTATTTGCTATTGGTCTGTGCGGCGTCATGGTACGACGTAACTTCCTGTTTATGCTAATGAGTCTTGAAATCATGATGAATGCGGCAGCATTGGCATTTGTAGTGGCAGGTAGTCGCTGGGTTGATCCAGACGGACAGATTATGTTTATCTTCATTTTGACTTTAGCCGCGGCTGAAGCGTCAATTGGTTTGGCAATATTATTGCGTTTTTATCATCAGCGTGGGCATCTCGATGTCGATAGCGCCAATGAGATGAAAGGATGATGTCATGAGTTTATTACCATTAACCTTTATATTCCCGCTCATTGGCTTTTTGATTTTAGCCTTTATGCGCGACAAATTATCAGAGACGGTTGCAGCGATTGTTGGCGTAGGTAGCATGCTGTTATCAGCACTATGTACGCTAGTGGTTAGCTATACCTTTTTGACCACCAACCCAGCTGGAACGGTAGTAGAGGTTCCGCTATGGACGTGGTTCCAAGTTGGCGATTTTGCGCCACATTTCGGTTTGAGCTTTGATGGTCTTGCATTGACCATGACAGGTGTCATTACTGGGATTGGCTTCTTGATTCATCTGTTTGCCTCTTGGTATATGAAAGGCGACACTGGCTTTGCTCGTTTCTTTAGCTATATGAATTTGTTTGTGGCCAGTATGTTGTTATTGGTACTCGCAGATGATTTGTTCTTGCTTTATCTCGGTTGGGAAGGCGTGGGTATCTGTTCTTACCTCTTGATTGGTTATTATTACCATGATAGAGCCAACGGCCGTGCCGCGATGAAAGCCTTTACCGTTACTCGTGTCGGTGATGTGTTCTTAGCCTTCGGTTTGTTTTTACTATTCCGCGAATTCGGTACGCTTAATATTCAAGAGATTATTACGCGCGCGCCAGAAGTATTCGATGTTAATAACCCAACGATGATGCTTACCACGATGATGTTGGTCGGCGGCGCGATGGGCAAATCAGCGCAGTTGCCACTACACACATGGCTTGCTGATGCGATGGCAGGTCCAACACCAGTATCGGCATTGATTCACGCTGCAACGATGGTGACGGCAGGGGTTTATCTGATTGCCCGTCTACATCCATTGTTTGAGCTGACGCCGGGTATCTTGTTGTATTGGGTCGGCGGCGTAGGGGCATTGACATTGGTTGTTGCTGGATTCTGTGCACTCGCGCAAACAGACATCAAACGTATCCTTGCGTATTCGACCATGAGTCAAATTGGCTATATGTTCCTAGCGCTTGGCGTAGGTGCATGGCAAGGAGCAATATTCCACCTGATGACCCATGCTTTCTTTAAAGCATTGCTGTTCTTATCATCAGGTGCGGTCATCCTTGCGGTACATCATGAGCAAGATATCTTTAAAATGGGCGGTCTACGCAAAAAGATACCATTGGTATTTTGGTGTTATATCATCGGTGGCGGTGCACTCGCTGCGATACCTTGGGTTACCGTTGGTTTTTATTCTAAAGAAGCGATTCTTTGGGAAACCTATGCGACTGGTCATTTAGTACTATTCTATATGGGTGTCTTCGGTGCTTTCTTAACCGCAATTTATACGTTCCGTATGATTTGGATTATATTCTTTGGTGAAGAAAAAACCCATGCGCACAAACTATCAGGGGTGTCGTACTGGTTGCCTTTGACCGTACTACTAGTACTATCTACTGCCGTTGGCGCTTGGATTACACCACCATTAAATGGGGTATTGCCAGAGAGCGTTGGTCATCTATTAGAAGTTGCAGGTCAAGCACATGCTAAGCACACCGCAGAGTATATCGCGATGGGTGCTATGGCAGCAGGTTTGATATTGGCAGCACTGTTATATGTCGTCAATAAAGGTCGCCTGCTTACCAGCTTTAAACGCTCGCGTATCGGCGGCGCGCTATATCACTGGTGCTATCATGGCCTTGGTTTTGACGCGCTATATGATGTAATTTTCGTAAAACCCTTTTTATTCATCGGCCGCTTATTAAAAGCCGACCCTATCGATAAAACGTGGCTATCACTACCTAAGCTGGCCTCAGCAGGTAATAAAGTATTGTCTGCGACGCAAACAGGGTCTCTTCGAGGTTATGCCACAAGCTTTGGCTTGGGTATGGCTGTATTGCTGGTGCTGGTAATGATGACGGTGGT
>Ga0209295_1000714_pt1 | contig 13634 bp, 15 predicted proteins | sample Porto_5metaG_FD_187428 | JGI IMG/M metagenome (GOLD analysis project Ga0209295, IMG submission 187428) | Marine algal microbial communities from Porto, Portugal - Porto_5 metaG (SPAdes) (version 2) | ecosystem: Host-associated > Algae > Red algae > Unclassified | place: Portugal: Porto... | reverse complement strand
AAGTTACAGTTACTGGAAAGAGAGCGCACTCTAGCGGAATTTTTTGCGAAAGCGTAGGAGCAGGAGCAAATTTTGAACTTGCACGTATTCTCAACGGTTTCTATAATGAGGTAAGAGGTCCAGAATCACTATCTTTTAATCCAGGCATGATGCTGGGAGGTACCACAATGGAGCTTGACTCAGAGGAGAGTAAAGGAAGTATTTTTGGAAAAGGGAATGTAGTTGCACAAAGAGCATACGTGCAATAAGGTCTCCGCTTTATCTCTGAAGAGCAGAAGGAGGAAGCACGTGCAAAAATGCGTGTGATTGTAGCAAATAATCTGCCGCACACGAGTGCTATTATTGAGTTTGAAGATAGCTATCCAGCAATGCAACCTACTCTTCAAAATTATGAGGTACTTGAAATACTAAGCCAAGTAAGTCAAGATATGGGAGGTCCTGCTGTAGCAGCCTATGATCCTGGAAAACGTGGTGCAGCAGACACCTCATTTGTAGCGCGATATGTTGCTTGCCTAGATGGCCTAGGAACTATGGGAACGGGAGCGCACACTCCTAGTGAGACTGTAAATATTAAAACTATAGAAATGCTCACAAAACGTACGGCAATTCTTATTTATAGATTGATTAATATGGAAAGGTAATTAGTTACGCTTTCGCGAAAGCGAACTCATCCCACCACAACTAAAAAAGCCACATTGCTCTATATTCAAGAGTAATGTAGCTTTTTTATGATTTGTTATTCCAGTACTAAGAAGCGAGCAAATGCTCATAAAACTTTTTGAGCTTAGCTACTTTAGGGTCTATGACTACGCGACAATATCCTTGTTGTCTATTTTCATTATAGTAATCTTGATGTTCCTGCGTAGCATCGTAAAATGTAGGTAATTCTGAAACTTCAGTAACTATTGGATCCTCATAATACTCTTGTACTACTTTAATCACTTGTTCTGCTTGCGCTTTCTGCTCATCATTGTGATAAAAAATCACAGATCGATATTGCGTCCCACGATCTGCTCCTTGTTGATTAAGGGTTGTAGGGTCGTGTGTGGTAAGAAATACAGTGAGTATCTCTGCATACGTAATGACAGTAGGGTCAAAATCAAACTGTATCACCTCTGCATGTCCCGTAAGTCCGGAGCAAATCTCTCTATAGGTAGGGTGTCCAGGGACTTGTCCTCCAGCATATCCAGAAACCACGTTATAAACACCTTTTAAGCGTTGTATAACGGCTTCTACACACCAGAAACATCCTCCACCTATGGTTGCCTGTTGTAAATTATTCTTCATTTTCTTCTTCCTCTTTAGGAGTGTCTAGTCGGTTCCAGATTTTGTCGGCTTTTAATTCAAAGGTTCCAGCAAAATCCCAATTACATTCTTCTGGCGAGATTAAAGACAAAAATGGTTCTCCATTTTTAGAGCGATATAAGTGATAAATCGCACCTACAATTGGTTCAAAAGAGAACTTTGCAGCATAGATGAGATTGTTATACTCAAACTTCTTGATCATCACCTCGTACTGCGCCTTTAATTCCTCATATTCAGTCTTAAATTGGTGGTTAACCTTACTAATATTTGAGTTTTTCCAACTCGTCACATCGTCAGTCACAATTGCAGGTGCACCTAGATTTGTAGCATAAGGAGTAAGCGCTGCATCATACTTTCCTTTCTCCTCGTTGTATACAACTTGGTCTGGTCTTTTCTTTGTCATAGGGTAATCTCTTACTTAAAGGTAGTTAGTATTATCTTACCTCCTTTTTGATATTTTATTATGGGTAATCTGCTTCTGGCGGCTGCATTTAAAACGTGCGTCATCCATGCCATAAGTACGTTTTGCTTCATGTTTAGTCTTACGTCCTTGTACTCGCTTACGCCACATGCGGAAACTACTTTCCTTCATCTCACGGCGCATCACTTCGATTACAAGTTGTTCCTTGATGCCGAACTGCATTTCTATAGCGTCAAAGGTAGTTCTATCTTCCCAAGCCATTTCTATAATACGGTCTAGTTCGCGTTCTGTAAATTCTGGTATTTCTTGCTTTTTCATAGTCTTTTAGTCAAAGTTATTTCTGTTTGCGAGCGTGTGTCGTCTTAAGATACGATACGCATCTCGCTTTACAATATTATCATCCTTGAGCTTCCACAATACGTCACCCGCATGTTTTGCTGTCTTTTTTATATCAATTATAGGCGCAGGATAATCTTCACCTATCACTGTATTGCAAAATTGTTGTTCAAGAGCACTCATCGTCCACGGCTCGTGGATGAATGCTACTGGCACATTTAACAATTCTGGAATCCATTTCTTTATAAATGCACCATCTTCATCATGCTCGTAACTATTTTTTACAGGATTGTAAATGCGAAGCATATTTATACCTGTTTCACCCGCTTGCATTTGTATTTGAGGGTAGTGAATACCTGGTTCAAAATCTAGAAACTGCTGGGCTAGGTGATAGGTTGCATCTTGCCAAGGTTGCCATAAGTTATGTGTAAAAAAAGATAGCGTCATAGCACGCATTCTAAAGTTGAGATAGCCGGTCTCACATAGACATCGCATGCATGCATCAACAAGTGGATATCCCGTTTTGCCTTCTCTCCAAGCTTTTTGATAGGTGAGATTCACTCTTTTGGAAAGCTTGTGATATCCTTTATTTACACTCACAAATTCCATAGAATCCTCCATTTCAAACTTCTGAATGAAATGTGCTTGCCATCGCAATCGTGAAGTAAATCCATCGATGGCACGTTTGTTTTTACAGCTTTCGCGAAAATGTTTTGCCTCCTGATACACTTGGCGTATACTCACATTACCCCAAGCGATGTAAGGTGATAATCTAGAGCAGCTCCTCCTAGCTAGACTAGGCTTTGAAATGTGTTTTGCATAATTAAGATACCTATCATCATTTAAAAATGACTTCAGATAACGTAGTCCCATTTGTGTTCCTCCTTTTTGAAAAGGGCTAGATGCAGGAGTTTGCAAAGTAGCTATTTTAAAATGATCTTCAAGGGTATTGATCTCTGCGATAGAAAGTAATTGATCTTTCTTAGGCTGGAAGGGTAGTTGTGATTGCCTCATAAACCACTCCCAATCTTCACTCCATCCTACGCGGTTTCTAAGTTTGCGTTGCACTCCATTATTTGCAAATTCTACCCATCCAAACTTATTTTCGGGTGATACTGTTTTTAGATTATTTGCATATGCTTCTAATGCTAAATCTCTATCATAGGTAACACGCAATCCAGTTTCTTGATGTGAGAAAACGGTGTGGATTTTATAATGTTTAATGAGTTCTTTGAATGCAGAAACCACTTCATCATGAACAATCAAAATCTTAGAATTAAATGCTTGTAATTCACGCTGTAAATCTTGTAATGACTCTTTAATAAAGTTAAAGTGACGGTCACTGTAATGAGGATCTGCTTCTAGTGAAGGTTCTAAAATGTAAAGTAAAAGCAGCGGCTTACCCTCTTGCACAGCATTGTACAAGGGCAAGTGGTCATGCAATCGCAAGTCCCTTTTAAACCATACTATGTTTACTTCCTTTTTAATAATTTGCTGGGTTTTTAATGATGTCTTCTGCGCGTTCTTGATGTGCTTGTAATGTCTTCTTATCCATTTTATTTAAAAGACTCAACATCATACTCATGCGGTTATTTCCTTTAAAATATTCTTGTTTTTCATTTAGGAAGTTCCAATACAAGGAGTTAAAAGGACATGCATCTTCGCCTGTTTTTTTGCTCACTTTATAATGACATCCCTTACAGTAATTAGACATCTTGTTGATGTAACTTCCGCTAGAAACATAAGGCTTTGTCGCAATCTTACCACCGTCTGCCCATTGGGACATTCCGCGAGTGTTTGTGATTTCAACCCATTCTATAGCGTCAATATAAATCCCGAGATACCACTCATCTACTTGTGCAGGATCACACATAGTAAGAAGCGCGTAGTTACCAGTAATCATTAATCGCTGTATGTGGTGTGCATAAGCGTTATCCAAGCTATTGTTGATACTGCATTTTAAACAGTTCATCTTTGTCTTTCCTGTCCAGTAAAAATCTGGTAGTGGATTATGATTCTCAAGATGGTTAGTGGTTGCAAATGCTGGCATTTCTTTCCAATACATGCCTCGCATGTACTCTCTCCATCCTAAAATCTGCCTTACAAAACCTTCTACTTGACTTATATTTATCTCTTCTTGATGTGCTCTCCAATAGTTTATAACAGTTTCAATAACTTCTTGAGGATCTAGAATCTTACTATTCATTGCAAAGCTTAATCTGCTATGATATAAGTAGGCTTGATCTGGATCCATCGCATCTTGATAATCGCCAAAATGAACCAACAAATGCTCACAAAAATAGTCAAGAACTTCTAGTGATTCTTTACGAGTGGTAGGCCAAGAAAAATTCTTTTCATCAATGCGTCCTATGGTTTTAACTCCAGCATTTTCAATGAGCTTTACGATATACGAGACGTTTGTGTCAAAAGTCTTTTCAATAGGGATTAACGTATCTCCTTTCCACTTGTTACGATTACTGTGATCAAAATTCCACTTGCCACCTTCTGGATCTTTATCGTTCACCATCATGACGTCATACTTTTTGCGCATCATACGGTAAAAATATTCCATGGTGAAGAGTTTCTTACCTTCAAAAAACGAACTTAGGTCCGTACGAGAAGTCATAAAATGCTCCGTATCGTATGACTTTACTTCGATGGTTGCGCTTTGGCGAAAGCGTGATAACATTTCATCCAAACGATATTCATCTGGAAGTTGGTATTCAAATAGAGATACCTTGTTTTCCTCGATAAGTTGCTCAAGATTATCAATAAGGCTCTGGGTGTTTTCTGGGGCATCGAGGGTATAATAAATGACTTTGTGTCCTTGAGAGGTAAGCCAATCAGAAAACTCGCGCATTGCTTTAAAAAAGGCAACGACTTTCTGAATGTGATGGGTAGCATAATCTGTTTCTTGGCGCATTTCTGCCATGAAATAAATGACATCGTCAGATTGTTCTTGATACCAAGAGTGCTTGTGGTTGAGCTGGTCGCCCAGAATAAGTCGTAAAGTGCTCATTTAAAATAATTCATTTTGAGTCCACAGTCTTACAAATTTGCCATTACTGTCATACATTTCCTGCTGTCTCTTTATATTGAACTTTCTGTCTCTAGGATCGTTTCCTACACCTGCGTTGTACATCCAGTTTGCCCAGTTGCTATGTACGTCATAATCTATGAGGACACTTTCAAAGTAGGCAGCGCCTATGCGCCAGTCTTGCTGTTGCTCTTTTGCCCAGAAGCTCGCAACGTTTTGACGACCACGATTAGACATCCATCCTGTTTCTTTGAGTTCAATCATATTGGCATTTACAAAATCGTAGGATGTGTTACCATTAATCCACTGGTTTTGTACTTTTTGAAGCGCACCCCACTTATATTCCTTATCAAGAATACCTCCTATTTTAAATATCTTATCTCCATGTTTGAGTGAAATATACTTGAAATAATCTCTCCATATTAATTCAAAAATAAGCCAGTAAGTATCTTGGTTTGAAATAATTTCTTTTTCAAATTTCTTTACCTCCCAGTATATTTGGCGTGCAGATATAGATCCATTGGCCAGCCATGCAGATAACTTTGAGCTGTAATCCTCTCCTACAAGACCATTGCGTGTTTTCTTGTAGTACTGTAGTTTCTTTGTATTCCAGAAGTAATCTTTGAGCCTGTTCCAGGCCTCATCTTCTCCACCTTTCCATGGGAAAGCAGAGCGAGTATCTTTATTAAAAGTAGTTAATCCTAACTCTTGCAAGCTTGGTATCTTGCTTTCTTCATCGAGTAAATTTTTTGAAGGAAGCGTTTCGAGTTTTTCTTGTAAAGCGTGGACACTGCTTTCTTTCTCGCACTTTTTACGGAATTGAGTGAATATTTCAGGAATGTCTCTGAAAGTATGGAAAGGAATATCTTCGGGATGAAAGAGAAGCTGATCATAATAGGTGTGGTGTTTTACGTTATTTATATTTTTTTGGACAGCAATGGTTACTTCATTCTCCTCAGAGGTCCATTCTTTTTGAGAATAAATTTCTGAGATGTTGTGTCGGTCTATGAGTTCTGTAATAGTTACTTCTGGACGCTCGTGAGTTACAATCAAAGTGATGTTAAGATTATTGAGATTCTTTTTAAGATTGTGGACCGTCTCAATCAAGAATTGAGCGCGATATTTCTCCGTTTTTTTAAAACCAAAATCGCCAATTTGAAATTGTCTAGGGTCAAAACAATATAGCCCAATAACCTGTTTACCTGAAGCAACTGCTTTAGTAAGGGGACTATTATCTTGCACTCTGAGATTATTTCTAAACCATACCAATGAGGTACCCATATTTTTGTTTTAAAATAAAGATACTTATTGTTTACCTTTAATTAAATAAGATTAAACAAAATTTAACCTATAGAGGCATTATTTTACTTGATGTGCTGGTTTAAGAAGATCATTTACTGTTTTTACAGGGTTAAAAGTAACTAGAGGAACTTCTATAAAAATAGTATTCCAGTGTGCCATTGCTCCGTTCCAGAGTCCGGGGTGTTCTAGTGCTTTTATTTTTTCTCCATGATAACTCTTAGTAGCTATAAAACCTGCTTTATAGTCTACATACTTGAGTAGGTCATACTTCTCTCCTTTATAATTTTTAACACCGCAAACAATATCTACAGGATTAAAGTGTGTGGCATTTTTAAGGATTTCTTGCTGCTTCTTGCTATTAGGATCAATCTGCACACTTTCTATAATCTGTAAACTCTCATTACCGTCTTCGTCAATAACCCAGAATGGACCACCACCTGGTTCTCCTTCATTTTTTACCATACCACAAACCCGCATGGGGCGGTCTAATAATGTTTTTAAATAATCAATTTGTGCTGTGGTACGAAGTTTTTTAAAATGTACGGGTAGCTTTATGAATAGATCGTTTTGTAAAAAGGAAATAATCTCTAGACGCTTGCTATCTAAAATTTCTGCTTTCTGATCAATAAGTGTGAGAAATTTAAATGAGGTTGCTTGAAGCGAAAGTAATTTTCCAGCAAGCATTTTTTTGTAATAAGCAACTTGATTTTTATATTTATGTACAACGACGTTATCAATATTTTTGATAAATATGATGTCTGCATCTTGTGCGTTTAGATTGTTTATCAATGCTCCATGTCCTCCAGGTCTAAAGACTAGATGTCCATCTTGATCCCTTAAAAGATCATTTGATGCTGTAAGAGCTACGGTATCTGTAGCCTCTGCTTGGTAGGAATATGAAATATTAAAAGTAGCTCCTGTTTTACGTTCTATGTAGTCTCTCCTTTTTTCAAATCTTTTTTCAAATCTTTTTTGATGTTCTTGTGATACGGTAAAATGTAGTCTAGCAACTTTGTTTTTTGTAGCATATAAAGCACCTTCAAAAAGATGCTCTTCAAAGGCATTAGCTGCATGCTTTTTGTAATTATGAAAAGGAAATAATCCTTTAGGCTTCTTGCCAAAATTAAATTCCTTTTCTTCAAGCATTATTTTTACAAAACGCAATCTATTTTCATTAATATCTGCACTATTTTTACCATATTTTTCCTTGAGACGGGTGCGTATTTTTCTGTAAAATGGAAAACTATCTAAGCCTACAAAGAATAGTCTAAGATCTGGAACCCCATTTTTATTTATATAAGCGTTTATGCTACCCTCCTGAGGATTATAATCTTCTATAAATTCAAATAAAAACTTAAACATTCTAGTAGCCGCACCAGATGCAGGAGTAAATTTTAAGGGATTTATTAATTCTTTATTATCCTCGTAATGTTGTACTAACTGTTTTTCTTCATCGTCATTGAGTAGGATGAGTCCGTTGCCTTTAGTCGCAGCGCTAAGCAAGTTTACAAAGGGTATTCCTTTCTTAAGTACCTGGAACTGTTGTTCTACTAGATCTTGTGGTATTCCTAAACTGTTGATGTGTTTTATATCTTGATCTGTAATATTCAAACTAAAAGTGTATTAATAGATGTAGTTGCAGTTTTCATTCTTTCACGCGAAGTGCCTTTTACAAGAATAAATGATTTTTTATATTTCTCTAAGGTGTGTTTAAAATAATTAAACATTTCCTCTCTTCTTTCTGGGCGATCTCTTAGATCATCTTTCTCCCACGGAGTGTCTATGTATGTTAAAAGGTATAAATCATAGGTATTTTCTAATGCCATTTTTTCTATTAATTCTGGGCACCACCCATTGTAGTATACTTCGCTGTAAATTTTTGTAGTGAGTATATCTGTGTCACAAATAATAAGTTGGGCAGCCGCAGCGATAGCGGCATTTTCTAATTTTATTTGTCCTTTTGCGATAGGAAGTAGATCTTTTGGCCTACAAATTTTTTGTTCTGTATCCCACAAATCTTGAAGGTATTCTCGTGCATATTCTGGAACTAGGGGTGCTTTGTAGTACAGGGCTAGCTTTTGCGAAAGCGTACTTTTTCCACTACTTTCTGGCCCAATAAGGCAAATCCTTATGCAATTACTAGTGACTTGTCTAAGTTCTTCTTCCATGCTAAATATCCATAAATTGCGATTATTGTGAGTACAAGATATAAAATACTACTGAAGGTAAGACCTTTATAAAAATAAAGAGGAACAGTAATAATATCTCCTATAATCCAATATATCCAGTTCTCAATCTTACGCTTTGCCATAAGCCACATGCCCACAAAAAAGATGCCTGTAGTAATCATATCTACGTAAGATGTCCAGTGTTCAATTTTATCAAAAATGATATATACGATATAAACAAAAATCGCAGATGTAATAAAAATTACAACAGAGAGGAGGTGCTCTTTTCTAGTAGTTCTCGCAATAGGAGTAACTGCTACACCGTCTACCTTGCGTGTCCATATATACCACCCGTAGACACTCATAATGAAGTAATATCCATTAATCATCATGTCGCCCAGTAGCCCCCATTTAAGTAGGAGATACACAAAGATTGCTGTACATATCATCCCGGTGGGAAAAACAAGAATGTTGTTTCTCTTTGAGTATATAACAGAGGCAATTGTAAATACTGCTGCTACTAGTTCTAGTACAATATCTAGCGTGTCGTATGTGGCATACTGGCCAAAGAGGAAATCAAAAATGTGCGACATAATCAGAGCGATCTGTTTTTACAATTTTAATATAAAATAGACCGATGCCTATTTCCTCAAAGCTACTTTTCATTTCTTTAGTAAGTGTAGTCATCACCTTATCATACTCCCCATATACCTGAGTGGCAAGAGGATTTTCTTTAATGGTAAGACCAGAGTCGCGTAGTCGCTTTATAAAATTAATGATATACATTTCGTAATCATTTTGAAGCGGGCTAAAAGTAAGATCTACAGATATTTGCATAGTTGTTATTCTTGATAAACGTGCAGTAATGCACCCATTCCATAATTTACATTTCCAGTTTTTACAAGCGCAGAATGCTCATTGTAACTAAGGTCAAATACTTGCCATTTTTTATCATTAAAAAACACTCTTCTTACATATGTTTTTTGTGATGGCAATTCATTTGTAAACGGCAATAAAGGCCTAAAAGTGACTGATACTTTTTGAATTCCTCTAGGAGTTTCAATCTCGTTATATTTTTTAGTCTGGATAAGCTTTCCTTTCTCATCTGCATATCCTAGCACCTGTAAGGAGGCAAATATCCCGTCTTTAGGGATGAAAATTTGATATTTGTTTATATCCAGTTCGTACACCTCATCATCTTGCTCGCTTACGCGAAAAACAATATCTCTATGGATTACAGGCGTGCCAGGCAGTCCATTGTCATTCTTATAAAACTGAATGCGGAACAAGGTGGAGAATTTCATATTACCTTTTTTACGATATTCCTTTTCTGAATTTATTGGAATCCAAAGTTGTGCAATCTTTGAAGATTTTCCTTCCTCACGATCAAAAAGTACAGCAACTTCACTCTCTACAGTAGGGAGCCAGCAATTATAATAATTAGTGTGTGTAGTCTCTTTATATTTTTTCTTTTTGAACTTGCCTCTCTTTGCTGCGGTGACGATCACCTCAGAAAGTAAGCTAGCCTCTGGCGCAAGGAATATTTTTGATGGAAGTGTAGCTGTCGCAATTGCTTGCTCCTTGAAGCCTATTGCCGAGATATATAGACTATCAATGTCCTTATATTTTGAGCTAATAAAAGTAAACTCACCTTCGTCTCCTGCAAATGTTCCTCTTCCATCACCAAAAGAAATAGTAGCAAAGGATACAGGTGTTTTTGATACTGCGTCAACTACATAAGTCGTTTGACCTAGTAGTTGTGTTGTGATGAAAATCGTAATTAAATAAATGATGTATTTCATAAAGGTGCTATAATATTTATTTAGAGGTTATTCCACGAGTTATCTTCAAAAGCTGTGCCTATTACGACCATCGTTGCACCAGCTTGATAGGCTTGCTCCATTTGAGTAGCGTTTTTAATACCTCCACCCACGATTACTGGGATGGTGATTGTATTACAAACGGCTTTAATTATGGAAGGCTGTACAGGTTTCTTTGCTCCGCTTCCGGCTTCTAGATAGATACATTTTTTACCTAGATATTGCCCCGCAAGTGCCGTATCTACTATTCCTTTTGTGTCATCTTGTGCCAGTGGGCTAGTCTGGCTCACTCGTTGTACTGCGGTTATGGATCCGCCGTCTATGAGTAAGTATCCCGTAGGGATTACCTCAAGTTTACTTTGTTGCACTGCCCTCGCAGCTTTGGTTTGCTGGCCTATTAAAAATTCGGCATTATTACCAGATAGTAGTGATAAAAATAATATGGCATCTGCATCTGGAGTAACTTGATTGTAATTTCCAGGAAACAGAATCACGGGTAATTCCGTTTCGGCTTTTAAAAGTTGAACTACAGTGGTTGTTTTGCGTTTTGGATCTGTACTTCCGCCTATGAAAATGTGAGTTGTAGTAGCGGGTATTTTTTTTAAGTACGCTTTCGCGAAAGCGGAATCCAATTCAAACTTATCTGGATCTATAAGAATTGCGAGTAGCTTACTGCCTTCTTCTTTTTTATGTATAATTTGAGAATATATAGTCACCACACGAAGGTAGGAATTGCAGTACAAAGAATAACGTTCTTTATCAATAACCGTAAACGCAGGTAACATCTTTAATTCCGATAGCTATCGGGACCAAGAATTAAAAGCCATAAACACACGTAAATCCTTCAAACTCTAAAAATTTAATTTCATAATCTGATGCATTGCCATCGTAATTGATTTGAGCGGTGGTTTGCCCATCATCAAATTCAAAATCTGCAACGTCTATATGTTTTAAGAAGCTTAAACCTTCTTGTGAGTAGAGTTTGTAAAGAGATTCCTTTGCTCCCCATACAATGGTGAGTTTACGCACGCGAGCTTCCTCACTCGTAAGTGTATAATATCTTTCTACGGGTGTAAATTTATGAGCGATACGTAAGATTTTTTCTCGTTGCTTTTCTATATCTATACCTACAGGATGATCACTTATTATAATAGCGGTAAAGGTGTAACTGTGTGTGATAGAAATATGCTTTCCATCATGCAGATGAGGCTTTCCATTACTATCATAGTACAAGTCAAAATCTGTGTAGCCAGCTTTTGCCAGTAGGTGGCGTATGCTCATGAAGCCTTTTTGGTGAAGCTCAGACTTCATTCCGTTAAGCCTGTTCTGGCAATGATCTGTAAGTTTTATAGCTTGCGAAAGCGTAGTAATATCTTCTTCAATCTTCCAAATATATACTGTTGTACTTGAGCTTACTGTTATCGTTTTGTAAAGAGGCATCTATTAAATGGTTTTCTGTAAGGTATTGCGTAAATTTGCAACTGCTAAGAAATAAGCTAAATATACAAATTATGAGCACAAAGACAGTACCGTACGTACCGTACAAAGTAAAAGATATTTCCCTAGCGGGATGGGGACGCAAAGAGATCGAACTTGCAGAGGCAGAGATGCCTGGGCTCATGTCTCTTCGTGAAGAATATGGAGATGAGCAGCCACTTAAAGGTGCTCGTATCGCAGGATGTTTGCACATGACTATACAAACAGCGGTATTAATTGAAACATTAAAAGCTCTAGGAGCAGAGGTGACTTGGTCTTCTTGTAATATATTTTCTACGCAAGATCAGGCTGCTGCCGCAATTGCAGATGCTGGAATTCCAGTATATGCTTGGAAAGGAATGAATGAAGAGGAATTTGACTGGTGTATCGAGCAAACACTTTTCTTTGGAGAAGATCGTAAGCCATTAAACATGATCCTTGATGATGGAGGTGATCTTACTAATATGGTATTAGATCGTTACCCAGAACTTGCAGGAGATATTAAAGGACTATCTGAAGAAACTACGACAGGTGTACACCGTCTTTACGAGCGTGTAAAGAACGGAACGTTACCTATGCCAGCAATAAACGTAAATGACTCTGTTACTAAGTCTAAGTTTGATAACAAATACGGATGTCGTGAGAGTGCGGTAGATGCTATACGTCGTGCTACAGATACTATGCTTGCTGGAAAGCGCGTAGTAGTATGTGGATACGGTGATGTAGGTAAAGGAACAGCAGCTTCTTTTAAAGGTGCTGGATCTATTGTTACAGTAACTGAAATTGATCCTATCTGTGCACTTCAAGCAGCAATGGACGGTTTTGAAGTAAAGAAACTTAACTCTGTAGTAGGTAACGCAGATATTGTGATTACTACAACTGGAAACAAAGACATCATACGCCCAGAGCACTTTGAGGCTATGAAGGATAAAGTGATTGTATGTAACATAGGTCACTTTGATAATGAGATCGACATGGGCTGGTTAAACAAGACTCACGGAGCAACTAAGGATGAAATCAAGCCGCAAGTAGATAAGTATACTATAGATGGTAAAGATATTATCGTTCTTGCAGAAGGTCGTCTTGTAAACTTAGGTTGTGCAACAGGTCACCCTAGTTTTGTAATGAGTAACTCATTTACAAACCAGACACTAGCACAAATTGAGCTTTGGAAAAATAGCGCAAACTATAACAACGAAGTATACATGCTTCCTAAGCATCTTGATGAGAAAGTAGCAGCATTACACTTATCACGTCTAGGTGTAGAGCTAGAAACACTTTCTACAGAGCAAGCAGACTACATCGGTGTGACCGTAGAAGGGCCATTTAAACCTGAGTACTACAGATACTAAGCGAGAGTCGCATAGGAATAATAATTTTTACGCTTTCGCGTAAATGTTAGATGATCAAACCCACGTTTATAGCGTGGGTTTTTTTGTGCTTAATTATAAAAGAGTACGAGCCTCTATCACTGCTTTACTAAAGTAAGCGCTGCTTTCTCACCTGTTTTAAGACTTGTTCTTGTCGTGATTAAACTCAGACCGTCTTGTATTTCTACCTTAACTGTATTAGGAGCAGAGGTTCCTTCAGTAAGGGCTTCTACACGCACTACGGTTGTTTTGTTTGTAATGGTGATTGGTATTTGCTTTTTAGCTCTTTCTATAGCATAATCTTCTAGTATGAGAACATCATCCACATACAAGTTGATGCGGTCATCATCTACCTTCCCAGAATCATAAATAGAAATCACAACATTCTTTGTCTTTGTA
>Ga0209295_1000711_pt1 | contig 13665 bp, 10 predicted proteins | sample Porto_5metaG_FD_187428 | JGI IMG/M metagenome (GOLD analysis project Ga0209295, IMG submission 187428) | Marine algal microbial communities from Porto, Portugal - Porto_5 metaG (SPAdes) (version 2) | ecosystem: Host-associated > Algae > Red algae > Unclassified | place: Portugal: Porto... | reverse complement strand
ATTTAACATCAACCTCAACGCAGCCCCCACAAATACCAAAGTGTTCTTATTCGGCAGTACCAATACGCTATTTTGTAATCGAAGTGACTTTGATAGTTATCAATGGGGAAAGGAAAAAAAAGACACACTTTGCGCCGAACCAATGGCAGGTGAAACATTTCAAGATGTAGTCGTAGCCGACCTCGATACCGACACTTATTATTATTGGGTAATAGTAAATGAAGGGACTTGTACCCACAAAGTTTACCTCAATGGCGATGATAATTCTCCATTCGGCAAACTCGTAGCAGACCCCAACATCGAATACGGCGACCTCGCCCTACAAATCAACCCAAATCCGAATAATGGCGCATTTGAACTAAGTATCACAGGCGATGAAGTCCGTGATTTGGACGTACACATATACGATGCACTCGGACGCATGATTTACCAACAAGATGTCCCTAAAATTTACAGCGTACACACGCATTATATCGCCGTTCCAAAGCTCACGCAAGGAGTGTATTTTGTACGAGTTACGGGGAATAACGGAATTTTATTAACTGAAAAAATAATTGTGAAATAGCGTTTTTATTGATGTCGTGTTATATTGTTTTATTGTTGAATTGTGTTATTGATATATTGTTTTTGCTCCGCAAAATGACAATAAAACCGTTCAACAATAAAGCAATTCAACAGTAAGGAACGAGGCATAAATAAATTGAGTGTGTCACAAATCAGTGATCAGTTCAAAAAATAAAGGTTCTTTGATAAGGGAAGAGGAAGAAAATAATCTACCCGTCTGAATTGTTCGTTTTTCTGCCTCGCGATTGTTCGTCCCTTGCGTAAGGGATAGTAGGTGTTGTTTGAACGTAAGGGAAGAGGAAAAAAATAATCTACCCATCTGAATTGTTCTTTTTCTTATATGTTTCACTAAATCTTCCTTACGTAGCTCGGCTATGCGCGTCAAATTTAGCCAAACATATAAAAAAAATAACTTCTTCATTTGGGGCAGATTATTTTCTTCCTCTTCCCTAACGTAGCGATAGCGGAGTGGAGAGAGTGCCGGATAGCCCGACCCCCGACTGATAAGGAGGGGGATACGCCCAAATTTTCATTCACTTCACTGGATTTGTCAAAGAACCAAAATAAAAAAAAACAAAAGTCAACCGTCTTTCTGAATTTATTTCAGAATCTCCCAAGCGATGGAAAACAAATGTGGTTCTTTGACAATTTTTGCAAAAAAGCCCCTCCCTTCCTCCAATGTGGTTTTAACCCATTGTCGTTCAGCTATTTATTGCAATGGGCTAAAGCCACATTGGAGGAAAATGCAAAAATTGTCAAAGAACCACAAATGTTACAAGGAAGCTGCAATTTGTTGATTTATAATAGACTTTATTTAGAAATATTTTGTATGCAGCTAACATTGTCTTTTTCCGATACTCTTCTCCTATTTTTCGCTCCGTACCGTAGGGTATGCAGCTCAAAATGAGGCTCGATTATCGAAAAAATACAAAATTCCATGTATACAAAATATTCCTAAATAAAGTCTAATAAAATAAAAACTGAAACTCATATCAAAATCGCGCCCTGTCGCATAGGAGATTCTGAAATAAATTCAGAAAGACGTTTTGATTTGGAGTTTTGGATTTTCGTTACCACCGAGTTGTGACACACTCAATTTATTTGATTTTAAGTATCAATCAGGCAATTTCAAAGCAAGAACATGAGAAAAATATTATTTTTATTTATATCAATCATATTATCGGGAAGTATCACGGCACAAAAGCTCGATTGGCAAGAACGCCGTAAAGCTGCTGATGAGATAGATTTATTGATTGAAAAATATATCAATACTTGCGAACTTTCCGATTTGGGCAAGTCCGAATATTCTACGGAGCAGGCAGAAGCCTTCAAAGCTTTATTTGTGACGAATGCAAAAGTAACAGACCGCCTGAGTTCACAAACAGCAGAAGACGGCGGTACAGAAGTGAGCGAACAATCTGTCGAAGCATACACGCAAGCACTCATGGCACGTTTTCCGCAAGGCATGACGGTCAAAATTGCCAAGCTACAGGCAGATTATAGCCAACTCGACCAAAGAAAAGCCCGTGTAGCGATAGAACGTCAATTTAGAGCCAGAGATGAAGCCGGGAAATATGTATTGGATACCGCCGACATGATATTTCACTTGACGATTGACCGCGAGTTGGAATTTGTGAAAATTAATAAACTCAATACAGAACCACCGTCGTCATCATCGCCATCAGCGCCAATAAAATCCGCAGAGAAAAAACTTACCGCACAAGACGACGCGATGACACTCAACCTTAAAAAAGGCAATAAAAAAGTGACATTCGACCTCGCCCGAAATGATAAAAACATAAAAAATGCTATTTATAAAATTACAAGGCAACCCGAACGCGGTACAGTTGCTCTAAGTAAGGAAGGCATTGCCACTTACACCCCAAGAAGTTCTTCGACCAATCGAAATGACCAATTCGAATACGAAGTTTGTGATAACAAAAACCAATGCGACAAAGCATTTGTCAAAGTTGAAATAATACCCGTAGTAATTCCGCAACAAAATCGGAGTGGCTTTTATATCAACCCATCTATTGCCTTCGGTGTTTCCTCCAATAATGACAATATTGTATGGGGATACGAGACGGTACGCAACGATTTGGCGGCTAAACTTAGCACAAATTCTGGGACGAGTCTTAATCTCGGAGTTGAGGTAGATTATTATTTTTCCGACAATCTGGGCATCGGTACAGGCTTGCAATATCAAAGCATAAGTGGTGGTTTTGAGTTGAATGATTTTAATGCTCAATATGCCTCCAATCATTATAATACGGCTGAAAACCGCAGCTACGAACGCATCCTGACCATGACAGGCATCACAGAAGAATACACGATGACGAATATCGGCGTGCCGCTATTGCTGAAATTTAGGACGCATCCGGAGAAAAAAATCGGAATATTTGCCCACGCAGGTATTCAGTATAATCTTAGTTCATCTTCCAAAAGCACACTCAATACGGGAGCTATGGCAAATTACGAAGCCATCAGATACAGTGCCAATGGCAACGCCGAACCCACATACGATGATATGGGCGAAGATGGTAAGTTTACTTGGTTTCAGACCGCCGATAGCTATGCCGCAGACGGCATAAACGTAGAAGAACATTTTAACGAACTTTATGATGATGGTCATAATATAGGTATCAATATTCCGCTTGGAGATGGCAACAATTCGAGCAACCTTGCCCCACATATCAATCTTTTGGCACGCGTTGGAGCAGTCTATAATATCTCCCAAAGTATAGCCCTCCAAATCGGCGGGCAATATACTTCGGGTACATTGAAAGCAAATAATAATTACCAAATCAGCGATAAAATCATAGGCGAAGGCACCGATAAACACGGCGAGTATACTTCACTACTCGAAGGCGGTTTAGGCTATTCGGCAATAGGAATTACAGCAGGACTTTCTATACGATTGGGCGGTAGGAGGTAGTTAAGGAACAGGGTTTTAATAATTAATTCGCTTTTAACGAAATGTAGGCATGTTTACTGGACTCATATTTTGTGCAATATTAGGGAACTGGGGAATTAGGCTAACGCAAGTATAGTTCACTATTTATCAAGTTAATAAATATTTAAATATAAATAATTTTTAATAAAACACAAATCAATGTAAATCATTGACAATGAGCATTTTACCTAATTATCCGGTTTTCTAATTCCCCAATGCCCAAAGTCCAGTTAGAAATATAGTTGACACTTTTATTTAAAAAAAATAATATATAGTGAAAGGAATTATAGGATATGAATATATTTTTTTGAACAGATGTAGGTTTACTTTTTCTTGTAAAAAAAGATATAGGCATTAGACTCTATTCTGCAGAGCAGAATATTAAACAAGCAACAAACACAACGAAGCATAATGGATAGAAATATAATCATGGCAATAGCGGCGGTAGCGTTGATTGCAGCGGTCTTTATTGGCGTGGCAATCCTCCGAAAGCCAGCCGACTGTCCGGCAGATATCCGAATTTATACAGAAAAAAAGTCTTACGAAGTCGGTGAAGAAGTCCATCTTTCCCTAAAGTCGGCGGGCAGTCTCCCTCGTATTTCTACCTATCAATGGACGATGGAAGACGGGCAAACTTCCGACCAACCCTCCCCTCTTTTTGTTTTTGACAAAAAAAGTACGCAAGAAGTCGTCGTCAAAATAAACGAAGGTTGCGAATACCGTCATGTCTTTGAAATCGTAGATATTATCAACCCCGACGCAGAAGAAATCGTCGTCACGCAAGGCGAAATATCTGCCTCAAAAGAAATCGCTTTTGTAGGCGAGTCCATTCAATTTGAAGACAATAGCGGAGGTGCGTCTGCATATTGGTGGAATTTTGGTAATGCCAATTCTTCTCCGCTCCAAAATCCGGCACACAGCTACGCCCAAGCCGGCACATATACGGTATCGCGTATGCTCAATGGTGATGAAAATATGGTTGCTACCCTCAAAATCACCGTAAAAACACGCAATACTCCCGCCCCCTATCACCCAAATATCACTGCAGCATTTGACATTGGCAATACCAACCCTCGTGCCGGAGAAATCATTCCATTTACAGATAAAACCCCCAATGCAAAAAGCTGGTTGTGGAACTTCGGCGATGGCTACACTTCCCAAGAACGCAACCCAACCCATGTCTATAATTTTGCTGGAAACTACATCGTCATGCTCTCCGTCAATGGTACAGGCAAAAATGTGAGCACGCAAACTATCATCGTCAATCCGTCGATTGCTCCCCAAGAGCCGACGTACAATACGCCCACACCACCACCCGTCGTAGAAATGGATTTAGCGACTAAATTAAAAACTAAATTTCAGGAAATCGCCCGTAGTGACAACGATGAATTAAAAACAAATATCTACTATAATGACTTATTACCCAATGTAGCAGATGAAAACATGCTCATAAAAATCTCCCGAAACGGACAGCAAACGGATGATAAATTTTATGATTATTACAACAGTCTCAATATACAAGGCGGACAACAAATCAGTCGCGTGGAAGTACTAAACACAGATGCCGAAGGCAAAGCAACTGCCTTACGTATTATTGAACAATAAAAAGTTAAAATTAAATGCGAGATATATTTTTATTAATGGGAATTGTGGGAATTATCGCCCTGACAGCGGTATTGTATGGAACCTTTGCGAAAGAGGGCGAAACCGCAGAAACGATGGAACTCGTCAATAATTCCGAGCCTATTCCTCAACCAATAGAACCGACTCCCAAGCCACAAGCTCCCATTGAAAAACCTGTAGAAAAAGAAGTTAATCCTCCTAAAAATACGCCCATTCCTGCCCCCAAAAAACCTATTGCAAAGCCCAAACCTATCGCGCCTGAAAAGCAACCCAAAGCCATTGATACCCCACAAAAACAGACTTACACGCCGCCGCCAAGTACTACGAGTCGAGTTATACCCTACACACCTCCCGTCGTGAGTCCGCCCAAATCTATCGAACCCGTCACGCCCTACGTGTCACCTACAAGTACTCACAAACGAGTGCCTATACAACCTGCGCCTGCTCCTTATAGTCCGCCTGCGTATACGCCACCAACACCGACACCCGAAGAACTTGAAGCAGCACGAATAGCTCGCGAAAAAGTAGAATTGGAGAGAATCGAACAAGAAAGAATTACTGCAGAAAAAGCTAAAGCTGCACAAATAGCACTAGAAGAAAAACGCGCCGCAGCAGCAGCAATAAGCAAACGCGCCACCGAAAAACGCAACAAAGAAAACACTATCGCCGCTTCGCTAGAAGCTATCATTAGAAATAAAAACCTAGGGGATGATTATGATAAAATCATTCGCATAGCCCGTGACGAAACACCTGTCAGTATCCTAAAAAATAATGGCCCGAAAGAATCATCTGAACTCTACAAATATTGTCAAGACATTGCAATACGTGAATTGCAGAAAAATATCAGTAAAGTAGAAATTATAGAAGATAATAATACAATTACACATATTATGATTTATGAAAATTAATTTTTTATTTCTTTTTCGTAAAAAACTATTAGTCAGCACATTAAATCGTTCAACATTCAATATCTATTCATTCAAAATTACTTATACACCATGAAATACACCATATTGACATTATTTTTATTTATAATAAGCTATAATTCGAATGCTCAAACAGCGTCTTATGAGACATTTGATTTTATATACATTGATAATAGTCAGACAAGGGCAGATGACGGTATATCTCAAAAGCAAATCGACCTCATCGAAACACGCGCCGCAGAAATTGCCGAAAACAAGGGGCAATTGCTCGTCATCTATGCCAGCAACGACAATAACCCAAGAATCACAACAGATGCCAAAAATATCAGCACTTGGCTCAATAATATTTTGCAAAATGACGCCCCTTTTCCAGGCGATAAATTTGCCGAAAAGAAGCAAGTACGCGAAGCACTATACAGCAGTCTTTTTGAAGTAAACCGTCAGGTCAATTTTCATTTCTTCATCACCGACCAGTACGCTTCTTCGCTCCAAAACCAACCCAGTAGCATGATAGCCATGTTGGTCAATGAATTTGTACAAACACTTGATTTTAAAGGAAATCCAATTGCTAATATTTATATCAACAATAGACAAACACGAAAACTAAACACCAATGCAATCCAAAAAACAATAGAGTACAATAATCCTTTCGAACCAGTGGGACTTGGTATCACTTACAAAATTATTGATTTGAAATTATAAAATAAAAAGTACACTTGAATTTGTAAAAAAATATTCCACACACATTTTATCGCAAATTCATATATTAAATTTATACAATTAGCTCTTTAACGTCAGACAGTTTAACAAAAAATCAATTCATTGTAATTCAACCGATTGTAATAACTATGGACTATAGACTGCCTAACCTATGAACTAATTTTCACCCCAATTATTCAGTAAAAACAACAAGTTATGAAGCATTCGATTCTGAAATTATCCACATTTACGTTCATATTTTCAATAGCTATCGTTGGCACATTGGAGGCGCAAAAACCCAAAAGGGCAAAAATTTTACAAACCTCCAGAGATTACTTTAAGCCGAATGAGAACCTCTCCAACGATACTAAAGACAAAATGTCGCCTTCCGGTGCTACAAACGACTGGGTTGTCAGTTCCGACAGAGACAACAACTTTATTTACGATAGTCCAAACAGCACCGAGCCAAATGGTAAAACCATGAGTTTCATGGATAATTTTTACGTCATAGGCGAGTCCGATACGCATGTACAATTGATAAAATACGATCCTACGGTGACTTCCAACAATTCTACCCGAAAGGTGAATATGAAAAGAGCCGAATATTACGGTTGGGCGCCAAAAGAAAACCTATTATTGTGGCGTAATTCGCTGGTCAACCCCAATACTGATTTCACTATCAAAGGGCTTGTGATACACAGTGTTGAGCGATACACCAGAGGTGTCGGCGGCGAGCAGCAACTTACACTCTACAACTCTCCTACCCTCGAAAAAACGGCACAAAACGAAAACGACATCAGATTATTTGAGTTTTTATACATCTACGACAGAAAAGGCGAGAGTTTTTTGTTGGGAAATGCACCGAAATTGCAACGTTCAGATGCCGCTTCCAAAAAAATCATAAAAGGCTGGATTTCGGAAAAAAATATCAGACTCTGGTCACAAAGGCTTTGCATAGAACCCAATAGCGACGCAGAAGCCGCCGCAGAGCGACGAGCCAAAGACGTGAAAGCCACGCTGTTTTCCAATTACGATGCTGCCTACGAACTTAAAACAGGCAAACCCGCGCGATTCAGCAAAGCATTATGGGGTGATGATAAGTACGAAAAACGCATGCCGCCAGAGCAAAAACGTATGCCCGTGCTATCCGAAAGCGAAGGAAAAATATACAAAACAGGTGTTATTACAGAAGTATTTAGCAAAAATAATAAACAAGTATATAGTGCCTCCGAACATGCTCAACTCGATGCCCAATACAATACCATCAGAGACAAAAAACAAAATATTAACATGATTTTTGTGATCGATGGAACAAAGGGCAACCACCCCTTCTTTGTCCCCATCATCAATTCGGTCAAAAACAGCCTCAATCTACTCGAAAACCCCAACAAAAAATACGAAATCGCTACATTTATCTATGGCAAAAGTGGTGAAGGTGTGGTCGCTCGACAAGCCCTGACCTCCAACCATTCTGCCGTCATTCAGACACTCGAAAAGTATAGAGACAAACAAGACATCACCGAAGACAATGATGCCCCCACAGATATGTACGAAGGCATCAAAATCGCCTTGCGTACCCTTGACCCTAAAGAAACCAATATTATGGTACTGATAGGTGACGCAGGTAATGCGCTCAATGTCAGCAATTTCGACCTCATCCAAAAAATGAAAGAAAAGGAATGTGGCATTATTTCCTTCCAAACTCGCAACGTAAAAGGACAGCTCGGACGTATCTATAATGAGTTTATCAACCAAACCAAAAACTTCATTATAGAGTCTTCCAAAAGAAACAACCTCCGCCCCAAACTTTACGAAGACGAAGGCAATACCTACCGCTTGAGATACCCCATAGAGACTTCTCTACCCGGCTCGCTTACCTATTCCGATAAAGGCGGTAGCATGTCGCAAGCCCAACTCGAAGAGGAAATTAGACAAATGCTCAAGTCCTTTGAAGACCAACATGAAAAACTCCTCCGTGACCTCGATTGTAGAATATATATCGACTGCAATCCCGGTATCAATGACGCCGTACTCGAATACATATTGAAAGAAATACCAGATATTGACCTCAGAAAACTACGCGATATGGACTATCAGCTTTTCGTCGAAGCCTACGCACCATTACAAGTAGACAAACTCGAATATCCGCTATTCAAACATGTTCTTTTTCTCACCGATAGAGAATTATATGACTTAGAACGAACAATAGAACAACTCTTGCCACCCGACCCTTCGGGGAGCGAACTTCGTGAAGGCATCATCTTATCTTATAAAGAAGTGATTATCAGACACTATGGCTCCGATGTTTCCGCAGTTGCCAATATGCCACTCGGTAAAATTATGGAATCTGTCGTAGGACTCGAATCCAAAAGCGATATTCTCAACAAATATACCTTAAAAGAACTCGAAGATAAAAGAAAAGTAAACGGGGACGAATTGCGCGAAATTTATTATTACATAGAAGATAAATTATTATCCATGAGAAAAATAATTGGCAATCCCGACTATTTTTTCCGCTCGCGAGACAATACTTATTATTGGGTCCCACAGGAAATGGTACCCTAACAAACAATGCGATAATGCGATAATGATGAAATGCTACAATGGGAGTGAATGAATGAATGAATGAATGAATGAATGAATGAATGAATGAATGAATGAATGAATGAATGAATGAATGAATGAATGAATGAATGAGTGAGTGAGTGAGTGAGTGAGTGAGTGAGTGAATGAATGAATGAATGAGTGAATGAATGAATGAATGAATGAATGAATGAATGAATGAATGAATGAATGAATGAATGAGTGAGTGAGTGAGTGAGTGAATGAATGAATGAATGAGTGAATGAATGAATGAATGAATGAATGAATGAATGAGTGAGTGAGTGAGTGAGTGAGTGAATGAATGAATGAATGAATGAGTGAATGAGTGAATGAATGAATGAATGAATGAATGAATGAATGAGTGAGTGAGTGAGTGAGTGAGTGAATGAATGAATGAATGAATGAGTGAATGAGTGAATGAATGAATGAGCGAACTTTTCACGATGATTACATTCACTCATTTATTTAAGCATTTCATCATTGTAGCATTATAACATAAAAAACACTATGAAGACCATCTTTCAAATTCGCGACCTTTCCTGTGCCTATAATACAGGTAAAACCGTACTGCATATCCCCGAATTGGATATTCCGCAGGGCGAACTCGTCTTCTTGTTGGGTGTATCAGGTTCCGGAAAAAGCACCCTCCTCGAAACCCTCGCCCTAATGAATAATACCATCGCATCCGGTGAAGTGCATTTTGATGGTAATGATAATAATTCATTCAAATTCAGTGAATTATGGCGAAAAAATAAGCCCGAAGCTATTGCCCAAGTACGAAAAAAACACTTCAGCTTCATCTTTCAGGACACCAACCTGATGGAAAATTTCACGGCTTATGAAAACATTTGTTTGGCACAAATGATAAAACAAAACGTCCGTCAAGACGAAGCCATGACCGACGCCCGACAACTCGCCAACCAAGTCGGACTCACCGAAACCGAACTTAACACCAATACCCTCGCCGTCAATCTTTCTGGCGGACAGCGTCAACGGCTTGCCTTCATCAGGGCTATTAATAATAAGTTTAGCGTCATTTTCGGCGATGAACCAACGGGCAACCTCGATGAAGCCAATGCCAACGAACTCCTTCACATCCTCAAACAAAATTTGCACAATACATCTTCTGCCATTGTGGTTTCTCACGATATAGACCTCGCAGTACGGCATGCCGACCGCATCATCGTCATCACCAAATCGCCCGAAGGTCATGGCGAAATATTACCTCAAAACATCTATGTTGCCCAAGCATGGCGCGATACCCCCGACACTTTCCGCCAACAACTCGCCGACCTCTACAAATCACCCACAACAAACCTACCGCCTCAAAATACCGCTCCCGTCACGACTGCCAATCCAACTTATGCTTCTTTATTTTTTGAAAAAGAAGGCAAAGCACTCACAGGCAAACGACGTATCAATTTTTGGATACTGACTACCATGCTTACGCTGACTTTTATGGCAATCGGTTTTGCCAATGGGAGTTTGGATTACCTCAATAAAAAAATGAATAATGCCTTTGTCAAATGGATGAGCATCACCGTTCCGTGGCGCGAGAGCGATAATGCCGAAAACATCCGCTTAAGGCTTTCTGACCCCGAACTTGCTGGTGAATTTGAATACGAAAACGTTTCTGCTTACGTACAATATCCATTGAGGTTTTGGAAAAAAACCGACGATACCAATACAGAACGGGTCAAAGGACGCAGCGTAAAATTTGATACCCAAAACAAAAATCCACTCGTCAGCGAACTACTTCGCGGCAAAAATTTACTGTACGGCGATACCGCGATGTTGGGCAATACTGACCTCAGCCTCATCGTCACCAAGCGTTTTCTCAATCGGCTTGATATGCCACCAGACGCTACTTTTGTAGACATGGAATATACCGTAAATGATATTGCTTCCGCCGAACCTATCAACCTACGTGTGCCTATACCTATACGTGCGGTTGTCGAAGAAATTCCGGGTCGAAATTTGCTCACCTACACCCTTAATTTTTACGAAACGCATGGCGAAAAAATCGAAGGCGCATTCGATATTCGCCAACATCGAGATATTCACCTCTTCGTGCCGGGCAAGCTCGAAAATGCAGAAAAAACACTTGATGCCATCAAGCAATTCTTTAGGGAAAATGTCCAATATAAATCTGAAGAACCCAATTATCGTATCACAGGCAAACACGATATGTCGCATGCCGAAGGTCACGATATAGAAATTACTTTTTACACTATTTTACGCAGTGCGAAAACCGATAAAATATGGGCAAAAATACAAGCCTCTCCTCTATTCGCCGATGCTCCGAAAGACATCAAACGTATCTATCGTTACGATGCTGCACGGGTACGAGACGATATTAGTTACGACCGTATTTCTTTGTATTTCAACAACTTATCAAAAATACGTCCTTTCGCAGATACGCTCTACCGCAATCCCGAACGCATGGGTGCGCGCAACCCTATTGAGGTAGATATTGCTCAGATAAAAGAAAAAGAAAATTTTAATTTTTTAAGTAAAATAACGAAAATCATTGCGTGGCTCTTGGTCGGTTTTGGCGCAACGAGTATTAGTTTATTTCTGTTCAATTTGCTAAAAATGCACCTTTCAAAAGTGAAAATGAAAATCGGTACACTAAAAGCCTTTGGACTTGGCAACGGCGAGGCTCAAGGTATTTATTTTCGTATTATTTTGCAGTTTTTGGTCTTTAGCATCGTACTTTCTTTGCTCATTGCTGCATTGTCGGGTTATGCTGCCGACTTAATGTTGGCAGATAGAATAGTAGGCGAAGCCGAAACCTCTTATTTTAATTTAATTCATCCAAATACACTCATTACACTTATTATTTTAATAGTAGTAACCATATTCGTTTCGCTCTACACGATACGAACTATGCTATCCAAATCGCCCGGCGATTTGATTTATAATAGGTGAATTAGTGTTGTGGTGTTGTGGTGTCGTCGTACAGTAACTACAATACCACTACACGACAACACTACAACACTATTACCATGAAGCACACACAAAAATTATCTATCTTTTATGCCTTGTTTTTCGTACTGATGTGTACGGGCATGCACGCACAAAAGTTTGACATTGACGAATTTCACATTCCTGACGACCTTGACCTGAGCGATTCGGAATATGACCGACTGCAAAATATAGGCAAGCAACTCAAGGAAAAACTTGTTGCGGATTTGCAGGTATTGGGTTACGATATTATTTTGCCACGCAAATCAAAAATCAAATTGGAACGGGTTGGTATTCAAGACATTCGACTTGATTATGACCGGGAAGCAGATAGGATTATTTTTGGTAAGTTATTGATAGCAAACAATTACATTACGCTCAATACCTATTTATATGGTGCTGAAAACGGCATTCGTACTTCGCATGAACCACTCACGGCAAACATTCTCAGTCGAAAAATGAATGAATTTAATGACTCCGAAGAAATTAATGATGCCGTAAGCAAAATTATAGACGGTTTGTTTCCCGATAGACCAAAAGTACCAATAGTCGAAGTAGCCCCAGCACCAAAAAAACCAACGGTTGTGGTAGAATCTAAGCCCAAACCTGCCACTATTCCAAAAGTAGAATCGGAAAAGCCTAAGAAAGAAAAAACGCCGAAACCGAAGAAGCCCAAGAAGGAAAAAGAGGAAAAAACACCTAAAATCTCAAAAGTAGCAACAGGTAAAGTATGTAATAAAACGCCGGGTAAGGTGCTTGTTGTAGCCGGTGGTTTGATTGGTGGTGCGGGCTTTTATCTCCGCAGTAAAGCCCTAAAAATCTATGATGAGGATTATAAACCAATAGTAGGTGAACCCAACGCACGCCCTGAACTTGATAAAGCCAGAAAGTCTAATCGTATGGCACACATACTCGGTGCTGGTGCCGTTCTGACGGCAGGTGTTGGTGCGTATTTGTGGGCAAGGTGCGCAAAGAAAAGTAAAAATAATTTGAGCAAATACGACCTCCAAATCACCCCACAACTTGAATATAATGCAAATATGAATGCAAATACAATCGCTGCAAGGTTATCATTTAAGTTTTAGGAATGTTGGTGCTTCGGTAATTTCTGCGATTGTTCGCGTTAGAAGATATTGGCTCCTTGACAAATTCAGTGGTTGCTCGTTTCTCGCGTAAGGGATAGTAGGTGTTGTTTGAACGTAAGGGAAGACGAAAAAAATAATCTACCCGTCTGAATTGTTCTTTTTCTTATATGTTTCACTAAATCTTCCTTACGTAGCTCGGCTATGCGCGTCAAATTTAGTGAAAGAAAATAAATAACTTGCCCCA
>Ga0209295_1000710_pt1 | contig 13689 bp, 13 predicted proteins | sample Porto_5metaG_FD_187428 | JGI IMG/M metagenome (GOLD analysis project Ga0209295, IMG submission 187428) | Marine algal microbial communities from Porto, Portugal - Porto_5 metaG (SPAdes) (version 2) | ecosystem: Host-associated > Algae > Red algae > Unclassified | place: Portugal: Porto... | reverse complement strand
TCACTTTGCTCCAGAGCAAGCTTTTTATAAACGCTTTCGCGAAAGCGCACACCTAGATTACACCACTACAGATCTTAACTCTCCACTGGCAGATGTTAAGGCAGATATTTGTGATTTACCATTTGCCGAAAATAGTTTTAACCTCATTTTTTGTAACCACGTACTTGAACACATACCTGATGATACAAAGGCAATGCAAGAATTGTATAGAGTGTTGAGCCCTGGCGGGATGGCGATATTACAAATCCCTCAAGACTTAAATAGAGCGACTACCTTTGAAGATAATACGATCACAGACCGTGATGAGCGCGCAAAAATATTTGGGCAATACGACCACGTGCGTGTTTATGGAAGAGATTATTTTGAAAAGCTTAGAACCATAGGTTTTAAGGTAGACGAAGTAGATTATACAACTATACTAACCCCAGAAGAGGTAGACCGTTATCGTCTTGCTCCTGGCGAGATTATACCTGTTTGCTATAAGTAAAGTTACTTCTGTATATATTGGCTAAAACCAGGAGTCATAAAAACACCTCCATCATACACGAGGTAAGCTTCTATATTTTGACCTTTCAAGGCCTCTTTTGAGCGCTCAAGCCCCATTGCCATACAAGAAGTTGCCCAGGCATCTGCCGTGGCACAATCATCTGCTATAATGGTTGCACTGAGCACATCACTACGCTCTGCAGAACCCGTAAGCGGGTTTATGGTATGTACGTATTGTTTACCCGTAGCTTTGTCGACACGATTCTTTCGGTAGTTTCCAGAGCCAGCCATTGCTTTGTCTGTAAGGCTTACAAGAACTGATGCTGTTCTGTCTGTCACTTTAGAATCTAGATTTTCTATTCCCACTGTCCAGCGTTGTTCTTTATTAAGGTTGGTCCCTGCAGCCACTATCTCTCCACCTATATCTACGAGGTAGTTATTAAACCCCTTTGAACCCATATAAGCTGCCACTCTATCTACTCCATACCCTTTTGCGATGGCATTAAAGTCAAAATAAATTGTTGATGCCGTCTTGCTTATCCTTCCATCTTCTTGTAATTGTACTTTACTCCAACCTACATACTGCATTAATGAGTCTAATGTAGGCTCATCTAATGTTTCTAAGGCTTCTGTATCTCCAAAACCATACGCATTGCGCAATGTTCCTACTGTGGGGTCAAAGTAGCCTGATGTGGCTTTATTTAGCTTTCGCGAAAGCGTAAATACATCCTTAAACATAGCATCTACAACAACTGTAGTATCACCTCTATTTATTTTTGAGATATCACTTTGCGGAATGTACGTGCTTAGTGACTGGTTTACCGCTGCCACCACAGAGTCTATACCTTTTTTAATTTTTGGAGCCGCTGCTACCTCACCAAAGTATTTTACCCCATAACTTGTACCAAAGGCGCTACCTGCAATGGTAATCTCGTCTGGGGTTTGTGGCTGTTTACAAGCTAGAAGACTTGCAGCAATAAGAAGTGATAAAAGAATGCGCATTATTGTATCTCTTGAAGTCCGTTATAAATCTCTCTGTAAGCCGAATCTTTTTCGACTGGCTTTTGATAATTGTCTCCGTGACCTAGTCCTACCCCAGCATAAAATGTACGTGCTTCAAACTTGAGTGCGTGATCACGCATTTTTATCATAAAAGCTTCATCATACACATTTGCATCTTCTGGAAATGTACGTGCTCTTACGATTACAAAATGTAATTTTTTATCCTTGAGAGCCACAAACTGCGGATCCTTTTTAAGCTTAGAATTTACTGCCATAAACTCAAAGCCTTGACTCTTTAAATCTTCTCCTACGATGTTCATCGCAAGGTTGTGAAGCTCTTGTTCTGTAAGAAGTTCTACCATATTACAAAGATAATTATTGCAGTTCTTACTTTACACATTTGCTCTTATTATTAAGACTATAGAGACTACTTACTTTTAAAGTTGTTTAAAAAATCACTGCGCTTGTTACGGGATACAGGCACCTTATTATTTTCTGTAAGTTGGACGTACCCCTCATTGAGGTAAGCAATGATATGATCTAAATTGATAAGGTGCGATTTATGTACTTGATAAAACGTTGTTTTATCTAACATCTTTACAAAGTGGCCTATACTATTAGAGCTCAACATAGTTTTACCTTCTTCTAAATAGAGTTTTGTATACCCATCTACTCCTTCACACCGTATGATGGACGGTATAGGGATAAACTCTAGTCCTTTTTGAGTGGGCACTACGATCTTCTTTTTTTGAAAATTTTGAACCCCTAGATTTGCGATAAGCTGCTTGTTTTTGGCCAAAGAATCCTTATGCTCTACGTTTTGAATAGCCTTGTGGACGGCCGTGATAAGATCATCTTTATCTGCAGGTTTTACAATGTAACCTATAGCACAATGGCGTATTGCCTCGATGGCATACTCATCATAAGCAGTTACAAAAATGATTTCAAATGCGGGATTAGGAATAGACCTGAGCATATCAAAACCTGTCATCTCGGGCATTGAGATATCTAAAAATATCACGTCAGGCTGTAACTCTTGTATTTCTGTAATGGCATTTTTGGGGCTTTGACTCTCTCCCACAATAGTCAATTGCGGACAATACCTCTCTAACTTAGAACGTAAGATAGCAAGCGCCTTGCGCTCATCATCTACTAGGTATGCTCGTATGTTCATCTTCTATGGGTTTAAAAATTAAAGTAGCTATCGCCCCCTCTGTATCTTCTCTATCTTCTAGTGTGTAGCTTACTTTCCAAGTATTACTGTATTCTAATAGCTTGAGACGATCTTGCAATACGCTAGACGACCTGTTATTAAGTTCTTTGCCGCTGTTATCAAATATTGCTTTAGACTTTACTAGTCCTATACCATCATCTATTATAGTGACTTTAAAAGAGTCCTCACTCACGTAGCCAAAATGAATCGCTACAGTGCCAGTAGTGGCTTTGTGAAAAATACCGTGATTTACAGCATTTTCAACTATAGGTTGCAACAACATTGTGGGTATAATGTCTTCTTCGTCAAGCTTGGTATCTTTTGTGATGCTATATTTAAGCTTGTCCTCAAATCGTAATTGCTCAATAGAGAGATAATTTTCTAACAAGGATATCTCTTGCGCTATGGTAATATGACGCTTTCGCGAAAGCGTAAAAAACGACCGTATTAATTTTGAAAACTTAGTCAAATAAATCTCAGACAGCTCTACCTCATTGCGCTGTATATAATATTGAATTGCATTGAGAGAATTATGCACAAAATGCGGATTCATTTGTGAGCGTAGCGCTTGGAGTTCTAGGGCGTGTTGTTGTCGCTCACTCATAATCTGATTTTCATACTTTTCTTTAACCAGTTTATTTCTCTGCTTTATAAATACTGTAAAAATAAAAATGAGCGCACCAATAATCGCCAAAATGGAGAACACTGAAATTAGTAAAACAGAATCTATCTTTTCTGAGGACATAAAAATGCTATTGAAAAAAAGCCATACAAAAGAACATTAACAACTACCAGAATAAGGTAGACCACGTTACGACTAGGTAAAAAATCTTTAGTAAGGCTGAATGTTATAGGTAAATAACCTAAAGTAAAAATTAATATGCCTGTGACAATCCAAAAAGCTGGTAACCTAATAAAATCTATTAATTCATTTGATTTTATAAGAGAGATATAAAACAAAATGGAAAGTAAAAACATTATCATCGTTCCAACTGTAGACTGAATCTTTAACTCTCCAGTTATTTTCTCAAGTATCAAGCTAAAAATTAATGAAACAACATAGCATACACCCAGTAAAGCGACAAGTTTATTCTTGCTAAGAATTTTATAAAACCAACTTATAAAAAATAGATATGTAACTATATCAAATAAGGTGTACAATAGTTTATCAATACTGCTTATCCCATTGAAATGAGAGCAAACTTCAATTAAAACCACAAATAACATATAAAATGGAAAGTAAACCAGATTTCCTAGCTTAAGCTTTTTCCAACGCCAAAAAGATATGATTGCAGATAAGAACAAGACAAGCTTTGTCACAATTAACAAAATATCACTCATCATTAATTTGCTGTTTTAAATATACTAATTGGAACCTCCTTCAACAGGCTGCGCATCATCTGGTTCTTTACCCATAGGGTCTAATTTATCGTAATAAGCACTTGGGTATTCAAGTTTCTCATAATCTAAAATAGAAGGGAAGTCTGAGTCATTGTTACTAGGATCTGGGGTTGCGTGCATAGCTTGAAAAAAAATAGTTGATCTTGGGACATTCTTTTCATCATTCTTTGCACCAAAGTATATCACTGCTCCAGGATTTTGTTTTCCCTGTGCAATAGCTTCTTTTTTTATATTGATCAAATATTTTTGCAAATCATCAATATCCTTAACAATGACACCTACATTATCTGGCTCTCCGTTTTGATATTGACCTTCTACACCTACGGTAATATACTTATGCTGGTTATTAAAATAAGTTTGTTGTAATTGATATGCGTCGTTTTCACTTATTATATGTTGAGGGTCTGGGGCGCCGCTCGGACAGTCACAACAAGAGACTGTGACAAAACCCAGCACCGACCACAAGGCGATTAATTTTAATTTTTTCATATTAGAATGGTTAGTTAGTTATGTTTAAATATAGCTAAATATTACTGTTTAATATTCAAGCACGTAAATAGGCTTATTTTAAAAGTTATCCCTATCACTATAGTGACCCGCTCGTCTATTCAAATAAATGACAAAGAAAAGCGAGTCAAATAAGTTTTCTCTTAAAAATCACAAAGATCAAAACACTCAGATGCATCAAAAGTCTCCACATCTCCTATAGTATTCTTATCACTTGTATTATACGTGCCATTAAAATCTACAAAAAGATCTGTATCCTGATTTGCATTAGGCGCAGGAGTAGTCCAACTAGTATTGCCGGCATAAGAAATCCCTTGTAAACCATAAGCAAATCCTGATACTGCTCTTACCTCCATAAAGTTGCTTGTTGCCCAAAATTGAGAACTACACTCACTATCTATATCTTCATCTACTTCTCTATTTGAAAAATCTACACCACCCGCAGCATTTTCACCGTCGGCTCCAGCATTTCCTCCTAAAAAATATTGTAGATTGAACGACCAACTCCCTCCGGATCTAGAAAAGCTCTGTGTCTTAGCATTATGAGGATCACCTCTCTCTGCAACAAGCATTTCATTGAAGGAACTTGAAAATGCAATATCTGTGATAGTGCTTTGAGAACCCGCTACTCCAGAAATTTCAAGACTCGCGGCAACATTATTAAAACTACCATCTGGATTGAGTGTGACAGAGTATATACTTCTTTCTGGATTTGGCATTATTGCTACTCTTGGAAAGTAAACTTTTGCGACTCCGCTCTCATAATTAACTCCAATTCCCCAAACTCGTTCTTCTTGATTTACAATACCTGCCGAACCTCCATCTGGAGACCAAGGGTCATAGGTCTCAATTAAATTACCTTGCATATCATATCTATATATATTCCCATCTTCTAGGTTTGAGACAAAAAGTTGATCATTCAACTTGTCATAAGCTATGTTTCCTAAACCATTTAGAGTGCCGCCTGTATTAGGGACAGTAAAAAATGGAACTGCTGTCCAGCTTGGTCCTGTACATTTATACACTTGTCCACTTACAACATTTGAAGCCGGTGAAGGAAAAACACCTTGTTGATATATATTAGAAGATGCTAAGTAAATATTTTCATCACTATCTATAGCTATCCCAAATACCTGCCCTATATTTTCGGGTGTCCAGTTTGCTGGGTGTATAGTTTCAGATGGTGTATTTAGCCCTGGTCCCCAATCATCACCTATCGGAGCCTGAGAGTTGTAACGCGTGTCAAAAATAACACCTACAGGTTCATTAGATTCTGCGGCATAACAAGTAGCTACTGTAAAGCCTGAATTTGCTTTATTAGCTTCAAAAGGCACACAAGAGACCCCATCTACAGATTCTAATTCATACCCACACTCATCGTCACTACAGCTCACTCCTAGAATGGCTAGTGACATCATTATTGTTATTTTATATATTGTTTTCATTTTATTTTTAGATTAAAAAAAGGACCGCTTTATCTAAGCTAATTATCAACACCTTATCAGATCATAGTTCAAGAATGATTGTTGTGATAGAGCAGTCCCTTTGGCTAACACTTAATTTTAATTACAGATTACTTTCATCTCTGTGCGTCTGTTTATTTGGTGTTTTGTCTCACTACAAGAAACCCCATCTGCACACTCATTAAGTAATCTTGACTCACCGTATCCCTTACCTGTGATTTTGCTTCGGCTTACACCTTGCGAGACTACATAGTCTACAGCGGCATTTGCTCTGTTTTGAGATAGCGTTTGATTATAAGAGTCTGAAGCTCTAGAATCTGTATGCGAGCTTACCTCTACACGTATACCAGGATTATCTTTCATAAACTGTGCAAGCCTATTAAGCTCTGGTCGTGCATCTGGACGGATATCATATTTATCCAGATCATATAAAATATTATTAAGTGTAATGGCTTTACCACACTCTGCTTCTTCTAGACAGATCTCAAGTTTTACAAAGAGTGTTGTACTTCTGTCATACTCGGCTGGGTTTATTGTAACCGTTTGAGAAAAGTATTTATCTTTCTTACCTCTCAACTCATAAGAGCCACGTTGTCCTATATGTAATATGTAGGTGCCATTCCCATCTGTGATTGTACTTTTTTGTTCTGCAGCTGTGAGGTTTTTTATAATGACATCTACACCAGGTAGTCCAGTTGCGGTATTACAGATAACGGCTTTACCCTGAAGAATAAAGTTCTCGTCTTCATAAAGAATCTCCTTTTGTAAAGTCTGTCCTTCTTTAAACTCAGAGGCACCTGCATTGTTACTAGTTAGACCCACCTCATAAAGTTGCCCATCTATAACATAATCATCTTTTGCTATGTCATTAAACACTACTATACCAAATGTATTTGTAGTTCCAGTTTGCACTATATTACCGGCACTATCACGCAAAGCAACATCAGTATCAGGTAGTACTTGTCTTGTAAACTTATCACGAGCTGTCACCGCTAGCGAGTACTTCTCACAAGTAGTACAACACTTATTATCGTGCTTAGATTTTAACTTTATAGTTAACCCTGCAAATACCCCAACAGATGATATATCGTGTTCACAAGCTTCTGCACGCGTGTAAATATTGCCGGTGAGACTGCTACCCTGTTCTAAAATAGTAGCATCATAATATTTAGCAGCCATACCACCATCAAGACTCTCTTGTACACCAAAATGCCTCATATAGTAAGCTCCTGCGTGTATGCCAAAAGTTTGATTAAAGAAATAGGTAAATCTCAGTTGGGCTTTACCCGTAAGAACACTACCCTCATCATAACCTGCGTGAAAGTTCAATCGATCATTTATAACAGTATTCTCTCTCAACTCAGTCAGTCCGCCTTTTATACTAGCAAGACCACCTCTAAGGTTTAGCTCTGCCTTGAACTTATTACTGGGTGACACATACTGAAAGTTAGGTCCTATACCATAAAAGAATCTAGTAATACCATCCTCTCTCAAAGAAAAATCTGTGAGTGTTGTTCCTGAGATATCTATAAGATTATCTATAGGAAACGTGCTCTCTGGACTGTTTTTAATGTAATCTAGATCTAGCCCTATCCCAAACCATCTCCAGTAATAGTCTACAGAGAGACCCAGTTCAATACCTCCTTGATAATCTATAAAAGGAGTATCATTATCATATGTAGGAAAATCATATCCTACTCGGGGACTCAACTGCCAGTAATTGTGGTCAGGATGTGTCTGCGCTACACTCCCCCAAGTGCAAGCGAATACTACGAGTAGTACGACGGTTTTCATAAATGCTTTCATAATTAAAAGTTGTTGTTAATAATGATGCAAATATGAACCAGTTACATAAGGTGTAAAATAGCCACTACACGAACGGTAGTTTTGAGTACAGCAACGGTGATTACAAAATGATAATAGATATGTACGCTTTCGCGAAAGTGTATAAAAAAAACCCGATACATTGCTGTATCGGGTTTTTAGGTTTTCGCGAAAGCGAAATTATATACTATCCTCCAAAGTCATCAAAACGGATGTTCTCATCTGGAATTCCATAATCTTCTCCCATTTTCTGAACAGCGTTGTTCATAAGTGGAGGACCACAGAAATAAAGTTCGATATCTTCTGGCGACTCGTGCTTACTTAAGTACTGGTCTATTACTACCTGGTGAATGAAACCTACAAAACCGTCTCCTTCTCCATCTGTAGAGTCTTTTACTTTCCAGTTATCTTCTTCCATAGGCTCAGAAAGCGCTAGATAGAATTTAAAGTTAGGGAATTCTCTCTCTAACTCACGGAAGTGCTCTAAGTAGAATAACTCACGCTTAGAACGTCCTCCATACCAGTAAGTAACCGTACGTCCCGTCTTAAGGGTTTTGAAAAGGTGATACAGGTGTGAACGCATAGGTGCCATTCCTGCTCCTCCTCCTACGTAAAGCATTTCTGCTTCAGATTCGTTTATGAAGAATTCTCCATAAGGCCCAGAGATTACTACTTTGTCACCTGGCTTTTGTGCAAATATGTATGATGAAGCAACCCCAGGGTTTACATCCATCCATTGGTTTTTAGCACGATCCCACGGCGGCGTAGCAATACGCACGTTAAGCATAATCTCGCGTCCCTCTGCTGGGAAAGAAGCCATAGAGTATGCACGCTCTACAGTTTCATTATTTTTCATTGTAAGTGGCCATAGACCAAACTTATCCCACTCTGCTTGAAACTTATCTGGTGTCTCGTGCTCTTCTGGGTGAGCAGTGATGTCTATATCTTTATAGTTAATTGTACACTCAGGGATTTCAATCTGGATATATCCTCCAGCTTTATACCCCATATCTTCTGGTATCTCAACTACAAATTCTTTAATGAATGATGCTACGTTATAGTTACGTACAACTGTTGCATCCCATTTCTTAATTCCAAAAACTTCTTCTGGAATCGTGATATTCATATTTTGCTTCACCTTTACTTGACAAGCAAGACGTGCTCCGTGAGCAAGCTCCTTACGAGAGAAGTGTGGTGTTTCTGTAGGTAATGCTTCTCCACCTCCTTCAAGAACGTGACACTCACATTGTATACAAGTACCTCCACCTCCACAGGCAGATGGTAAGAATATTTTATTGTTTCCAAGAGTTGATAAGAGCGTACCTCCAGAGGCAACTTCAACTTCTTTTTCACCATTTATAGTAATTGTTACAGGTCCTGATGGAGATAACTTTTGCTTAGTAAAAAGCAATAAGCCCACAAGGATTAACGTAAGCACTAAAAAGGCAGCGATTGTGGCGATAACAACGCCAGACATTGATGCAGCTAGTAACATAATTAGTTTTCTTTTTCGTTAGCAATTTCAACCTCGATCATAGCTACGGGTTGCGTATTTTCTTCTTGTAACTCTATTTGAGCAGCTTCGGTAGCAGGTGCAGCTTCTTCTTCGTCACCACCTGTAAGCATTCCTCCAAAACTCATAAAACCTATTGCCATAAGACCTGTAATGATAAAAGTAATACCAAGACCTCTTAATGGAGCAGGAACATTTGAGTAACGTATTTTCTCACGTATCGCTGCAATTGCAAGAATTGCAAGGAACCACCCTATACCTGAAGATATACCGTAGTTAAAGGCAAGACCTAACGTTTGGATATCTCTAGATTGCATAAATAATGACCCTCCTAAGATGGCACAGTTTACTGCAATAAGTGGTAAGAAAATACCAAGTGAGTTATATAATGACGGAGAGAACTTCTCTACTACAATCTCTACTAGTTGTACCATTGTTGCAATAGTTGCAATAAATAGTATGAATGATAAGAAACTTAAGTCATAATCTGCATACTCTGGTCCTAACCACGCTAGTGCGCCATCACGAAGAATATACTGGTCAAGTAGCCAGTTTATAGGCACTGTTACTGCTAGTACAAATATGACAGCAGCACCAAGACCAACAGCGGTTGACACTTTTTTAGACACGGCTAGGTAAGAACACATTCCTAAGAAGGTGGCAAATACCATATTGTCTATGAAAATCGATTTGAAAAATAATTCAATATGCTCTAACATATCTTTGATTTTATAGGTTTACGCTTTCGCGAAAGCGTGATAATTCATTTTCTAGTTCTCTTCTACGAGTGCAGGGTTCTTACTACGCTGTACCCAGATAATGAGTCCAACTACGATAAGTGCCATAGGTGATAATAACATAAAACCGTTATTCTCGTAGCCTATGCTGTATAATCCTGTTTTTTCTATAGGATCTCCTAGTACTTTAACACCTAGAAGCGTTCCTGAACCTAATAGCTCTCTAAAGAAACCTACTATGATTAAGATCACACCATAACCAAGTGCGTTACCTATCCCGTCTAAAAATGATCTGTATGGACCGTTACCTAAAGCAAAAGCCTCAAAACGTCCCATAATGATACAGTTTGTAATAATAAGACCTACAAAGACTGAAAGTTCTTTACTCAACTCATAAGCAAATGCCTTGAGCGTCTGGTCTACTACAATTACAAGTGTTGCTACAACGATAAGTTGTACAATAATTCTAATTTTTGAAGGTATGATGTTACGCATAAGCGATATCACTACGTTACCAATACCTAGTACAAATAGTACAGATACTGCCATTACGATAGACGCTTTAAGCTGAGCAGTAATTGCTAGTGCCGAACAGATACCTAATACTTGAATAGTAATTGGGTTATCATCTGCTAATGGATCAAGAATGAGTCGTTGATCTTTTTTTGATAGTATCGCCATTATGCTTTGGTTTTAAAATCTTTAATTACTGGAACGTAGCTCTTAAGTGTGCTTTTAATCATTGCACTCACACCGTCACCAGTGATCGTTGCACCTGCTAGAGCATCTACTTTATTATCATCCTTACGTTCATTTTTTGGATCATTGTTACCTTTTGCAACTGTGATACCTGAATACTGAGTGTCTGACATAATCTGCTCACCAGTAAAGTCGTCCATAAAGTAACGCTCTTTAATGTTTGCACCTAGACCAGGAGTCTCACCTTTGTGATCAAAAAATACACCTTGAACAACTAGATCTTTATCTAGCGCCACATATCCCCAGATAGCATCCCAAAGTCCTTTACCGTACATAGGCACAACAAAAAATTGTTTACCATCACGCTCTCCTACAAAAAGAGGCATCTTGCGCTCATTTTTAGGCAACTTGCTTTGCTTCTTCATATCTACAGTAAATGCCTCATCACTTTGAGTCACTTTACCATTCTGGATGATGTAAGCTTCTTTAATGTACTTATCGTACTCTGCTTCTACCTTATCTGTAGGGATGAAGTTTACACCTCCATCTCCTTCTACATTCTCATTTACGCCCATTGCATAAAGAATGTTCTGCTGCTTTTCAAAGCGCTCATTTTCTTTAATAGCAGGCTTAAGACCTTGTGCTAGTCCTGCTAGAACTCCTCCTACTACGACTACCATAATAGTCGCAAAGAGAATTGTATATCCGTTTCCGTCTGTCTTTGCCATCGTTATGCTGTTTTAAGTTTAAGACGCTTCATTCTTCTCTTCACATTCCCTTGTACCACGTAGTGATCAATTGTAGGAGCAAATACGTTCATTAATAAGATCGCGAGGAATACTCCTTCTGGGTATGCCGGGTTAAATACGCGTATCATAATAGATATAAAACCTATTAAGAAACCGTAAATGTATTTCCCTTTATTAGTTTGCGATGCAGTTACTGGGTCTGTTGCCATATATACTGCGCCAAATAAAATACTACCTATGATAAGGTGTTGCCAGAAAGGAACACTCATTAAGCCATAAAACTTACTAGTATCATCTATCCATCCTGCATCTACAACTCCATTAAAGATAAGTCCCATTGCTAGTGCTCCTACTATAGTAGAAAGTATGATTCTCCAGCTACCTATCTTTGTAAAGATTAAGAATAAGGCTCCTACAATAATGAGTATTTTAGAAGTCTCTCCCACAGATCCAGGAATAAATCCTAAGAACATATCTGTGTAGTCATAATTAATCGTCGCTGCATTTTGAGCATAACTACCTAAGATAGTTTCTCCAGATATAGCATCTGGTGTTCCTGCTCTCTCTACTGCTTCGTGTACCCACACCTTATCTCCAGACATCCACGTTGGGTATGCAAAGAATAAGAAAGCACGTATAGTAAGCGCTGGGTTTAGGATATTCATCCCTGTACCTCCAAAAACTTCTTTACCTATTACTACACCAAAAACAACTGCTACTGCAAGCATCCATAACGGAATATCTACAGGTACAATAAGTGGCACAAGCATTCCAGTTACTAAGTAACCTTCCTCTACCTCGTGTCCTTTTATTACAGCAAAAATAAATTCTACAAGTAATCCTACACCGTAAGAAACAATTACTAAAGGAAGTACTGTCCAAGCTCCTATAGAGAAGTTGTCTAGATTCCAGAAGTTAGTACTAAAGAACCCTTGAGCTGCTTCAATCTCTCCTGTTGCAAGGTAATGCTGGTAACCAGCATTAAAAATACCAAACAGTAAACAAGGAATCAATGCTATGATTACCGTGTTCATTGTACGTTTTAAATCATCTACCGCTCTTATGTGACCACCACTGTGTGTAGTCTCGTTAGGAGCGTATAAAAAAGTGTGAAGCGCGTTGAAAGCCGGAGCCATCTTCTTCCCTTCATACTTCATTTTAAGCTTATGTAAACTTTCTTTCATTCCCATAACTTATCCTATTTCTTTATACATAACATCTAATCCCTTACGAATGATCTCTTGGTGTGGCTGCTTAGACACACACATAAACTCTGTAAGTGCAAAATCTTCTGGAGCCACCTCATACATTCCTAAAGCCTCCATCTCGTCTAGATCTTCTACCATACAAGCCTTAAGAATTTGCATAGGGTAAATATCTAGAGGAAAAACCTCTTCATAATTTCCAGTTACTACAAATGCACGGTGCTCACCGTTTGTATTTGTATCTAGATCATATTTCTTTTTAGGCTGTAACCAAGAAAAAGTAAGCGCTCTAGATGGAGAGATTTTATCAAAAACAGGCTTATTCCACCCGAAGAATTCATAATCATCACCCTCTGGTATTACTACAAACTCTGTTGCATAAAACCCAAGAGCTCCGTCTGGCTTAACTTTAGTACCTGTCAATACATTACCAGAGATAAAGCGATTATTATCACCGTCTATTCCAGCATCATATGCAAATGTAGACACCTCTGCACCTATGATTGTACGGTAATACTTAGGCGCTTTGATAGAAGACCCAGAAACCGATATCACACGTTGTGCGTTAAACTTACCTGTAAGTAACAACTCTCCTATTACAACAAGATCTTGTGCTGCAACCGTCCAGGCTGTCTCACCTTTGTTAATAGGACTTGTTTTATTAATTAAGGTTCCCACATTACCAGCTGGGTGTGGTCCTTTTACTGTATATGTTGTAACACCTGCAAGGCTTGCAAATACAGATGCACTAGAACCTATAGAAACGTGTACACCACCATCTGTAAGTTTTCCTAATGCTGTAACTGCTGCCTGCAGCTCTGCTTCTTTACCTGCCAGTACAAAATCAAGATCTGCAGCAAGTGGTCCAGTGTTTACACCAGATATAAAAA
>Ga0209295_1000709_pt1 | contig 13734 bp, 10 predicted proteins | sample Porto_5metaG_FD_187428 | JGI IMG/M metagenome (GOLD analysis project Ga0209295, IMG submission 187428) | Marine algal microbial communities from Porto, Portugal - Porto_5 metaG (SPAdes) (version 2) | ecosystem: Host-associated > Algae > Red algae > Unclassified | place: Portugal: Porto... | reverse complement strand
TAGATTTTTTCTTTAGGCTAGTATTTAATTTCAGAATTTTTAACTTATCAGCAACAGTACCAATATTGGCAAACAACGTAGAAAACAATAAGGATGCATCTCTTAGCGGATCACCAATAACTTCCTGTTTTCCATTTTTGAAAATAGAAGCTCCAGGTAAGAAATGTTGTAGTTCTAAAGAATCATAATCAAGATATTTTTGAGCTGCAGGATATGCGGTTAATAACACTTGAAAGCCGTGATCCAACTGATAGCCGTTTATGACATCTGTTTTGACTCTACCGCCTACCCTATCGCTAGCTTCAAGTAATACAGGAGAATATCCTTTTTGCTCAAGCACCGTTGCTGCTGTTAAGCCACTAATTCCGGCACCAACAATATGTATTTTATAATCCTGTTTATTCATCTTAAAAGTTTGTTTAACTAATTTTGCATAAATATAAACAAAATTAGTATTTTTGAAACAAGGTTGATAATGACCTTTACTACAAAACTACTTTAAAATGAATTATTTAATCATTGCTTGTCAAATAATAGTTGGTCTTAGCATATTGAACGTTTGGCTGATACAGAATAAAAAAGATACCAAATGGCGTGGTGGAAATGCAAAAACGATTATAGAGGAATTTAAGGTCTACGGTCTTTCGGAAACAATGTGTTATGTTGTTGGTTTTTTAAAAGTAACGTTGGCGGTTCTACTTATAATAGGTATTTGGGTACCTGTATTGACACAACCGGCAGCTTTGGGTTTAGCAGCTTTACTGTTAGGTTCTATTGTAATGCATTTTAAAATAAAAGATCCTTTGTTTAAATCTTTTCCTGCAGCACTGTTTTTAGTGTTGTGCCTTTGTATAGCTTTTTTATAAAATCTGTAATTCATTAAGCTGTTGGTAATAACTTATTGCGATATACAAATTTACAAGAGCTAAAATCAAAGATGGTAATGATTCTGGTATGCTGTCCTTAATTTTTATCCTAACCGCAAATCCTAAAAGCATTAGAAGTGTTAGTCCTGCAGTGGCTACAAATGTAAGAATGGGTGAAAAAAAATATCCTACAAGTAAACCCAAACCTCCTGCAAGTTGCAGGTATGCAGTGAGAACTCTTTGCTTTTTTAAACCAAATCTAGCGAACTCATTTTTCATTTTTTGTGAAAACAAGCATTCTATGCCATAATACAAAAACGCACTGCTTGATAGAAATATAGCTATTTTTAGAATTATCATTTATTTTATTACTGAATGTTTGCGTTAAGTGAAATGAATTAAGATAACTGTTCTATCTTCTTCATGATCTCATCTGCTTCAAACGCTTTCTGATCACTCATTTTCCTATTGGTTGTTGAAAGGGTATGTGCTTCTTTTAAAAGCTTTTCATATTGAGAACGTAGTTTGTCTTTCTCTGATTTCTTTTTAAATAATCCGAACATAGTTTTAGTATTTCTGAAGATTATATCTAGTAATAGACTAGGATATAAAGATACGTAATGTTTAATTATTTTTTCATTTAATTAAACAAAATATTTTTTAGGTATGTAATTAGAAAAGAATAGTTTCTTATCTACTACGAAAAACTATAGTATGGATTAGCTTAAAATATGGATGCTGAACTTACTTAATTGGATTTTGATAATCTAACAGCCGCTAGTTTGTCTTTAAGTTTGTCAACGTCTAGCGTTTCTAATAACGTTATAAGATTAGGGAATCTTGTTCTGTGATATCCAAAGCGTATATCTGTGAATTCAGCAATAGCTTTTTCTTTACTCCAATTATCAAACACCATTCTAGAGGCAGCTATGATAGCTCCAGTTCTATCAGAACCGTGCCAACAATGAACAAGAACAGGCTTTTCGGCTTGTTGTATACTATTTAAAGCATTGAAAATATCATCAAAATCTATGGTTGACGCTTTTAATGGAATACGATCTAAATCTAAGTTTAGACCTTTTATTTTTTTTGCATCCGTTGCTTGGCGTCTAAGATTTACAATTGATTTTATACCCATTGCCTGCAGCTCTTTCATCCCTTTTTTGGACGGTTGTTCTGAGCGGTACATGCTATCATTTAATTTATATAGATTATGAAAATTAGTAGATGCGATTTTCTTGGAAGATGAATCTTGAACAAGATACGTGGGTTTGGTAAAAGCTAATGATAAACATGAGAAAAGTACGATGATATAAAATGTTTTAGTTGTGTGCATATATTGAGTTCTAAATATGGTTTTGAAATAAAGAATATATAGGCGTATTTCAGCAATAGACTTGCTATTTTTTAAATTACTGTTCCATTGTCTAACCAACGTTGTAACAACCCATCATTATGAGAAATGGCTACAAGATGAAATTTTGTAAAACGCTTAAATACTCTTGATTCCTTTAAAGTTTCCATACAAACCGATACAGGATTTAGGTAGTTGGAATGTATTAATAATAACTCTCCATCACGTTTTAATAAATATCCCACATGCCCCTCATCAAAACCTATAAAATAAAGTCCCTCTTGGGTAAATGTATCTATTTCTTCAAACGCCTTTTCATGAGTTTCTTCTTCTACTTGAGTAATTACCGAGCCACAACTAATCATTTTAGCCTCGTTAATAGGTGATTTTTGTGCTAATTTATATCGATTGATATTTACGCCCATATCTCTTAGTGTCGTAGAAATAAAATAACCACATGCAATTTTGCCCTCATTAGGCGTAGCTGTATGTCCGCCAAAACTCCAAGGAGTACCATACCAATGCGGTATTATTTTATCTACTAATTGATTGGCAAAAGCTGTTTTAATATGGTCTAAAGAAATAATACCTAACCTAAGGTCTTCTTTTAGTTGCAACCTAAGTTGATCGGCATTTTCTTTAGTACTGGCATAAGAATCCATAATAGAATCTGATGACGTACTAAGTAAGTGTATTTCTTCACCAAAATTCTTACATTTTTTTATTGACGAAAATGTTTGAGTAGTGATATAATCTTCTTTTACCTTGTCATTATTAGGTGATATTTCATTTGAAAACCCTAAAGAAAGTAGAAGTGAAAAAAGAATCATAGGTTAGTGTAGATTAGGGATAAGGCGTTATTATTAGAACGTATTAGTTATGAGTAAATTACATATAAAAAGTTAAAGTTTTATGAAGCTTTAAAGAGAGAATCAGACACTTAAATTTACGGCCCACCATACATCATAATCTCTAGGTACTAGTGGTCTATAACTCTGAAAACCTTGATCTGCAATTCTAAGTCCGCTAATCAAACCATTCTCATCAAATACGTAGCTTATGAAAATAAATGAATGTCCGTATGGATCTAGTTTTTTAACGTCGGTACCCTTTACAACCTCTTTATAATCTTCTTTATAACGCCAAACTTGCATGAGTGCGCCAGGTTCTAATTTTCCATTCCAAATACCTGTTGAATCGACTAATGTTCCCATACCGGCATAGGCAATAGCACCTGCATTACCTTTGCCCCTATATGTTTTAGGTAGTGTTTGCCAGCTTTCGTCTGGTTTTGAAGCCGTCACATAAAGTAAATTGAATACCTGTTTAGGAGTGTATGTAGCTGTAGCCATGCTGTCTGGTAAATCTTGATAAGGTAGATGACCGTGCACTTCTTTGTATGCGTTTTCAAAACGATTTTTACTGACCGAAAGGCAATGACCACCCGGTTCTTTAATTGGGCTATTGAGATAATTTTGAACTATTTTTTTGGCAACTGGACTATTGTTGGCCAATTTAGACGATATCGTATTTTTGTTCTCTTCTGTAACGTTTTTTTTAAGAGCCAACGAATCTTTAGGATTCGTTATTATACTTATATCTGTTGGTTTTAGACTGATGTATGAATGGTCATCAAATCCATAATTTTCAACGATGGGTTTTGGTAAAGAAGTGGTGTCCTGTGTAGGTATGATTTTTGACTCAGCGCTAGATATGTTGGAGTTTGTATCGTTCATTTTGGTGGAAGTACAACCCAAAAAGATAAGAACGATAAAAGGGATATACCTAATTGATTTCTTTAGCAACATTTTTAATTGGATGTGCCTCATATTACAAGCTTGTAATCACATTTTATTAAATTGACAGGCTAAATTTGTTAGCCATTTACTCCTGTACTTTTAAATACCAGTACTAGTATAAAGATAAGATAATTACAGCCTTAATTCAAGCTGATTGATTACAATAGAAATTAAGTTTTATCACTCTAATGATGTATTTAATTGTTCATACTATTATGGTTTTTTCATCTAGATATTATCACACAAGACAATAGTTAATTTAATAATTGCTGTTGATTATAGCGATAATATATACTCGTGAAGGTAACTGCTAATTCAGGCAGTTATAAACCATAAGTTGTAATGAATTACCTAGTTTTGCACCGTTGATACTGCACAAATAGCCAAAATACAGCATAGATGATGATACCTAAATTACATTATATAACACAAGGAAACTCAGGCAAAGAGCTACTAGAGAATATTCAAAAGGCATGTACTTCTGGTATCGAATTGGTGCAGTTAGGTATAGCAGACGTTTCTGAGAAGAAGTTTTTGAAAATAGCAACTGAAGCAAGAGAAATTACCGCTCATTATCAAACGAGACTACTCATAGAAAATCGGTTCCAGATTGCAAAAGATATAAAGGCAGATGGTGTTGTATTAACAAACAAGGCCATCTCCCCTAAAGAAGTACGAAAACAGCTGTACACTTGGCAAATGATCGGAGCAATAGCGAATACAGTTCAAGATTGTGAAGCATTGTTGACTAAAGAAGTAAATTATATTGGTTTAGGTCCATTTAAACATACTATTAATGAAGAGAACTTGAATGCAGAATTGGGTTTAAACGGTTTCACGCTTATTACAGAATCTTTACAAACAGAAACCCCAATTATTGCATACGGAGGCATTACTACTGAAGATGTTACCGGCTTGTTGGCATCGGGAGTTTCAGGTATTGCTGTGTCAGATGGAATAACCCAAAATTTTAATGCTATTAAAGTATTCAACCAATTATTGAAAGCATCTTCTTCTGCAGAGCAGCGGTATACGTTTGAGTAAAGTGAAAGATGTTTTTTGCCAACAAACTATCATTAATAAAAATTTTTAAGGAGTATCTTTTGGTGTGGTATTTAAATCATAAATCAAAGCTAGTTTATAAGCACTATCCCTAAAACCTGCAAAGCGTCCAGACCCGCCACTGTGTCCATTAGAAAAATCTGTTTTTAATAAAAGTACATTATCATCGGTCTTGTTAGCTCTTAGTTTTGCTACCATTTTAGCAGGTTCCCAGTATCCTACCCTAGTATCATTCAAACCTGTAAAGAACAGCATGTTCGGGTAGTTTTGTGCCCTCACATTATCGTACGGACTGTAAGACTTAATGTATTCATACGCCTTTTTATTTTTAGGGTTGCCCCATTCATCAAACTCCCCAACGGTTAATGGCAAGTTTTCATCTAACATTGTATTAATAACATCAACGAAAGGCACATTTAAAATAACAGTATTGAATAATTCTGGGCGCTCATTGACTACAGCACCCATTAATAAGCCACCTGCGCTAGCACCATCTGCTACGATATGACCTGCTTGAGCATAATCTTCCTCGATTAAGTATTCAGCACAAGCTATAAAATCTGAAAATGAATTCTTTTTATTGAAAAGTTTACCATCATCATACCATTCTCTACCCAAGTCGTCTCCGCCTCTAATATGTGCTATAGCATATAGATAATCATTATTGACCATATGATGTGCCGTTGGGCCACCAACGAGCTCTTGACCCATACCATACGCCCCATATGATGTTAAATAGACTTTATGTTTAGCATTTTTACGTCTAGCTCGCCAGTTATTACTGATTAGCGTTAAGGGAATTTTTTTACCGTCTTTGGCAGTTACCCATTTTCGCTCAATTTTATATTTAAAAAAAGGATGTGTTATAGGTTTACTATGTTGCTTGACCAAACTTTTCTTTTTGGTCTTCATATTATAATTATAGGTGGTATAAGGCGTTTCAAAAGAGCTATAGCCTAGTTGTAAACTGTCTGTTTTAAAGTCAGGGTTGTAGCCTATACCAACATTGTAAAACGCTTCATCAAATTTTACATAATGACTTTCTTGCGTTGCTTGGTCTATTATTTTTATTCGCGATTGAGCATTTTCTTTTTCGTTAATTACGAAGTAATTATCAAAAATTTGAAAGTTTTGGATTAGAACACCGGTTTGATGAGGAACATAATCTTTCCATGCATCTTTTCCGGTATCATTTATTGAAGTAGTAACAACTTTATAATTGAGGGCATTTTTATTGGTAAGTATGTAGAACTTGTCTTTGTAATGTGTAATATGATAAATATGATTTTTTTCACGGGGTTGTACAACCTTAAACTGACCATTGGGCATAGTGGTTTTTAAGTACCAGGTTTCAGAAGAAATGCTGTTGCTGGTATTTAAGAAAATATACTCCTTAGATTTGGTTTTTTCGATACTTACACTAAAACTAGGATCTTCTTCTTGGAAAATAATGGAATCATGCTTAGCATCTGTTCCTATTATATGGCGGTATACTTTTAATGCTTGATAAGTTTCTTTCTCTACATTAACATATAAAAATGTGGAGTTGTCCAACCATACCATGTTCCCAATATTATTAATGGAGTCCGATAGAAATATATTCTTACTTAAATCTTTTATTTTTAAGGTATATTCATCTTTACCGGTAGTATTTTCATAAACTGTAATGAGTTGATTATTTGGACTAACCGGTCCTACCCCTGCGTTATAATAGCCCTTGTCTTTTGCCATTTGGTTTACATTTAATAACTCTTTTACACTATCATTTTCTATAGCTTTACGATAGTATACAGGGTACTCATCATCTTCGCTATACTTACTATAATAGAAATAACCATTTTTTTTAGTTTTTAGAGAAGTACTATTTTCTTCAATACTTTTTACTAAATCTAGGTAAATACTACGTTGTGATTTTTTAAGCGGAATGTTATAATTCTCGGTGTATTTATTCTCTTTACGTAAATAATCCATAACAGGTTTATTGCTTAAAGGCGCTTTTGTATCTTTTAGCCAAGCGTAATTATCTATATAATTTTCACCATGAATTTTGAAATTAGAAGTCTCAATTTTAGCAATAGGCTCAGGCATAGAATCGTTTCTAACATGCTTGTCATGAAATTGTCTTTCAAGACTTTTATCTAACTCCATATCTTCTCTAATCGTTGATTTTATAGTAGATATAGGGTTTTTTGAGGTATATTCTTGCCAGAAAATGGAATCGTATTCTAGTGGAAATTCATATAATTGATTCGCTACGGTATTCGCAAAATTATCTTCTTTCGATATTTTTGTAGGGTTCTTTTCATTGATATCAGATACATTAAATTCTGAAATCGCAGAATAATAAGTGGTGGTAATATCTGTGGTGTCTTTATAGATAAATTCATCTTCATGACGCATTTTATCGAGATAATATTGATTTCCTTTTTTCTTGTAGCTAACATCTAATTTATAATCAAAATGTTTGACAGCCATTTCTTCATAACTACAGAAAAATTGTTTTAATTGATTTGGGACACTACACTCATAGCGCACTACAGCGAAATCATCTTGGTCTATATAAATTCTACCTTTTAGTAACTTATGTTTATTAGCCTTTTTCCATTGTTTTCTACTGTTGGGAGATGATAGCGCATCTAATTCTTCTTTAGTCGTTTTAGTTTCAAATTCAAGTACATATAACCAACCGCCTAATTCATTTTCTTTTTCTGAAATTGTATATGTAAAATCTCGATTAGCTTTATTTCCTAAAAAACTCTGTTGGTACTTAACTCTATTTCTTGCGAAAAGCCCTAATGGTCCGCCTTCTATATTAGCTTCAAAATCTCTTTTACTTAAATTACTACTTGAGCGTGAGTCAATAATATCTACTTGTTCATTTTTTAAGGTTCGATGATGAAAATGTACACGATGTAATGAGTTCGAAAAAAAGCTAAAAGAACCATTACTAAATGAGTAATCACTAGGGTTTTGATAGTCTTTCCATCTGTAATTTTTATTGCTATAAGGCTCTGCATAATAATCGCAAACGGCATCTGAGTATTTTATATATGCACCATTCTCTTTTAAAGTTTCACGATAATAACCAGTTATTTTTGTTGGAGAGTCCGCATAATTGACAGGTATGTTCTTAATTACTTTTTTTAGTAAAGCCTTGGCACTAGGCATTTTTTTAGGGGTCACCACCACTTCTGATAATTGCAGATTACTAGAAGTCATTTTAAAAACACTATTATTCATCCCTTTAAAATCTTCTACGGTAATGTGCAAATCTTTATAACCAACATAACCAAGGGTTATGGTATGCGCATCATATTGCGCAGGTATTGATAGTCTAAATTTACCATCAGCGTCTGTTACGGTTCCTAAGGGAACACTATCAATTTTTATATAAGCATAAGGAAGTGGCGCGGTATCCTTTTTATCAATGACGGTTCCCGTTACTACGGTTTGGGAAAATGTATTAAAACTTAAGAATATAAAAAGTATAAGCGAAGTTTTAGAAAAGAAGCTGATTGTCATATGTTTCTTACTATAGTTGGTGTTTAGCTTTACAAATAAAAATAACCATTTATGTAAATACAATCTAATTTTCTTAAACTTCTGGTAAAGTTTAGTGCATTAAGAAGTTCATATAGAGCATTTAAAAATATAAAAGTGTCGTAGTTAACTTCTTTGAAGGTGAACATAAAAATACCGCTTAAAGCTAGCTGTATAATTATAAGTCTATGCTTTTAAGCGGTATAAAATATTCTTATAAAGCAGTATTACTAGTACTGTTTATAGTGAAGCTAGAAATTAATTTTTAATAAGTCCCTGTCCTTCAATCCATGGTGCACCAGATTTTTTCAATTCACTTTCAAGTGCTGGCAATTCGCTTTCTATTACAGGTTGAAGTTTTGCTTTTACTTTCTTAAGTTGACTTTGTACACGACTTAGAAAAGCTTGGTGTTCATCTGTTGGTCCGTAAGTATTTCCAAGGGCTCTCCAACCTATTGAATTTCCTTCACTTGCCGTAGGGTTAGAACGCTCACCAACTTCTTCTTTGATTTTATTACCATTCAGCTCTTTATCAATAGCCTGCAGTGTGTTTTTAGTAGCGTATAATCTTTTATATAAATCATCTGAAGGATTAGATGCCTTATTTAAAGCACGTAACATGGCATCAACAGTTTTTTGACTTGTAGATAAAGTAATTTCTGTAGCCGTTAAATCTTGCTGAAATGCAAAAGCTGCTTCTCTAAAACTATCTACTACCTCATTTGATTTTCTAGGTAATGCACTTTCAAAAACAGGTTCTACACTGAACGATTCCGGACCTTGTAATACAGTATTTAAACCATCTACACGCTTCATTAGTGTTACTGAATATTCTCCCGGTGTAACCATTATACCACCTCTACGGCGACCTCTTCTACCTTTAGGTTCTTCTAAACGCTCTCCATTTTTATTAGGATAACTTAAATTCCAACTAACGCGATTAAATCCTTCTTTGTTGGTACCTTTTACGGTATTTATAACATTACCATTTGCATCTTTTATTACCAATACGATTGACGGACCGTCTTGTAAGTTTTCAGCTTCAAGAGCATCCCAACCAGGAAATTTGCCTGTTCCTTTCTTCTCTGCAGCTTTTCTAATGTCTTTTTTCGACTTTAACTTATCTGACATGAAGTATGTAAATGTGGCACCAAAAGGTGGGTTTTCACCTATCCATTCCGCATCACCTTGGCTACCTACTCTACTTGATGGTTTATACCATGGCACTGTTTTAACAGGGAAAAGTTTAGCCGTAGCAGTAACATCATATTCACGTAATGGTGAAATATCATCTAAGATGTAAATACCTCTAGCAAAAGATCCAGCTACCAAATCATTCTCACGACGTTGAATAGTAATGTCTCTTATCGGAATGGTTGGCATACCAGCTTCAAGCTTTGTCCATTTTCCACCTCCATCAAGCGTTGCGTACACGCCGAATTCTGTTGCGGCAAATAGTAAATCTTTTTTTACATGATCTTGTACCAATCTCCAAATCAATAGCTTGTTAGGTAAGTTTCCATTGATAATAGACCAAGATTTTCCTTTATCGCTACTTTTAAGAATGTACGGTTTATAATCTCCGTATTTATGATTGTCTAATGCTGCATATACTACATTAGCATCGAAAAGGTCTGCTCTAACATCATTTACAAACGGAGTATTAGGTATACCTTTTATGGTGTTCAAACTAAACTTCCTCCATGTTGTTCCGCCATCTTCGGTAACCTGAATAAGTCCGTCATCAGTACCTGCATAAATCAAACCTTCTTGTTTAGGAGACTCTGCCAAAGAGGTAATAGTATTGTAGTTAGACATTGCTTTGATATCCCAAGCATTATCCCAGCTTTGCGATGTTCCATAATACGGGAACTCCATTCGTTCTTGGTTCAAGGTAAGGTCTTCTGAAATAGGATTCCAAGCATCTCCCCTATTTTCTGATTTCCATACACGTTGCGAAGCAAAATAAAGCCTTGTAGGATTATGAGGACTCACAAGAATTGGAGCATCCCAGTTAAAACGTTCAAACGGGTCACCTTCCCTAGCTTGAGGTTGTATAAATACACTTTCTAATGTTTTACTATCAATTCGCCATAAAGCCCCTTGTTGAAATTCGCCATAGGTAATATCAGGATTACCAGGTTCTGTTGCTGTTTGTGCACCATCTGCACCTAAAGTTTTCCACCAATCTGCACTGGCAATACCATCTGAACTTCTTGTTCTTGAAGGTCCGCCATGTGAGCCATTATCTTGAGTGCCGCCATACACATTATAAAAAGGTTTGGCATCGTCAACGGCAATTTTAAAATATTGGGTAATAGGTAGGTTTCTTACATATTTCCAGCTTTCGGTATTATCAAAACTTTCATATAAACCACCGTCTGTACCAATAAGCAAATAATTAGGATCGGATTTTTTAAATACCAATGCATGACTATCACTATGCTGGTTAGACCTGCTCATTTGCGTAAATGTCTTACCGTGGTCTTTGGTAACCAAGGCACTATTATTCATAAAATAAACGGTGCCTTCTTCATGTGGCGAAGCAATAATTTCTTGGTAATAATGCGGACCGGTACCACCAGAAACGGCATCTGATTGTTTTACCCAAGACTCACCACCATTGCTGGACATATAAAAACCACCTTTAGTCCTATCAAGTTCTAGCGCTGCATAAATAACTTCAGAATTAAAAGGCGACATGGCTAAGCCCGTTTTACCAAGATTGGATTTTGGGATACCGTTTTTCAAAGGTTTCCAAGTCTCTCCGCCATCTGTGCTTTTATGAAGTCCTGATCCAGGACCACCACCAAGATAACCGGCAACCGTACGGTGTCTTTGCCATGTAGCAGCGTATAAAACATCAGGATTTGTTGGGTCTATTAACATATCTGTTGCACCAACCCATTCGGCATCGCCCAAGGTACGTTTCCAAGTTTTACCGCCATCTGTAGTTTTATAAACACCACGATCACCGCCTTTGCTCCATAATGGACCTTGTGAAGCTACCCATAGCGTATTGGAATCTGTAGGGTGTACAATGATTTTTGATAGGTGTTCAGAATTTTCTAAACCCATATTTTTCCAAGTCTTACCATCGTCATGGCTAACGTAAATTCCGTCACCAAAAGCGGCATGGCGACCACCTACATTTTCACCTGTACCTACCCAAATAGTATGTGGGTTACTAGGGTCTATGGTTACACAGCCCATGGAGTATACATCTTGTTTCTCAAAAATAGGTTTCCAGGTAGTACCAGAATTCATTGTTTTCCACATACCGCCAGATCCTACGGCAACATACCAGATGTTTTCATTTTCTGGGTGAATGGCAATATCGGCAATACGACCAGAGGTCATTGCCGGACCAATATTCCTGAATTCTAGCCCAGCAAAGGGGTTTTTACTTTTTTCTTGCGCACGCAAAGTGTGGCCTAAACTACTAATGCATAGCAATAGTAGAAAGGACTTGATAATAGTCTTCATAGTTAGATTGGTTTGAGATAATGTTAATTTATAAATAACTATAAAACAATAGATTGGAAGGTAAAATATTAGTGCAATACTAAGGGGGAATATCCGGTAGATATATGACCAAAATCCATTTATTTTATATGCTTGAATTTAGCGAAATGAGATAGTTTTTTAGCAGTATTTAATATGGTTTTAACGTACAATTACAAATTTGATAATTGCAAAGAGAATATTTCATAATTGAACACAAAACAATAATGTTTTTTAATGAAATGCAACTAAAAATGTTAAAGGAAAAATTGGTTTTTCATTGGCAATTAAAACTAATCCTCTCTTAACTTGGAAATTACCAGACCTACATTCTTTTCTTCAAACTTGCCTAAAAACTTTAGGGCGTAAGTAGCAATTTTAGATTTTGGAGCTTTTATAAATTCTCCAAGTCTTAACACGGTGTTGTCCATTTGATGAATAGCGGCATCTTGGTTACCATCTCCTAATCCCCAAAGTAGATTTGCATTGTACCATGATAATGCTCTGGCTTTACCTAAGCTAAAGTTGATAATTTCTTCATCGGTATTTTTTCCTGCAATGTCCAATAGAAAAAGTAAGGGAGAAACCCTACTTAATCTGTCTTGCATTTCATTGACAATATTGCCAAGAATGGTATTTACTGCATTAAAATCATTTTCAATATCAATTATTTCTTTGCCTTGCATTACAGTGCTTGCTGCTAAACCCAAATCCAGATTAATGTGGGTATTGATGCCTAACATGATATGTTGTAGAATGGTTAGTGGGTCGTTTTTGGTATCAAATGCAAACTGCCAAGATGTACTGATTGGTTGGTTTGTTCTATAACCGTTGTATGCATCTATATAGTAGTTGGCAAAGGCAACATCAAAAGTTTCCATTCGGGCATTATCCTCAAAATTCCCTAATTGTACCTCATTCAGAATTTCAGCAGTAACCCTTCTATATAAAAAAGCAAAATATCCTATGCGGTCATTGTTTACTATAGCATTATCAATGATACTGTCTAATTGATTTAGAACTTCCTGTATGGTGGTTGGTTGGCTGATGGTAGTAATTGTTTAATTAATTAAAACTTATTTGTTGGTTAGAAATTTCAAGTTAAGCAAATGATTAGAAGTACTTCATTAAAATTTTAAAATCATTTTAAAAGTATTACGTCAATCATTGTAATTAGGTGTTTTATAGCTGAAACATGCCTCTTAAATGATTTCAATAACATAGAATTAAAACAGTATTTATAGTCTTCACGTTAATAAAAAAATGGTATGAACTAATGATTTAATGCAACTAAAAATATCTTGCGTGCTGTTAATCAGCTTCATATTAAAAATAGAAAAGTGTGTATGGGTAGCAATTCATATAGACTATAAAATTTATAAAAAGCAAAAAATAGTATTTAAATGAAAAATGAATTACCAAAATTGGTATTAGCAGGTATTTTAGGAACAGTGGTAATGACCATAATAATGTTGGTAGCACCACATATGGGCATGCCAGAAATGGCACCATGGAAATTATTGGCAGGCGCTATGAACTTACCCATAGCAGTAGGTTGGATCTTACATTTTCTTATGGGAATTCTATTTGCTTTAGGGTATTGTTATGT
>Ga0209295_1000707_pt1 | contig 13767 bp, 6 predicted proteins | sample Porto_5metaG_FD_187428 | JGI IMG/M metagenome (GOLD analysis project Ga0209295, IMG submission 187428) | Marine algal microbial communities from Porto, Portugal - Porto_5 metaG (SPAdes) (version 2) | ecosystem: Host-associated > Algae > Red algae > Unclassified | place: Portugal: Porto... | reverse complement strand
CAAAAAACATTCATTACTTCTAGGAGGTAGATATGATTATGACAGCCGCCATGGAAACATATTTACCCCTAGGGCAGCGTACAGGTTTAAGTTTACCGATAATGATATTATTCGCCTAAATGCCGGCTTAGGTTTTAGGGTAGTAAATCTTTTTACCGAAGATCATGCAGCTTTAACGGGATCAAGAGATGTTATTATTGCGGAAGAACTGAAACCGGAGCGTTCATTTAACGTTAACCTTAATTACTTAAAGAAAATATACGGTGATAACGGCACATTCGTTGGCTTGGATGCTTCTGTTTTTTACACCAATTTCCAGAATGTAATTATCCCGGATTATGACACCAATCCTAATCAGATTATATATGATAATTTAAATGGCACTTCAATTTCAAAAGGATTAAGTGCCAATCTAGATGTGGCTTTCTACAACGGATTAAAACTAATGATAGGCGGTACTTTACAAGATGTGAGCAATACTGAAGACGGAGTAAAAGAAAGACAGATACTTACAGAAAGTTATTCAGCAAACTGGAGCATTAGCTATGATATTCGCGCTTGGGATCTAACAGTTGATTACACCGGTAATTTATACGGCCCCATGCGATTACCTACCTTAGGGGAGAACGACCCAAGAAGCGATTTTTCACCGGCATGGAGTATTCAAAACATACAACTATCTTATGATGGAATAGAAAATCTTGAATTCTACGGCGGAGTTAAAAATCTATTAGACTGGACTCCTAATAGAGGGAATCCGTTCATAATCGCCCGTGCAAACGATCCATTTGATAAAGAAGTCACATTTGATGATAACGGTAATGCCGTTGCTACACCAAACAATCCAAATGCGCTGACTTTTGACCCTTCTTATGTATATGGCCCAAACCAAGGCATACGATCATTTTTTGGAGTGCGTTATACCTTGAATTAAGCACAAAAGACAATTGCTATTTCGTATTTTTGAACACCTCGGCAATACAGCAGTCTGGGTGATGTTTAAAAAATATGAACGAATACGATTATATCATTATTGGCGCGGGTGCATCTGGTTTGCTTCTAGCAGATGCTATGCTGAACGATTCGTTTTTTGATCAAAAAAAAATTCTGCTACTTGATAAAGATGCAAAAAACGTCAATGATAGAACATGGTGCTTTTGGGAAGAAGGTGATGGTCAGTTTGAAGCTATCGTCCAAAAAAAATGGAATTCAATTCACTTTCAAGGAGAAGATATTATTAGAAGAACAGATATCAATCCGTACGCTTATAAAATGATTAGAGGTATTGATTTCTACAATCATTATCTAGGTCAGATTAAAGAATCAGCAAACATTAACTTTATTCAAGAGGCTTTAATAGATTTAGATGAAACGGATACTGAGGTTAAAGTAAAGACGACCGGCAACACCTATTCTGGCAAGTACATCTTTAATAGTCTTTTTGACTATAAAATGGCAACAGGGCAAAATAAATACCCCGTATTACAGCAGCATTTTGTGGGTTGGGTCATTAAAACCGATAAGCCGGTTTTTAATAGCAATGAAGTCACTTACATGGATTTTTCCATCCCCCAAAAAGGCAATACCCGATTTATGTATGTACTCCCCTATTCTGAAAACACTGCATTGATAGAATACACCTTATTTTCAGAGCAGTTATTACCAAAAAAAGAGTACGACGAAGCATTAAAGAAATATATAGCAGAGCGATTTAAATGCGATGCCTATGAAATAATAGAAACAGAAACTGGTAGCATACCCATGACTGCATATGACTTTAAAGAACACCACACCAATAGGGTTAGTTACATTGGTACCGCAGGCGGATGGGCAAAACCTAGTACAGGGTATACTTTAATGAGTACGGCTAAGAAAATACCTAAACTGGTAGCGCTCATAAAGCAAGGAAAATCACTTCAAAAGCTAAAACTAAAAGGGAAATTTTGGTTTTATGATATGCTTTTTTTAGATGTTCTACACAATGACAATGCAAACGGACATACCATTTTTGAGTCTATTTTCAAATCCTTAGATCCACAAATGGTATTTAAATTTCTAGATGAAAAAACCAGTTTAAAAGAAGATATCGTTTACATCAATTCCTGCCCCAAAGCTCCATTTATAAAAGCTTTATTTAGAAGGATTTTCTAAACAGTTCTGTTCATAAGGTTTTCACCGAATTGTCGCAATAAATCCTTCTTTTCTTGATCAATATCAATATGCTCTAAAACATCAAATGCTTTTGCAGTGTAGTCAGAAATGGCAACTTTTGTAGCTTTATCTGCCTCGGTTTTTTCAAAAATTGAACGTACGGCTTTTACTTTAGCATCTGCTTCTTTCGGTTGAATAGAATATAAATGCTCTAGCTCTTTTGTCATCGTTTCAGAACCAGAGTTAAGCGCTTTTAAGTAAAGATATGTCTTCTTATTCTCAATAATATCACCACCTACTTGTTTGCCAAAAGTTTCAGGGTCACCAAAAACATCTAAATAATCATCTTGCAATTGAAAGGCAATACCAAGGTTTAATCCAAAATTATACATTTGTTCTTGTGCAGTTTCAGAAGCACCTGCAACAATAGCCCCCATTTTTAACGCAGCAGCCACTAGAACCGCTGTTTTATATTCGATCATTTTAAGATACTCGGGCAACATAACATCATCACGGGTTTCAAAATCCACATCGTACTGCTGACCCTCGCAAACCTCTAATGCAGTTTTACTAAAAAGCTTAGCCAAGTCACGAAATACATTGGGCTCATAATTTTCAAAAAGTTGATATGCCATAATCAGCATGGCATCACCAGACAGAATACCCGTATTTACATCCCATTTTTCATGAACGGTAGTTTGCCCTCTTCGAACAGGGGCATCATCCATAATATCATCATGAACCAAAGAAAAATTATGAAACACTTCGATTGCTACGGCAGCATCTAAAGCATTTTTAAAATCCCCTTTAAAAATCTCAGCGGTCATTAATACCAAAACAGGTCTTAAGCGTTTACCACCTAAACCAAGAATATAGGTAATGGGCTCATAAAGGTTTCTAGGTTCTTTCGTAATATTCTTTGAGTTCAAATAAGTAATAAACTCATCTCTATATTCTTCAATAGTGTGCATTACTAGCAATTTTCTTCAAAAATAGAATAAATATGATTGAAACGAGCTGCTTTTTCCAGTAGATAAAACAATTCTCTTACCAATTAATCATCAGTATTATTTACAGTGATCATCCTACTATTTAAAAGGCTTGAAAAAAACTATAAAGAAGTCCTTTTAATTAATCTCGATGGCATAATAATTTGTGTTGTACTTTCATTTTTAATATGTGCAGCCGCCAACTTTGCCATTTCATTAAAATCAGTCGAAATAGTAGTGATTCCACCAAAAACAATCTCTTTTGAGACGTTATCGTTCTGAGAAAGAATACCAATATCCTCTCCAATACGTAAATTTTTATGGACTGCATCTCGCAGAATATGCCACAAAATAGTATCCCCTAGAGCAAAATAAATATTGCCTTTGACTGCAGAACCCAATGTGTAGTTGTTTTTTACAACGCCGTTAACAGAATGATCTTTTAAAAATTTTTCAAAGGTATCTTTAATACTTACGGGCGAAAAATCACTCTCTTCATTAAAATAAAGAATGATTTTAGCATATTTTCTTATTTCTGGCAATAGTTTAACTAGCGAAGAGTAGATGACATTTTCAAATTCTTGGGAAACATAAGAAAACGACCTTCCTAAATTTAAATATCTATCTACTATCAACAGCTTTTTTGGCTCAATGTTTTGTAATAATTGTACAACATTTTTATGCTGAATAGGTGCAATTACATACATACCATACTTTCCATTTATATTAGTAAGAATGGTTTTAAAAACAGTAAGATTATTATGATGAAAAAAAACATCTATTTGAAATCTCTTTCCCATCTCTTTACGAAATGTTTTATAAAACTCTTCTTGATAGCTTTGAAAAGCGAACAATAACAAAGCCATGCGTTTAGTGATATTGGTGGCCTGACTGATAACAAAATACCCTTTCAATTGTCTAGACTCGATCAACCCTCTGTTCTTCAACTCTTCGTAAGCCTTGAAGATGGTTTTTCGTGCATATCCAATCTCTTCAACCATAATATTTATAGAGGGCAACTGATCACCTAAGGTTAATTCACCATTTTCGATAGATTCAATAACACCATGAACTAATTGTTCATGTTTTGTAAGGTTATTATTGTGGGTTAAGTTTAAAATATTACTTATAACCGGCATATATGAAAATAAATTTTGCAGCTGTCAATATACAATTTTAAAAAAGACATCAAAATTTATACTTCTAATACAAGGGCTATAGTATTAGTTTCTTTCATGATAGAAATCTGTCGCTAATACATAGATACCATTTCAATTTCCCATAAAATATTGATAATAAACATGTAACGGTTAGAACACTTAAAAGATTAATGATATTGAACACTGCAAAACAACAATGAACCAATTTTCAAATAATTACAAAATTGAATCAATAATAGGTTTTTGGTAAAAATTTTAGAACAAAATCGTAATTCCAAAAAATATCATAACAAAATTTATTAAATTAACATTTTATTATATATTTGCCTGCAGTAGCATAGTGTATCATAGTCTCTAACATCTCAAAAAGCTTCTAAGAAGAGATTATAGTACTTGTGCTAACAATAATTACTAACAACTGTAACAACTAACTTTATGAATTATCAAAAAAACTTTAATAAGTTTTCCATGATTCGAAATCATGCGAGCTTAACGATGATTTTATTTTTTAGTGGATTTCTCTTTATGAGCCTCCATGCACAAACAACTGTTTCCGGAACAGTAACATCTGCTTCGGACAACATGCCGTTACCGGGGGTATCTGTCATAGATGCCAATAACCCAACAACGGGAGTACAGGCAGATTTTGACGGTAACTTTACAATTACCGTAGATGATAGCAGTACTAGCTTACGATTTAGCTACATAGGTTTCAAAACCGCTGTAGTACCTGTAAACAACCAAAGTACCATCAATGTCGCTTTAGAAGAAGACGTTGCCAACTTAGACGAAGTTGTTGTCGTGGGTTACGGTACTCAGAAAAAAGCGACCGTAACAGGTGCGGTAACCGCGGTACAAGGTCCTGTACTTGAAAGTTCACCTGCTATTAGTGTATCCAACTCGCTTGCAGGTAGACTGCCCGGGGTGGTGATCGTGCAAACCAGTGGGGAGCCTGGTAACGACGAATCAAATATTAGCATTCGTGGTACGAACACATTGGGTAATAATCAACCATTAGTGGTAATCGATGGTATTCCAGATAGAGATGGTGGCATAGGTCGTATTAACCCAGATGATATTGCAAATATATCTGTACTTAAAGATGCCTCTGCAGCAATTTATGGAGCTAGAGCTGCAAACGGTGCCATCATAGTGACCACAAAAACCGGTAAGCCAGGTAAAATGCAAATCAGTTACAAAGCAGATTTTGGTATTACTAGACCAACTAGGGTTCCTGAAATGGCAAGTGCAGTTGAATACCAAACCATAATGAACGAATTGGCTATCTACAATAGTAATATTCCTTCATCTCAATGGGGAGCGGCAAATTCAGCTTTTCAATCATCGGGCAGCTACACGATACCAGGAAGCAATCCCGCAGAAACGGTAAATGCTGCTTTCAGCCCAGAAACTATCAATAATCACAGAACAAATGCAGATCCATGGTTATACCCAGATACAGATTGGTTTGGTGCTACTTTTCAAGATTGGGCAGAGCAACAAAGACATAACTTATCAATTAGCGGTGGTAACGAAGATTTAAAGTATTATGCATCTGTCGGCTATGCTGACCAAGGAGCTATTTACAAAAATTCAGCGAACAGGTATCAGCAGTATAATTTTAGATTGAATACCGATGCCAGAATCAACGAATATATTTCTACGAAGTTGAGTATGGGCTACAGAAAAGAAGATAGAACTTTCCCAACTGAAGGTGCGGGCGCTATTTTTAGAATGTTGATGAGAGGTAGACCTAACGAACCTGCAGTTTGGCCAAATGGATTACCAGGACCTGATATTGAAAACGGTCAACAACCGGTTGTGGTAACTACAAATGCGACAGGTTATGACAAACAACCAACAGATTATTTACAGTTTACTGGATCTGTAGATATTACCAACCCATGGATAGAAGGCTTAAAAATGACTCTATTAGCAGGTGTAGATCAAAGTCAATTACGCAGAAAATTATGGCAAACACCTTGGACTCTTTATTCTTTAGATCGTGCAAATTACATAGCTACAGGTGTTCCAGAACTTAGCGGATCTATACGTTCTAATTTTACGGATGCAAGATTATTACAATCATCTAACAATGTTTTAAATACGAACCTTACCGGTTTATTGAATTATGACAAAAAAATAGGTGATGATCATACAATAAATTTATTAGCAGGTGTAACCCGCGAAAATTTTCAAGGAGAATTCTTTTCGGCCTTTAGAAGAAACTATCTTTCTACAGCTGTAGACCAATTAGGTGTTGGTGGTGAAATCGCACAAGAAACCGATGGTTTTGGCTATAACAGAACACGTTTAGGTTATTATGGTCGTGCTCAATATAACTTTAAAGAAAAATATTTAGCAGAATTTATCTGGAGATATGATGGTTCTTATATTTTCCCAGGCAATGACCGTTTCGGATTCTTCCCTGGTTTATTGCTAGGTTGGAATATTAACAATGAAGACTGGTTTAATGTAGACTCCATTAGCTATTTAAAGCTTAGAGGTTCTTACGGAGAAATGGGTAATGACCAAGTTTCTTTTGATACGAATAATGATGGCGAAATCACCGATGATGAATTACAGGAATATGCATACCAATCTATTTATGAGTTTGGTCAATATCCTATTAACGGACAGGTACAGACAACATTATTCGAAAACCTATTGGCCAATCCTAGCTTTACTTGGGAGCGTGCTAAGAACTATAACATTGGTTTAGATGGTATTGTGCTTGATGGTAAACTAAGTTTCACTTTAGAATATTTCTTAAATAAGCGTGATCAAATTCTTATTCGAAAAACAGGTTCTACACCAGGTTCTTCTGGTATTTCTACGCTACTACCACCTGTAAATGCAGGTAAAGTAAATAATGAAGGTTTTGAATTTGCATTAAATTATTTTGGTGGAAATGTTGATGGCTTCAAATGGGATGTGGGTGTTAATGGTGGTTATGCGCAAAACAGCGTAGAATTTTTAGATGAAATTCCTGGTGCTCCAGAATACCAATTACAAGAAGGAAAACCAATTGGATCATATTTAGTATATGAGTCTGATGGTGTTTTTATCGACCAAGCTTCTATAGATGCTGACCCATTGGATTATAGTGCGGTTAAACCAACTTTAGAACCTGGTGACATGAAATTTAAAGATATTAATGGTGATGGAATAATTAACGATTTAGATCAAGTAAGATTAAAAAACAGCATTAATCCTAATTTTAACTTTGGTGTTACCTTTAATGCGTCATACAAAAACTTTGATCTTTCTGTATTATTACAAGGTGCAACTGGCGCTAAACTATTTATTCAAACAGAATCTGGGGATATTGGTAACTTCTTAAAGTACAGTTACGATAATAGGTGGAGCCCAGATAACCCAAGTAGTGTTCACCCAAGACTTGCAAGTCGTGGAGACACGTATTATACTGGGGGAGATTATGGAAATAATACCTACAATCTTTTTAGTAAAGATTACTTAAGGCTTAAAAATGTTCAATTGGCATATAACTTCCCTTCAGAAATGATTGAGCAATTTGGCTTATCTAAATTTAAAGTATATATGAGTGGTCTAAACTTGGCAACATGGGCAGCTCAAGATATATATGATCCTGAATCGACTAGTAATGATGGACAGTTCTATCCACAACAGTCTATTATTAACACAGGCTTTAGTTTAACATTTTAAAAAAAAATCATGAAAAAAGGAAAATTAGTACTCTTAGGTATGCTAGCGCTAGCGCTAGTACCTATTTCGTGTAATGAAGATTTCTTAGAAACGCAACCATTAGATTCCATTTCAGCAGATGCTACTTGGGCAGATGGGGCGTTAGCACAGGCTTTTGTATTTAATGTCTACGGATCTCTCGGCTATGGAGGATTTGAAGAAGAAGGCTTGGCTTCATTAACCGACGAAGCAATGTTTACCCACTCTGGTAGAGGAGTAAATGTAATTACGGAAGGTTCACTTTCACCGGCAGGAACGGGAAATGTGAATATCATTCCTCAATGGAACGAGTTATATTCAGCTATTCGTAAAGCGAATATAGCCATACAAGAATTACCAAACGCAGGATTCGATGATCAAACGTTAAAAGACAGATTACTTGGTGAAGCCCACTTTTTGCGAGCATATTACTATCATCAATTAATGCGCTATTACGGTGGTGCTCCAATAATCGATAGACCTTATGGTTTAGATGAAGACTATTCTGCCGCAAGAGGTACTTATGCAGAAAACGTTTCTTTTGTCACAGATGACCTAGACAAGGCTATCTCACTTTTAGACAATAAAGAAGTCACTCCTGGTAGAGCTTCGATGTTAAGTGCTATGGGATTAAAATCTAGAGTTTTAACATATGCAGCAAGTGACTTGCGCGACGGACCTACAGCAAGCGCAAAATCTGCAACATTGGGTGGATATTCAAATTTAGAATTAGTTGCCTATACCTCTGGGGACAGAGAAGCAAGATGGAATGCTGCTAAAACTGCTGCCAAGGCTGTATTAGATGCAACATCTGGTTATAAATTAGATTTAACAGAACCTGCTAGCGCAGAAGAAGCAACACAAACCTACATCTCTATTGCTATGGGGGGTGGAAGTGCCGTTGGCGATGCTGCTGCCAGATCTGAATTATTATTCGAAAGAACACATTCACCATTGTTTACACAAGAAAGTAACTGGCCTTTAGGTGGTATTCACCAAGGAATCAATAACGGACCTAATGGTTACCACAACTGGGCAGGTAACACACCTATTCAACAATTGGTAGATGACTATCAAATGATGGATGGTTCTGATTTCGATTGGAACAATGAAGAACATGCTGCTGCTCCGTATGATAATAGAGATCCAAGGTTAGCTGCTACTATTTTATATGATGGTGCTCCATGGAAACCAAGACCAGATGATGTTGCAGGGATTGATCCTTATGATGAAATACAAACAGGAACGTACGCTGATGGTAGTGGTGGTATAATTCCTGGTGTTGATATGAGAGACTCACCGATTGAAAACTGGAACGGAAGTAGAACTGGATATTATGTACGAAAGTTTATTGATCCAGACCCATCATTGGTAGATAACCAATCTAGTGCTCAGGTAGTACCATGGCCGTTTATTAGATATACAGAAATCGTATTGAACTATGTAGAAGCCTCGATTGCTTTAGGTGATGAAGGTGAAGCTAGAAACTGGTTGAACAAAATTCGATTTAGAGCAGGTATGCCCGCATTAGAATCTTCTGGCACAGAACTTTTAGAAGATTACATCAATGAAAGAAGAGTTGAATTAGCTTATGAAGAGCACAGATACCATGATGCACGACGTTGGATGATCGCTGACCAAACCTTAGGAAGAGGTATTAAGGTTATGAAAGTATCAGCAACATTGAAAGCAGGCGCTACTCCAAGATCACCATACCAATATGATCCAACAGTGTATGATTACACCTATACAGTTGTTGATAATAATGATAATGAAACCAGAACTTGGGATGACAAAATGTATTTCATGCCTTTAAGTAGAGATGAAATCAACAGAAATAACCTATTGATTCAGAATCCAGGTTATTAATTTAGTTTAAATTGAGTTAAATTAAAGATCTATTCCTTTTTGGAATAGATCTTTTACTTTTAAACAAATGATAAAAAATCCAATCTTCTTTATTCTCATTGTATTCCTACTACAACAAAGCTGTACCGAGAAACCAAAAAAGGACAAAGCATCCAATACAATTAACACGATTGAGGAGCCTTCTCTTTTTACACTTTTATCTGAAAATAAAACAAACATAACTTTTCAAAATACTTTAAAAGAGGGGTTAAATGCCAATGTATTGGTTTACGAATACCTATATAATGGTGGCGGAGTGGCAACAGGAGATTTCAATAATGACGGATTACAAGATTTATACTTCACTTCTAATATGGGTGAAAATAAATTCTATTTAAATGAAGGTGATTTTACTTTTAAAGATATAACAACAACTTCTAAAGTAGCCGGTAGACCAGGACCTTGGAAAACAGGTATTACTTCCGCCGATGTAAACGGCGATGGTAAACTAGATTTATATCTATGTTATTCAGGAGCTTTACCAGATGCAAAACGTAAAAATCAACTATTCATAAATCAAGGCAACGATGCCAACAACATTCCTGTTTTTAAAGAACAAGCCGAAGAATATGGCTTAGCAAGTGCTGCATTTAGTAACCAAGGGTATTTTTTTGATTATGATAAAGATGGCGATTTAGACATGCTTCTACTAAATCATAATCCAAAATCATTACCGGTTTTAAATGAAGTAAGCACTAAAGAATTTTTAAAGAAAGACGACCCTTTTCAAGGAACACGCCTCTTTGAACAAAAGAATAACAAATTTATTGATGTAACTGAAAAAGCAGGTATTAGCGGTTCTGCACTCACCTATGGTTTAGGTATTGGCATTAGTGATATAAATAATGATGGGTGGCAAGATTTCTATATTTCCAATGACTATACAGTGCCCGATTATTTATATATCAACAATAAAAATGGCACATTCACAGACCAACTTGGTAACCAAATGGGGCATACAAGCCACTTCTCTATGGGTAACAATGTAGCCGATATTAATAATGATGGGCTACAGGATATCTTCACCTTAGACATGTTACCAAAAGATAACAAACGTCAAAAACTATTATTATCTCCTGACAATTATGAAAAGTTCGATTTAAATATAAGAAGCGGTTTTCACCATCAGTACATGCGTAACATGCTACAATTAAATAATGGTGATAACACTTTCAGTGAAATTGGTCAATTATCAGGAATATCAAATACAGATTGGAGCTGGGCTCCCCTATTTGCGGATTTTGATAATGACGGATTAAAAGATCTGTTTATTTCTAACGGATATTTCAGGGATTACACCAATTTAGACTTCATAAACTATATGGATAGTTACGTACAGTCTAAAGGAAGGTTGCAACGCCAAGATGTTCTGGAATTGATAAAAGAAATGCCCGCCTCAAACCTTACCAACTTCTATTACAGTAATAAAGACGGCATAAATTTCACTGACAACACGATCCAAGCAGGTATCGACCAGCCTGCAAATAGTAATGGATCCATTTATGTTGATATAGATAATGATGGTGATTTGGACTTAGTGGTCAACAATATCAATAAACCAGCATTTATTTACAGAAATGATACTGAAAAAGAAACAAGCAACCAAATCAATATTCAGCTTAAAGGTGCTAACAAAAACACACAAGGCATAGGATCAAAAGTAAGTGTTTATAGTAATGGAAAAATGCAAGTAGTGGAGCAAATGCCAACGCAAGGTTATCTCTCTACGGTTTCATCTATTTTACATTTTGGACTTGATGACATCAACACCATAGATTCATTGATAGTACTTTGGAATTCTGGTAAAACCGAAACTTTAAGAGACGTACCCACAAATCAATTATTGGTCTTAGAGGAGAAGAATGCAAAAAAACCAGCCTTGCAAAAAGATAAATCAGAGGTACTGTTCTCTAAAGATGAAAGTGTTATTGATTTTCTACATCGATCATCTCAAGTAAATGACTTTAAAAGACAATCACTTTTACTTAAACAATTATCGCATGACGGTCCGCCAATAGCTAAGGGCGATATTAATAATGACGGACTAGAAGATATAATCATTGGTGGTGGAATTGGTCAAGCTACATCGGTCTTTATTCAAAATGCATCTAAAGGATTCCATCAAAAATCAAACACAGACTTCGAACTGGACCAACAATATTTTGATACTGACATTGCACTGCTTGATGGCAACAATGACGGTAATTTGGATATTTATATTGCTAGTGGCGGCTATCATAACCTTGCCGCTAACGACCCCTTGTTACAAGACCGATTATATCTAGGTAATGGAAAAGGAGATTTCAAAAAATCTGATACTGCTCTACCAAAAATGCTGATGAGCACAGGTTCGATAACTTTTTCTGATATAAATAACGATACATATTTAGATCTTTTTGTAGGCGGATATACTAATCCAGGGCGTTTTCCAGAAATTCCACGAAGCTATATACTTATCAATGATGGTAAAGGTAATTTCGTAGATCAAACCGATAAGGTGCAAAACTCCTTAAAAAATCCTGGGATGGTTACTGACGCGCTTTGGGTAGATATAGACGGTGATCAAAAAGAGGATCTTATTGTGGTTGGCGAATGGATGCCTATGAGTATCTACCTGAATAAAAATGGAAAATTGACCAATGCCACAGACCAATTTTTAAACGAACCATTATCAGGATTATGGACCAGTCTTCAGATAGCTGATCTTAATAATGACAATAAGCCGGATATTATAGCAGGTAACATTGGTACAAATACGCAGTTTAAATTAGATAACGATACCCCTGCAGAATTGTACTATTCTGATTTTGACCATAACGGTTCTATAGACCCAATTTTAAATTTTTATATGGATGGCGTTAGCTATCCGTACGTCACCAGAGATGAACTTTTAGGTCAACTATCAGGTAAGCGGCAACAGTTCAATAGTTATGAAAAGTATGCCAGTGCAACGATAAATGACATATTCAGTAAAGATGATTTAGAAAAGGCTAAAAAGTTAACAGCAAACCATCAAGAGACCACTATACTGTTGAGTACAACAAGTAAAAAGTATAAAAGTGTTCCGTTACCAATACAAGCTCAATATGCACCTGTTTCCGAGATTATAACATCAGATTTTAATAATGATGGAAAGGAAGATATTTTACTATTGGGCAACAATGATTTTTATAAATTAAGAATTGGAAAGTTTGATGCAAATTATGGAACGATATTACTAGGAGTCGGAGATGGAAACTTCAACTATTTACCGCAAACCAAATCCGGCTTATCCATTAAAGGAAGTAACACCCATGCACTATTAATAAATGACGAACTTATTCTTACTAGTTACGGTACAGCAACCGAAACCTATAAACTTTTAAAATAGCTCTTAATTAAACCATGACCATTTTTAGAAAACCCATACATATCACAATCATTTTATCACTTTTCTACTTGCTATTTAACGCATGTTCTACCAAAGAACAACCAAAAATGAGCGATAAAGACGTGGCTCTAGAATGGGCTAACATGACCTTGTTCATTACCAGATACACACCGTCAAACTCCCCCACTTTCGCATCTAGGGCTTTTGGGTATACCGGTCTTACCATGTACGAATCGGTAGTACAAGGCTTCACAGAATACAAAACCATGAACGGTCAGTTACCAGAATTAGAAAAGCTTCCTAACGTAGACAATACAAAAGAATATAATTGGGTACTGGCATTAAATGCCGGGCAGTCAGAAATTCTAAAGAATATCTACGTTCAAACATCCGAAGAAAATATTCAAAAAATCGATTCCCTTGAACAAGTGATTTTCACTCAATTTCAAGATGGTTTAGATGAAGAAACCGTTTCTCGTTCCGT
>Ga0209295_1000703_pt1 | contig 13859 bp, 18 predicted proteins | sample Porto_5metaG_FD_187428 | JGI IMG/M metagenome (GOLD analysis project Ga0209295, IMG submission 187428) | Marine algal microbial communities from Porto, Portugal - Porto_5 metaG (SPAdes) (version 2) | ecosystem: Host-associated > Algae > Red algae > Unclassified | place: Portugal: Porto... | reverse complement strand
AGGCGAGGTAGGAATGTATTGTAGTAGAACAACATATTTTAAAAACCCGTTTGAGCAATCAAACGGGTTTTGTATTTAAATCTCTTTTGGTTGCCAAGCATTAAATAAAGAAAATGACTAAAATTAGAATTGCTATTCAGAAATCGGGAAGACTAAATGAGGAATCCCTTCAAATTTTAAAAGACTGCGGTATTTCCATAGATAACGGAAAGGATCAATTAAAGGCATCTTCTAGAAATTTTCCTATCGAAGTATTTTATTTAAGAAACGGAGATATACCTCAGTATTTAAGAGACGGAGTAGTAGATATTGCCATTATTGGAGAAAACGTCTTAATTGAAAAAGGTGAAGATATTTCTATTGCCGAAAGACTTGGATTCTCTAAATGTAAAGTGTCATTGGCAGTGCCAAAATCAGTAAAGTATAATTCTGTTCAAGATTTTGAAGGAAAACGTATTGCAACATCTTATCCGAATACAGTACTTAATTATTTGAAAGAGAAAGGGGTTACCGCAGATTTACATATTATTAACGGTTCTGTTGAGATTGCACCAAATATCGGACTTGCAGATGCTATTTGCGATATCGTTTCTAGTGGTAGCACCCTGTTTAAAAATAACCTGAAAGAGGTAGAAGTAATGCTTACTAGTGAAGCTGTACTTGCGGTTTCTCCAAAAATTTCTTCTGAGCGAAAGGAATTGCTTGAAAAATTACAATTTAGAATTCAATCGGTATTACGTGCCAGAGGTTCTAAATATGTATTGCTGAATGCACCTAACGATAAATTAGATGATATTATTAAACTATTACCAGGTATGCGTAGCCCTACGGTATTGCCTTTAGCCGATGAAGGTTGGAGCTCTGTACATACGGTTATCAATAAAGATAAGTTTTGGGAAGTAATAGACGAATTAAAGAAAGCCGGTGCAGAAGGTATTCTTGTTTGCCCAATTGAGAAAATGGTATTGTAATTAAGCTTTTAGCTAGTTAAAGAAATGAATAAAATATATAATCCAGAGAGATCAGATTGGAAAGAAGTCTTAAGGAGACCTACCCAAACCGTTGCCGATATTGAAGGATTGGTGGATGGTATTTTCAAAGAGGTTGTCAGTAATGGTGATGAAACATTAAAGAAATATACGGCGCAATTCGATAAGGTAAGTTTAGATAATCTATTGGTTTCAGAAGCTGAAGTTGAAGAAGCTAAAACGCTAGTTTCTGATGAATTGAAAGCCGCTATCCAATTGGCGAAATCTAATATTGAAGTTTTTCATACTGCCCAAAAAACAGATAGGGTTGAAATAGAAACTGCTGCTGGAGTTTCTTGCTGGCAGGAAAAAAGACCTATTCAAAAGGTAGGACTTTATATTCCTGGTGGAACGGCTCCTTTGTTTTCTACGATCCTAATGTTAGCGGTACCGGCTGCAATTGCAGGCTGCTCAGAAATAGTTTTGTGTTCACCACCGGATAAGGAAGGGAAATTGAATCCTGCTATTTTATATACGGCAGATTTATGCGGGGTTACTAAAATTGTTAAGGTTGGTGGCATACAAGCTATTGCGGGAATGACTTTCGGTACGGACACTTTACCACAGGTATATAAAATATTTGGACCAGGAAATCAATATGTAACCGTTGCAAAGCAAATTGCAACAAAACATGGTGTTGCTATAGATATGCCTGCAGGTCCGTCAGAACTTCTTGTCGTGGCAGATGATTCTGCAAACGCCGCATTTGTTGCTTCGGATTTGTTGAGTCAAGCTGAACACGGCGTAGATAGCCAGGTTATTCTGGTATCTACCTCTAAAGAAATGATAGATGCCGTGGAGAAAGAAGTGGCTGTCCAGTTAGAAGATTTACCGCGTAAAGAAATAGCGAAACAGGCAATTGCCAATAGTAAATTGATTTATGTTGACAATGATCAAGACGCTATTGATTTGATTAATGAATATGGACCGGAACACTACATTGTTTGTGTAGATAATGAAGATTTTTATATTAACAATACTCAAAATGCAGGTTCAGTATTTATAGGGAATTATACTCCGGAAAGTGCTGGAGATTATGCTTCTGGTACGAATCATACTTTACCAACTAACGGTTATGCCAAACAGTATAGCGGTGTTAACTTAGATAGTTTTATGAAGAGTATGACTTTTCAAAAAATTACAAAAGAAGGCATTCAAACTATTGGTAATGCTATAGAACTGATGGCAGAAGCAGAAGGCTTAGAAGCTCATAAAAATGCAGTTACTTTAAGATTAAATAGTTTAAAATAATGTCATTTCAGCTACGCTTAATGACCAACACCATATTGAACTGATGAGTTTCAATTTAGATAAAATAACAAGAGAAAACGTAAAAGGTTTAAGTCCTTATTCCTCCGCACGTGACGAATATGTTTCAGATGGTTCTACCATGGTTTTCTTGGATGCGAATGAGAATCCGTTTGAGAATGGAGTTAATAGATACCCGGATCCTCAACAGCGAGGTCTAAAGGCTATTTTAGCGGAACAGAAAGGTATTAAAGAAGAAAATATTCTTTTAGGAAATGGTAGCGATGAAGTCTTAGATTTATTGTTCAGGGCTTTCTGTGAGCCTAAGCAAGATAATATTACCACCTTGCCGCCAACATACGGAATGTATAAGGTACTTTCTGGTATTAATATGGTTGAGAATAAAGAGGTCTTATTGACACATGATTTTCAGCCTAACGTTGAGGAGATATTAAAGACGATTGATAGCAAAACCAAACTATTATTTATATGTACTCCAAACAATCCTACTGGAAATAGTTTCTCCACAAAAAAAATAGAAGAGCTGTTGAATTCATTTAATGGACTAGTAGTCATTGATGAAGCCTATATTGACTTTTCATCAGAAGAAAGTTGGACTTCTAAACTATCTGAATTTCCAAATCTAATCATTACACAGACTTTGTCAAAAGCTTATGGTATGGCTGGTATACGATTGGGTATCTGTATAGCATCGGCAGAAATTATTGCTGTAGTCAATAAAATTAAACCTCCCTATAATGTAAATCAACTTACGCAAGAGAAAGCAACTTTGCGTGTGTTGGATAGAGATGCCGTAAAAAACGAGGTGAGTCAAATTTTAACGGAAAGGGCAAAATTAGAAGAGGCTTTAAAAACAGTTTCTTTTGTTGAAAAGATATATCCAACAGATGCCAATTTTATCTTGGCAAAAGTAGATGATGCCTCAATTAGATATGATCAATTATTGGAAAAAGGGGTCGTGGTAAGAAATAGAACGACCCAACCTTTATGCGAGAATTCATTGCGCTTTACAGTAGGAACAGAAAAAGAAAATGTATCATTAATTAATGCTTTAAAAACATTATCGAACTAATATGGAAAGTAAAAAACGTGTACTATTTATTGATCGTGATGGCACTATCATCAAAGAAACTGTAGATGAGCAGATAGATGCATTTGAGAAAATGATTTTCTACCCTAAAGCATTTACTTTTCTAGGCAAAATCGCTAAAGAATTAGACTACAAATTGGTGATGATTACCAACCAAGACGGATTAGGAACAGATGTTTTTCCTGAGGACACCTTTTGGCCAGTTCATAATTTTATTCTTAAATCTTTTGAAAACGAAGGTGTCGTTTTTGATAAGGTGTTTCTTGATCGAACTTTTCCGCATGAAAATGCGAACACTAGAAAACCTGGTACTGGATTGTTGACCGAGTATTTTTCGGATGGTTATGATTTAGAAAATTCTTTTGTTATCGGGGATCGATTAACCGATATGGAATTGGCTAAAAACTTAGGTTCAAAAGGGATATTCATCAATGATGAAACCAATTTGGGTACTGGGGAAATTACGGTTAAGCGAGATGACCTAGATAGCCATATTGCTATTGAAAGTAATGATTGGGAGAAGATATATGAGTTCTTGAAGTTGAATGATAGAACGGCTGAAATTCATAGAAAAACCAATGAAACTGATATTGCCATAAAACTGAACCTAGATGGTACTGGTAAAAGTAATATTAAAACCGGACTGGCATTCTTTGACCATATGTTGGATCAATTGGCACGCCATGGGCAAATGGATTTAATGATAAAAGTAGATGGTGATTTAGAAGTTGATGAACACCATACTATAGAAGATACGGGTATTGCACTAGGTGAAGTATTTCATTCGGCTTTAGGAAACAAATTAGGTATCGAACGATATGGATTCTGCTTGCCAATGGATGATTGTTTAGCACAATCCGCTATAGATTTTGGTGGTAGAAATTGGCTGGTATGGGATGCAGACTTTAATCGTGAAATGGTAGGTGATATGCCTACGGAGATGTTTCACCATTTCTTTAAATCGTTCACGGACGGAGCTAAGGCAAACTTAAATATAAAGGCAGAAGGTTCTAATGAGCATCATAAAATCGAAGCTATTTTCAAAGCCTTTGCAAAGAGCATAAAAATGGCGGTAAAAAGAGATGTTGAAAAAATGGTGTTGCCAAGTACAAAGGGAGTATTGTAAAAAGCCCCCTAACCCCCAAAGGGGGAATTCTTAAGTTTTATATTATGAATACAGAAAAAAATAAAGCATCTACTAGCACCCCTTTTGGGGGCGGGGGGGGCATTGTAATTATAAATTACGGAGCAGGAAATATTCAGAGTATCAAATTTGCAATTAAACGCTTAGGTTATGAAGCTGTTTTAAGCAATGATGTTTCTGAAATACAGCGTGCCGATAAAGTGATATTCCCAGGGGTAGGTGAGGCAAGTAGTGCCATGAAAATGTTGTTAAACAGTGGTCTGGACAAAGTAATCCCGACTTTAAAACAGCCTGTATTAGGTATTTGTTTAGGTATGCAATTAATGTGTCATTCGTCTGAGGAAGGTAATACTACTGGACTAGGAATTTTTGATGTTGATGTCGTAAAGTTTGATAATACAGTAAAGGTTCCACAGATTGGATGGAATCAGATTACAAATTTGAAATCTGAATTATTTAATGGTATTGAAGAAAAAGAGCATATTTATCTAGTGCATAGTTTTTATGCGCCATTGTGTTCTGAAACAATTGCTGAATGTACTTATGGTTTAGATTATAGTGCTGCATTGAGAAAAGATAATTTTTACGGTACTCAGTTTCACCCAGAGAAATCTAGTGACGTAGGGGAGAAGATTTTAGAGAATTTTTTAAAAATGTAATGAAGCAAGATTATTTTATTTCAACTGATAAAAACCTTGTCAATGTAGATGCAATTCAACAGTTTATTGCTAATTCATATTGGGGTGACAATAGAACATTAGAAGAAGTAAAAACAACGATTGAAAACTCTTACTGTTTTGGAATATACACTAAAGAAAATGATCAAATTGGCTTTGCCAGAGTAGTCACCGATTATATTTATTTCGGATATTTTATGGATGTGATTATTCTAGATAAATTTCAAGGTAAGGGTTATGGTAAGATTTTAGTGAAAGCGATGTTAGAAGATACTACCATTAAAAAACTTAAAACATTAGCATTAAAAACTAAAGATGCCCATTTGTTATATGAGCGTTTCGGATTTAATAAAATAGGAGATTCACCATTGTGGATGTCTGTTGATAAACAAATTTTAGATTAAAGAATGAGAATTATTCCTGCTATAGATATCATTGATGGTAAATGTGTCCGCCTTTCTAAGGGAGACTACGATACCAAAAAAATATATAATGAGAACCCGTTAGAGGTAGCTAAAGAATTTGAGGCACACGGAATTCAACATTTACATTTGGTAGATTTAGATGGTGCGAAATCTAAACATATCGTCAACCATAAAGTTTTAGAGCAGATTGCCTCGCAAACAGGTTTACAAATTGATTTTGGAGGTGGATTAAAAACCGATGACGATTTGCGCATTGCTTTTGAAAGTGGCGCACAGCAGATTACTGGTGGTAGTATTGCGGTCAAAGATTCAGATACGTTTTTGGGTTGGATTGAAAAACATGGTTCAGAAAGAATTATTCTTGGAGCAGACGCTATGGATGAAAAAGTTGCTGTGTCCGGTTGGTTAGAGGAATCTAAGGAAGAACTGATTCCCTTTATACAATCGTACCAAGCAAAAGGAATACAATACGTTATTTGTACAGATATTAGTAAAGATGGTATGCTAGAAGGTCCGTCTTTCGACTTATATTCCAAAATTATAAGTTCAACAGACGCAGAATTAAAGCTAATAGCTAGTGGAGGGATATCTACTTTTGACGAGTTACCAAAACTAGCAGAAATGGGTTGTGAAGGTACTATCATCGGTAAGGCGATTTATGAAAATAGAATCAGTCTTAAGCAATTGGAATCGTATATTTTAAATAATGGATAAGGAAGATCGTTTAGTGCAAGAAATTGTTGAAAATGCCATGTATCGTATGGACGAAAGCACGCGCATGATCAAGAAAAGTCTTGCTGAAATTTCAGAAGAAGAAATTTGGCAGAAGCCTAACCCTTCTTTAAATAGTATGGCTAATCTTATTTTGCATCTATGTGGTAATATGACGCAATATGTAATTTCTTCTATTGGCGAAATCGATGATAATAGAGATAGAGACGCCGAGTTTTCAGTGAATTCAGGTCTAACAAAAGCAGAGTTATTACATAAGTTAGAAGATACAGTAGATTCCGTAAAACGGGTCATATTCGATTCTACAGCCGATAAGTTGATAAAAGTTAGGTCTGTTCAAGGAATGTCTTTTTCGGGGGTTGGTGCAATTATGCATGCCGTTGAACATTATTCATACCATACCGGTCAAATAGCTTTTTATGTGAAACTGATTAAAGAAAAGGATTTGGGATTTTATGATGGGGTCGATTTGAATATTAAAAATGAGTAATTAGTACTTAATACTTAAAAAAAATGCTTGCAAAAAGAATAATACCTTGTTTAGATATTAAAGATGGTAGAACCGTAAAAGGTGTCAATTTCGTTGATTTACGTGATGCTGGCGATCCTGTTGAGTTGGCTGAAATTTACAGCCGCGAGGGTGCCGATGAATTGGTGTTCTTAGATATTTCGGCTACGGAACAGAAAAGAAAAACATTGGCAGATTTAGTGTATCGCGTAGCGGAAAAGGTAAATATACCATTTACTGTTGGTGGCGGAATATCATCTGTTGAAGACGTTGATGTTTTATTACATAACGGAGCTGATAAGGTTTCTATTAATTCATCTGCAGTAAAGAATCCGCAGTTGATTAATGATCTGGTTGCTAAATTTGGGTCGCAATGTATTGTAGTTGCTATAGACGCCAAACAGATAGATGGTGAGTGGATAGTCCATTTAGTAGGTGGAAAAGTACCTACAGAGCGCAAATTATTTGAATGGGCAAAAGAAGTTGAGGAACGCGGAGCTGGTGAAATTTTATTTACTTCTATGGATAATGACGGTACTAAAGACGGATTTGCAAATGAAGCTTTAGCAAGATTATCTTCTGAATTAAATATTCCGATAATTGCTTCTGGTGGAGCAGGTAATAAACAACATTTTAGCGATACTTTTACAGAAGGTAAAGCAGATGCAGCATTGGCGGCAAGTGTTTTTCACTTCAAAGAAATTGGTATACAAGAATTGAAACTTGAGTTACAAGGAAATGGGATTCCTGTGAGGATTTAGTTACAGTGTTCAGTTTCAGTTGGCAGTCGAAGTGTTCAATATCAGTACAAGTTTACAGTTTTGACAAATGAAATGTCACTTCGGCTACGCTCAGTGACCGATTTTAAAATAGAATAAAAATAAAATTAGAATACAATACATATGGAGTTTAATACACCGAATTGGGAGAAAATGAGTGACGGATTAGTACCTGCAATCATACAGGATGCACGAACTAAAAATGTATTAATGCTTGGTTATATGAATGCAGATGCATTAGCTAAGACTACCGATACTGGAAAAGTAACTTTCTTTAGTCGCTCAAAACAGCGGTTATGGACAAAAGGAGAGGAAAGTGGAAACTTTTTAAACTTGGTCTCCATCAAAAACGATTGTGATAACGATTCCCTTTTAATAAATGTAAATCCAGTTGGTCCAACGTGCCATACAGGAACGGATACCTGCTGGAGTGAAAAAAATAATTCTAATTTTGGATTTTTCTCGGAATTGGAAAGCACTATTGAAGAACGTAGAACTACTGCAGATGACAGTACATCTTATGTAGCTTCTTTATTCAAGAAAGGTATCAACAAAGTTGCCCAAAAAGTAGGGGAGGAAGCTGTTGAAACTGTTATAGAGGCAATGGATAATAATGATGAACTGTTCTTGTATGAAAGTGCAGATTTATTATTTCACTATTTAATGTTATTACAAGCAAAAGGATTTACACTGAAAGATATTGAAGCGGAACTAATGAAGAGGAAAAAGTAATTTAAATACTTTACTAAATTAAAACAATACCTATTTAATAGCTTAAAGGCAATTAAATAGGTATTTGCTTTTAGGAGAACTGTTGTTAACCTATTCTATTTTGGAGTTGATCTGTTGTACTAGTATTATTAATAGACCTTTATTATAATCCTTGATTAAAGTCAACAACTAACCATATTTTATTTGGTTTAAGAAAAAGTTTTCTCCATAATCACGAAATCTGTTCCACCTTTCACATAAGTTTTATCGGTTACTTTCATCCCGAATTTAGTGTAATAATTAGTCTTGCTCCGTCTAGCATTGCACCAGATTTTTGTTAGTGATTCTGTAGCGGCTATTTGCATTATTTCATTTAATAATATACTACCATATCCCTTGCCTTGGTGACTTTCTAATGTAGCAAATTTTCTGAATTGGGCTTCTTTACCATTTATGAATAACGAAATTATTGAGGTAAGTTGGTCGTCTACATAAAGACCGTAATGCAGACCTTTATCGTCTTCCGGTAATTTTACAAACTCTAATGGCTGGTTTGGCCACATGACCTTATGTCTTATGGGGATAGTTTGCTCTGCGGTTATCTCAATTATTTTTGTGGTCATTGGTTGCGGTTGTACCTGACTTCAAATATAACGAGCTTCTTCATTATTTAAGCACCAAAGTCTCTTGTACTTTTGCAATCGATACCCATTTAAATGGAATAGGAGACCATACTGTTTTAGTGCTCTTTTTGTATGAGGATTCGTTCTTTATAAAAACTTGATTGTTTTCGGTAAATACGTGTTGTGTTTCTATGACTTTTTTAGATTTCTTTTTTCTGATCATTGCACGTTTTTCTTATAACGGTTACGTCCCATATTAAATATGCCCACTTTTATGCCTATACCGGCAGAAAATCCGTTTATTCTAGAAATTCTGGTAGGTGGAAGTTCTATTCTGCTTGAAAAGCGATATTTAATTCCTGCTTCTAATTGTAAGTATCTTGAAATATTGAAAAGAGCATTTATTCCTGGTTCGGCTACAAATACTTCATCAAAGTCATCTTCGGTAAGTTCTTCTTCAAAATTATCATCATGTTTCACCTTGTCATCTATATACCCCACAGCACCAGCTCCCAATAATAGTGGGAAGGATAGATTAACACGACTTTTGCTGAAAAAAATGGGTTCTAAATGTAGACCTCCATAAACAGCAATAAGGTCTTCATATCTAGAAAGGCTATTGTTGTATATATCTTGTTCGGAATAAAGAAAGTTACCTACAAAACCAACTTCAAATTGTTGATTGGCGACATAAGCTATTTTTAAACCTCCTATATAGGCGTTCTCTCCGTCAATTTCTCCTAATCCCATATTTATGCCCACATACACACCATGTACAACATTATTACGGTCATTAAATTCAAGATATTCATCGGTTTCATCTTGCCCATAGCTTACAAAAACGGACAGGAACAATGCAAATAAAAGAGTTATTTGAAATGGTTTCATTACTGTTTGATTTTTTGATTGATTATCTAATAGACAACCTAAGCAACAAATAGTTGCATCAAAAACCATTATTTTTTTAATAAAACCTAAAATTCTATATTTTGTTGTGTAAAAGTAGGGTAATTACTTTTAAACGTGCTGGTTAACCGTGTCGTTGGCTCCCCAAGAATCTAAACTGAGTAAAATAGGCTTTAGTGATCTTCCACGTTCTGTTAATCCGTATTCTACTTTTGGAGGTACCACCGGAAAAACGTTTCTAATGACCAATCCGTCTTTTTCTAACTCTCGTACGGTTTGGGTAAACATTTTGTTTGATATGCCCGGTACTTTTTTCTGTAGTACACCAGACCGAACCCGACCCTCCAAAAGATGAAAAAGTACAATGGGTTTCCATTTCGTACCAATTAAATTCATGGTATGGTCTAAGGGACAATAATTTTTCGAATTCATATGAAATATAACTAACTAATAATCAGTAATTAACTCGTTTTAGTAACTATATCACTTTTGGGTAAGTTATTGCCCATATGGCAAATACAGATTTATTTTGTACTATAAAATAATAGATATGAAAACAAATACAGCATACCCCAAATCATTTTCACATATTGGTATTACCGTACCAGATTTAGAGAAAGCGGTAGCATTTTACTCAGAGGTAATGGGATGGTACGTCGTCATGAAACCTTCAAAAATTAAAAAAGAAAAAGAGACTGCTATAGGTCTTATGTGTATCGATGTTTTTGGTGATGATTGGGAAGAGTTTGAAATTGCACACATGTCTACTTCAGATGGTATAGGTGTTGAGTTATTCTCATTTCCTCATGGCGTTAAGGAAGCTCCGGAGTTTAATCCGTTTAATACCGGTTTGTTTCACTTTTGTATCCAAGACCCTAATATTGAAGATTTGGTAGCCAAAATTGTAGAATATGGTGGTAAGCAAAGAATGCCGATTCGTGAGTATTATCCAAAAGACAAGCCTTACAAAATGTGTTATGTAGAAGATCCTTTCGGTATTGTATTTGAGGTCTATACGCATAGTTATGAATTAACGTATTCTTCTGGTGCCTATACCGGATAAGTTTTAAATACAAAGCTTAAAAAGCGATTAATGTTAAAAATAAACATTAATCGCTTTTTTATTTCAACGTCTTCATTACTAGGTGTATATAAATTTTATATATTTAACCTTCCCTCAGACTGTTTCATTTTAAAACCACCATCACACTATGAAATCATCTGCTATTTTTCTTAGAGTATTCTTATTAGGCCTCATATGGCTGCTTTTTACTTCATTTTTTAAATTGCCAAATTCTCAACCTATATCGGAAGAAGATAATTCTGAAGTTTTAGAATTAAATACAGACGGACTCTATTATGCCGAGTTTTACGACTATATTTTCCGTGGTCATTTTGAAGAGATCGATGTTAAGAGGGGTGACATGCAATTTCTATTGATTTTTGATCAGTACTTAAGAGCTTACGGTGCACAATGTTCTGGTTCTTTACCCGGAAATAAAGTGCAAATTATGAATGAAGAATGTGCTACAGAAGAGGTTACAAAAAATGGATGGGGAGATGTTATCAGTAGAGTATGTGTTAAATATGTGTGGGTAGGTAGCGGACTTTATGCCAAACCTGAACTGTATGAGGCGTATGGTGAAATTGATAAATTGCAAAGACCAAAAGGACTAGGTACCATGATGGAAATGATTACCGACCCTAATAGTATGGGGAATTCGGTAGATATGATTCATAAAACTAACGGACTTAAAGGTGATATGCTTAAAATTTTTAAACTTAATGCTTGTGGTAGTCCGGGTTTAGAACGATTTGAAGAAAACTTGAAACTCTTTGCCCTCGACAAACCTAGCATACGAATGGAAAAGGCTAGTAAGTACACCACTATGAAAAAGTCTGGCGGACCAACTGGTGACCAGAACTATCATAAACTTATTGATGATTTGGTATACGATCAGTCTAAAACATGGTCTTTTAATAGATATACAGCTGGTAGTATTTCTAGTGTTACAACATCAACTCGTGATAGTGAAGGCAGACCAATGGAAATAAGTGCTAATTATAGCTTTTCCGGGTTTAGTGGCAATAGTAAAGGGTCTGTGCGTGTTACTTTTAATAACGGATTGCCTAAGTGTATCTATTTCTATGATTTTCCGCGTAATTGTAAAACACCCAACAGTAGTATTTTGGCTGCTTTTGCAGCGGGTAAGTATTCAAAATGATGTTTTTTTAAATTATGGATTAATTAAATTTCCTTCAACAGAACCACACCCTTTTTGCCTATAATGGTAATTTTCCCTTTACCATTTTTGCCATACCTTGCCTTTATTTCGCGTAGCTTTTTGCCTTTGTCGAGCATTTTTGAATCTACGTTATGAAAAGTTTTTGGTAAGCGTACCAAGCCTTCTTCCAAGGTAGCGGAGAATTCGTGGGGAAAGTTGAAAATATTGATATTCATTTCAGATGATTCTTGATCAAGGCTTATTCTAGAGCTTGGTGTCAAAATACGTTCCACCCAGAGATCGGAAATTTTTAAGTTCAAATCAATATCCTTTTTAAGGCGATGTATGCGTAGCTTACTGAATTTAAGATTTCCATACAGCGTGCCCATTTCTTTAATATCCACCTCGTCTTTGTTGGAATATAGCTCTAAAGATTCTACCAACTGTACATCAATAGTGCTTCCGCTAGTATTTAGTCGTATGGTGTTGGCATGGTCCATATCCAATCCACCGTTTTTAATATCTATATTGGCATAGTTGATGTCTTTAGCTCTTAATTTTCCATATTTCATGGTAACATCGGCTTTGTTCAAATTATCGCTCATCCACATATCTCCATGCTGTACATCTGCCATTAATACACCCACCCAATCTTCTATGAATACATCGCCAAAAGTGTTGATAATCTCTAACTCCACCTTTTGCGGTACGTACACTTTATAGTCTATTTGTACATTACCGCGGTCAAAATCAAACGGATTCGCTTTTTCAAAAAGGTTAGAGAAGAATCCGGAGTTCTTATCGGCTATTTTATAATTGACCGATATAAATTTATCACTGTGCCTAATAACTGGGATTATTCTATTTAAAAATTCTTTGGCATTTTCACGTTTCTTATCGGTTACGGTAATACTTACGGTAATGGAAACTTCGTCTTTGATCCATCCGTAGATATTTATATTGCCATATTTATTCTCTATGTGTAGCTCTCCCGAATTATTGAACGTGTAGGTTTCCTTTATTTCCTTAGAAACCTTTTCTTGCGCTATGGCAGTAAAACCTAGTGTCAACGCCAAAGCGAGGAGCTTAAGTTTTTTACAAAGTATATCCATAATCGTCTTCTTTAATTTTAGATTCGTTTAGCTGCTGCAATAGATTTTCAATGAGTTCAATGCGCTTTCTATAATTTGCTACAATGGCTTCTAACACTTGTTCATTATCAAGGTTATTCTGCATTTCAAGTTTCAGTTGCTCATATTCGGCATCTAATTCTACCATAAATGACAAGAATTCTTCTTTGTCGGCATCAGATAGCTGACTATTGTTTTGTACCAATTGTACTTGGTAAGTCACCAAACCTTGGTAATGCATATCTATATCTTGCAATTCTTGAGATACAAACTGGGCTTCCGTTGTGGGGCCAGCAAAGAAATTGAATCCTATTGCTCCAGATATACCCAATAGAATAAGAATACTTGCGGCTATACGTAGCATTGGCGATTTCCAGAGGGGAATCACTTTTGGTCGCTCTTCGTTTAATTGCGATGCTATATTCGCCCAGATTTTTTCACGGTCTGCGCGGTGGTCATCAAATACCGCCTTATTGTCCCGAATATGTTTTTCAAATTGATCCATTACAATCCGTTTATAATTTCTACTAGTTTCTTTTTTGCCCTGTGGTATTGAGATTTTGAGGTAGACGTGGTAATGCCCAAAACATCGCTAATCTCATTGTGATCATA
>Ga0209295_1000701_pt1 | contig 13898 bp, 15 predicted proteins | sample Porto_5metaG_FD_187428 | JGI IMG/M metagenome (GOLD analysis project Ga0209295, IMG submission 187428) | Marine algal microbial communities from Porto, Portugal - Porto_5 metaG (SPAdes) (version 2) | ecosystem: Host-associated > Algae > Red algae > Unclassified | place: Portugal: Porto... | reverse complement strand
GGCAGTGCCAAGCGGCGATCTTGCCGGAAATTTTCCGAACGGTTCTGTCCCGCGTCTGACCCGGTTTGCCTTGTTGTCAACGGCCAGCGCTCGAACCCGAACGGGCGCCCCCTCGTGAGCACAGGAGAGTTCCAACGATCCCTACTGAGGAGGCCGGCTGCATCATCGAAATCAATTCCAACAACAGGATGGTACTTGACGGCGGTTCTTCGCAAACAATGCTTGTGAATAGAAGAGTCTATTTCCAGCACACTTTAGGCAGTACCTGGCGAGACGTCTCCTTTCAATAATGTTACCATGCGTCCAGATCCATCATCCAAGAGAATACAGTCAGTCTGTCTATCCGAACTATATCCGAGATCGCACTAATGAGTATCCGATTATAATATTGATCCTTACTCTGTCCGGCCCAGCAAAAGCTGAATTCGAATAGATGACTTTGTGAAATACTCAATTCAGAGTGCATGAAGGGGCATGTGGAATATATCCGAATGTAACAAAAAATGCCTGATTCCTGAGCCCCTGCTCAAGGCCGCGTTCACCATCCCCGCCTTGAATGACCGCGCCAAGTCGAGCACAGCCTCGGAGACCGTCAAACTCTGGGACATGTGGATGGTCATAGACCAGCCCAGCACAAAAGGAACTTGGTGGCGGACGGCCAGCACATCAGGAACCGAGTGGATGCGCGCTCTGAATTCGACCCTTGGGCACTCCACCTCAATCCACGTACGTCCGGCATCGACTATGTCCAGGCCCCTAGGCAACGGGCCGTTGGCCAAAGGATGGTCGTCAAAACGCACGATGGCCACGGCTTCCTTCGTGTCTCTGACGATGTTTCCGATGCTGTCGTGCGTCAGGCCAACGTCCTTCTTGCGGTTCTTCACCATCATGATGCGCGCGCAGACCCCGTGCGCCACGGTCGCGAGAGCCACACAGTCGGCAAGCGCCGCACGCACGGCGAAGTTGGAGACGGTGTTGAGGTTGGGCTCAGGCGTCTTGGGGTCACGGTCCTTGTCCACAATCGCGCCGTCTGCCGCCTCGTAGCAAGCACGCTGATCCTGCACGCGCAGCCGAAACAAGCAGTTCCGGTTGTGCGCCGCCACGTCTATGCGGAGCGGCATCAAGTGAAGGACCTTGTCGCGCACGCTCTCGTACGCAGCGCCATCCACGGAGCACTGCTGCATCAGGGACAGGACCGAGGATGTGCAGGCACCGTGACACGCATCCTTTACGGCTTTCACAAAGTCCGACTGGTGCTGTCGGTGTACGACCGTGAGGTCCAGGAGGTTGTCGCCGAAAAGAGGGACCCAGCAACGCGCCATGTACGCAGGCCGTCCTTTGACAGGGTGCAGTTGAAGGATGTCTCCGAACCCGAAGAAAAAGCACGCGGGAGCGGATGGCCGGCGACATTGGTCGAGTAGAGCATGCATAACGTCCATGTTCTCCGAGTTGACCAGGGAGATCTCCTCGAGCAGGACGGCGCGCACTGTCCGTAGCCGCGTATTGATAGGGTTGAAGCGGGGCGTGGACACCAGCCGGGCAGCCTCATCCGCCGGATCCGCCAGCTCCGGCACGTAGTCGCGCACAAAGCCAAAGAAGGAGTGGTAGGTGCCACCTCCAGCAGTCTTAGCGAAAGTGCTGGTGAAAGCGAGCACGACGACCTGACCATCATCTGGGAGGCGGTCCGTCAGGAACTGTCGAAGGCGTTTGAGCAGGGTGGACTTGCCTGTCCCGGGGCTCCCCGACACAAAAGCACTCTGCCGTCGCGACCATCGACGGTCGCACACCGCGTCCATCAAGCCTTGGTCTGCCAGCTCCCCAATAGGTCCATTGGGGGCACTTTTGGGAAGCCCGACGGATGCAGAGCCACCAGGAGAGGCCTCTGACATGGGGCCGACAACCTGCGCCTTGCATGCTTCTGGTGGATCGTACGACACCAAAGCGGAGGCGCTGGACGCAGCAGCCACACGTGCTAGCCCGTCGTCAGCGACCGCCGGCTCCGAGCACTTGTGGATCTCTTCCAGCGACAGCATGCCGGCCCATCCGTCCGGGGTAGTGTACGCGGGGTTGAGCGCGTTGCCCGGGCCACCCTCCATGACGACTGTCGCCTTGTGCCTTTTTGGCGCGCGCGCCGCGTGCTCGATAGAGGAGCGCTTTGCCGGCCCCTTGGAGAGACATCTCAGCGACTTCCCCTCATCCGCCACCTCCACGTCCTCTACAATGGTGGTCACAGGGCTAGGAAGGAAAGAGCCAGTGCCCCGCCGGCCCGCGTGCGACTGAAAGACGCCCAATGCAGCGGAGCTGGGGCGCGAGCGCTGAGCACCCGAAGGACAGTAGCTCGACGCCACGCTGCCGTGCAACGCTTGGAAGCGACGCGACGTCGTCGACCCGCCGGGACGAACAGCACGAGCGTGTCGAGCCGGGACGGGGAAGGCGCCAAAAGAGGATGTGTTTGCCGTCGTTGAGGATGTGCCAGCGACCGATTGTGGGCTGAGCTCTTGCGCGAACGTCCGCAGTGAGCGAGCGTCGCGGTGGATCGGACCTGGCCCCGAGGTTGCGCCACTTGGTGAAACCTTGTCAAGCAGCCGCCCCGCGGCACCTGCAAACCACCTACTCGCAAGCGCGCGGTAGGGGAACCAGTGTAAGAGGCACGCGCCCACGGCGGGGTGGCGTAGGAGCTCGACATCGGCCGTGACACCAGCCGAGTCCAACTCCAACCAGGGGCGGGATGTCCGAGTCATGGCCGCAAGCCATCCCGAAGAGCTCCGCCCCACGGACAGCGTTGACTGCCGCCCAGACGTTGGGCTGTTCCCAAAGGCCGACACAAGCCCTGGGTCCGTCGCCCAGCACAGGGCCTCGGCTGGTGACGCACAGCAACTTGTGGCAAAGAGCACCTCGTCGCTGCATAGTAACCACTCCGCCAGCCCGTCGCCGTCCGAGCCTCCATGGATGACGGAAAGGAGAGGAGTGACCATGCCAATGTAGACGCGCGTGGGCGCCTCGGTGCAGCCAATACCACAGCAAATACCGCGAGGGTGGAGCGGGCAGGACGTTGCGTGACAAGGTGGCGGAGGGGGCGGGGGCTGTACAGCGCAGCGAGAAAAAGCAAGCGGGGGGGAATGAGCCACCAGCGGGATTCAGCATCACGCGAGTTGTGAGCACGCACAGTAGGGTCCACCATCACCCTCGAGCCGAAAAATAGCCAAGCGCTCGATTTTGGACGTGCGCATGAGCTGTCTGAGTGCCAACCAGAGTTGCGCAAGTGGCTCACACCGGTGCGCGCCGCCCAGGTCCCGCTGCTCCGGCCAACGGTACCACGGCGCAATCACACCCGTCACTGCACCAGGAGATGGGGCCTCCCGTACCTGCAACACATGCCATTGGTAGACAACGGTCGTCAAGAGGCGGGCACCGTAAAGTACGAAAAGAAGCGGGGGCGGGGAGCTGCCAAAACAGGGCGCGTACAACCCGCCGATCGGGCTCGATAGGGCCAGTAAGGCGGGCAGTGTGGCGCGGTACACGACTGCGCGGGCACTCAGATGCCGCGCGGAAGCCTCGGTGCGGTCATCTTCTCTCACTGGGGGGCCACATATTCCGGGTGCTCGGGATCAGGTAACGAAACGTGGCTTGGATGTCTTAACACCAGGGCCTTTCAGAATCCGGGTTTTTCAGCAGAATCTGGGATATATCCAGATATATCCGGATATATCCGTCGGAATCTTCTCGCCATCCAATGTGAGAGCAAAACGGAAGACACTGCGGAAAGCTCACCTCATGCTCTGGCTCTTCGTGGAAAGACTGATGAACATAAGATGTTGCTGCGAGCAGGATGCCGCTGCTTACAGAACGGTGCTTTATCCGAATCATTATTCCGAAGCCCCTGCTTAACACCCATTGTCATGTGACCTACTTCCTGGTTCACATGTGTCTCCTCTGTACAGCGCGATGAGCTGCCATCCTATGATGGCAGGGGGTGCTCTGCTGAAATCCGTTACAATGCAAGGCGAGATGCAGCATTATGGCAAATCTCATCGAATGCAGTGGAACAGTCTTCACCTTGCAGTTGGCAACGTCCGGCAGGGTGCTACCAACGAGCTACAACACCCCATATGATGCCACTATATCTGAGCCTCTAGCACGGCAATGCGCTTCTCTGCAGAATCATGCAGGGAAGCAGAAGGGTGTGTCGTCCCTGGCCCCCATTGAAGGGACACACCATTCCAGAAAGGGGTGCATCCTTGGAGCGGGGTATGGATGGAAACGCATCAGAACGACGTCGCTGTGCGCGGACCCAGCCACATCACAGTGATCTGGCAGCCTTCGTGTTGCGCTCGTCTGGCAGAGCGCAGCAGACGGGAGGTATCAATGCTGGAGATGTATCGCGCGTTGAATGAGCGTACGCAGAACGACAACAAGTCAAACCGTAGCGAGTTCGCAACATAGTGCGTGCCGATGATGCAGTTGTCGATCAATGAGGAGTGGTGTGAGAAGCGTTGCTTAGCCAGATAGCGACCAACCACAGCTCAGCATGTCCTCTAGCATATGAGCAGACGCTGCTCGGAACTCTTAATGCTTGCACACAGCCGGGGTACCGCCAAACAGCGGCTCAGGTCTGGAAAGCTCTCAGTTATGGGCAATGAGTCCATGGCTGTGCACTATCTGCATGTTCTCTCTATTCCAGCACCTCCGCGTTTGTCGCTCCACCAGTCCGATGCGCCGCTAACATGCGCATGCCTTGTGCGGCTCGAATGTTGTAGTCTGGGTGCCCATTGGTGCGCGGTTCGACTATGTGCCCATTACTGTACGGTCAGGGCGGTGAATAGGTACCCATTGCGGTACGGTCAGAGTGGTGAGTTGTTCTGTCCGCATCACGCGGCTTCCTGCGCTATTCCTCCCCAATGCTTGCAATCGAATCTGGCCTGACAGGTTGTCTCATACTGCACTGTCTGAACTCAATGCCGTCATCGTAAATCGTAAAAGGGACGGCACTGCTTTTCTTGTCGGCGCTCCGCGCACCCCCATGGTCTGCAGTGTGCCCCATAGATGCTGCGGTTTCCAGACTACTCTGCTGCGCGGTAAAAACACCAACTGCTGGCTTGCGTGCCGTATGATGCTGCCCTTCTCACGCCCAGCGCCAATCCATGCGCCCGTGACTGAAGCTCCCCAGGAAAATAGCACGCTATTTATGGCACGCAGTACAAGCCGAGCGCACGCCACCCTAACCTGGATGACGCTCCGACAACACTGAACAGACTTTCAAACAAGCAACATGTTTTACATCATGCATCGTCCGTACGCACATCGACCTCGTCCGCCGACAGGGTGCTCGGCTCAGCGCCAGATGGACCACTCACAAAGACAAGATCGTCCATAAACAAAACAATGGCCATCCGAGAACGGACCACTGCAATGTGCTCCTGCGAGAAGGAAACCGCACGCCCAGCAGCCAAGCAGTGAGCGACCATCAATACGAACACACCACAACTACCACTGTCCGACTGCTTTGGAAAGGCCATCCCTCACAAACACACCACGAGTCCACATCCCACTGCGTGACCGCCTCCGATCCCAGGTGCTTGCGGATCTTGTCCTTGAGCCACCGCCGCAGGGTGCCCACAAAGTCGCCCCCGTCCTTGGCGCCAAACGGATAGAAGAAGAGGAAGGCTTGCTCTTTGAGCTTGATCTACAGAAAGACCCAGCCGGGGCGCGCCGACAGCCGCGAAGAAAAGTACATGTTCAGCGTCCTGGTCGCAAGCTGCCCACTGCCCGCGAGCGCGCAAAAATCGTCACAATGGTCGATGAGGGAGATGAACGAGTCCATGATAGCGTCGTTGAGCCATTGCTCGCCTTGCAGGCGGCGGAAGTCAAACACAGTCAGCGTCACGTTTGGTCTCGTTGACGGAGCGCACCGTCTCGCCTCCATCTCGGCCGTCCGTCAAAGCGGCTACAAACTCCTGCTGGACGTCGGTGAGCGGCTCGGTGCTCATCGTGTTGAAGCCACAGTGCGAGTCGGAGAGCGCGTCGAGTTGGCCGCCTGCCGGTCTGGGGACCAGTAAGGCCGTGTCGACGGGTGCAAGGGGAGCTTCCTCTCGCCCTTCACGCGACTCTTCAGCGCCTCGGGAAGGGGCAGGTAGGACAAGAAGATGACCGGCTTGTGCCTCAGGATGGAGCTCCGGTGCCGACTGCGCTGAAGGGGCGACCGCATTGTCGGTGGCCGGCAACGACCCCACGGGCAGCCCAGATGCCAAACAGCCAAAGTCAGCTGCGTCCGCCACTGGCCGATTATGCCAACCACCGGGGGATGCGTCGTCGGTGTCATAAGCCGGGAGCTTGTCGGCCGACGGCAGACACGAGGCGCACAGGGACCCAAGCTGGCAACGACGGGACACGACGCTGTGAAAAAAGGCGTGAGGGGAGGGTGGTCGACCTCCCTGGGGCCCTGGTTCTGGGACAGCCGAAAACGTTTGCGCACGTTCATGAAGCCGACCTGCAGCATGCGGTGGATCATGTACGTAGACGGCCGCATGTATGCCAAGCTGGTCCTGTTGGCGACAGAGATGGTGTTGAGCATGGCTCAGCAATTCCATTTGTCTCTACTTACCCGCTTGCGCATTGGGACTCAGTTTTGGGTATTCGCCTATGCACTTGTTGTGTGTTTTGTACTTGTGTGTACTTGATTTGTTGGTCTCGTAGGGGGCACGCTCTGCTTGGGTGAGCTCGAGGGGTGACTTGTGTGGGGAGGTGCATGCCCCGTTCTGGGAGGTGCGCCGCGGCCCGCGCGCACTGAGAACTGTGGCACGTGGGTGTGCTCCGAGAGCGGGCTTCCCGACGACCCGTCGTGGGGCCGCCTGGGGTACATTAGGTGGCTGGAGACGGCCCAGGACCTCTGCCATAGTAAAGCAACACACCCACTTGACCACACCGACTTCACAGATGGAATGGGAGAAATCGTCCGCCTGCGTCGTCGCGCCCGCCATGTGACCGAAGCTCTCATCGGGCATGTAGATAGGTGAGCAGGAATGGGTGATGGAGTGGGACCTGTCGAGGATGCACCGCTTCTTGTGATCTCTCATGATGGGTCGCACTCTCCGCATGGCGTTCTTGTCAATCTTGCATGTAACGTCATAAAAGATGACGCGCGGCAGCCGAGGGAAGCGCTCCAGCACGACTGACAGCGCCTCGCCAACGCTCTCGGCGCGGAAAAGGCAGCGGAAGCCGAGGGTGATTACGTTGGGGCATACGACGTGGAGCACGCCCTGCGTCAAGCCCGCCTTGATGGAGAAGGCCTTATTGCATGCGTTTCCCTCCCCGTCCACGTCCGCCACATGGCTGTCTTTGCCACGGCAGGCGACACGCCTCTTGGCCGCCTCCGAGTCCACCACGACAGGCCGCACGCGAGGAAGGCCCGCAAACGATTCGAAGGACACGAGTGGGTCGTCCGCGTCCACGTCCTTCAGGTGCATCTGCTCCGCCTTCCACGTCTGGTAGTCGGCGGGTGTTGGCGTCTTTCCCGATCGGCGGCAGTACTCCGCGTTGACCCAGCCCAGCTCCAGCGTCTGCGCAGAGCTCGCCTGCTTGGCAAACTCATCCGACACGTACTCCTCTACCTTGATGAAGTGCAGCAGCAGCTCCCCGACGCTCAACCGGAACCGCTTGTCACCCTCCAAGGCGTCGCCAGAAAGCCCCACAAAACTGGCCAAAACGCCGACACCGTCGAGCGCCTCGGTCAGATCCCGCCACCCGTTTGACCCGCCGATGCGGAGAGTGTCGGCCAAGAGCCGCACTGCCTTCTCATCATGGCTTTGGAACATGCCGGCCACCGACTCGGTCAGCAGGGCTTGCAGGAAAGGGGGCACAAACGTCCACATCCCATTGTCGGACCGGGGGTACCGCCGAAAGTTGGGTGCAAAGAGACCTGTGCGGTCCCGCCACGTGTCCGTCTGCCGCTCAACCTTGCCCTTCCCGCCGAGTACGAAGTTGCCGTAGCCGTCTCGTCTCAGAGCGTTCTGCAGCGTGCTGTTACAGCCGGCTCTGCCAGCCTTGCGCTTACCCTTGCGTGCGGCCGTACGAGATGGCGCAGCGGAGCTTGGGGCGCTTGTGACGGCCCCCATGCCCGCCGCGCTATGTACTTCACCGACAACCCCGGTCGCCGCAGATGCAGCAGTGGCTGAGGACTCGCCAGGAACCGACATGGCGGCCGCATCATCCGCAGCCGTCGCACCGCTTGCTGTAGCAGGGGTTGTCTTAGATACGGGCACCGTCTGAGAATCCCCTGCGGCAACAGCCACCCCATTGCCTGGCAACCGGCCACCCGCCGTCTTGCGTGCAACCGGCGGTACCGCTTGACCCAGCGGGAAGAAGCGGGAAAAGGCGGCGGCGCCACCGGCACTGTGGGATGGTCGACCGACGGGGACAGAGGAGTCACGCCAATCCCTCCGCAGCCTCTCTTGTGCCGCCGTCACGGCGGTGGAAGAGGAAAGGATCTTCTCAACCGCTGCTCGCAATGCGGCGTCTGGCTGAACGCCCAGCCTTGGCGCAGGGATGTTGAGGACGGGGCAGTTCTCAGCCGGGCGGATGGGCTGTACGTCTCTGGGATCTGTGCACCCAAGCGCTTGAGCGTCAATAAAAATGCAGTCCGGGTTGGGACCGCATATTGGGCAGTGCGCGGTCTCCGCAGGGATGACATACGACTTAATCGCCGCGGTTCCCAGCTTTACGACGTCTTGTCGCCGCAGCGAAAACGACAACACATCTGCCGACAGGTGCCGAGTTGCCGCGGTGTACATGGTGCGCCCGTTGATGATAAAGCATAAGATTTTTTCGATGATGCCTCGTGTGTAGAGGAGCCATTGTCGCTGGCGGTTCCGGCGTTGAAAGCTGAAGATAGAATCCGCGTAGCTGTCATACTCGAAGACTTGGCCACAGGTTGGAGCGTCACGAACCCATCGGCCAACTGTAACCTGATGGTGACAAGAAAACACAAAGAAAAGAACAACAGCAGCGAAGAAAGAAGGATAGCACGACGGAGAAGTGAGAACCAAATATCAAGACAGAGCGTTGCCGCACACAGGCAATGCACGGCGGCCCAGATCAAACAGATGCACACAAACATCGCCAACTGGCAGACAATGGAGTGCAGCCACTCAGCATACCTTGATGGCAGGAGCCGTCGGATGGTGCGTGTGTAGGAGAGCAGGCTCCTCCACAACCTCGTGCCGGTCTTCCCGACGCCGCCCACAGCTGCCGCACGCCGAATGAACGAGCGTCTTGTCCGTGTCGATAATGATGTCGCGTCTGGTGGCCGAATCAATCAACGCTTGCATCAGCTTGACGTCCTCACTCGACCTCGCATCCCCAAACGTGCCGCCCTTGTTGATTAGAAGCACCCAATCCGCCGTTCGATTCCACGTCTCGCCGTGACGGATCTCGCCGGCACACGGCAACATGTTGCGCTTGTGGCGCGCACCAAGCGCTGTCGGGTCCGAGTCGCCATCCACTCGCAGTGTTTCCGACGGCAGCTTCTCTACTCCCTCGTCCTCGTCCGAGCTCTTCAGATGCACGGCACGGGCTCTATCAAAGGGTTCCTTCTTGGCCTCAACCTCGACGCCCGGAGCAAGGCCGGTAAGGCCAGTCATGCCGAGGTGACTGAAGTGGTCGCGGGCAGCTTGTACATGTCCGCACCTGCCGCGGAAGCGGCGGCAGCCGGGCGCAGTGCATGTTGCGACGTTCCCCGCCGTGACAGACACCACCGAGAAGACCGACCGGTAGAGGACGGTCCACACCAATGCCCCGCTGTAGGCGGAGCAGGCGGAAAAGCTATGTGCGTCTGCTTGCAGCCGCATGCGCGACCGATATTTGTGGACGATGATGCCCGCCGTCGTGTGGTCCGACTGCAACTGATGAGTGTGTCGGAACTTGGTGCTCCTCGATGAGGTCGAGAGGAAGAGGGCGTTCTGCGTCCCGGAGAAGCAGGAGCACAGCAGGCCCCTGCGGGAGGACACCCGAATGATGGCAATGTCGTTCTTGCCGAAGCCAACGCGGAGAACAATTGCTCGCGAGCGGGACGCCACGTCCCCCACGATCTTGGCCGATACGAGGGAGCGGCGGATGCTCATCGACTCCGACACCGGTACGCCACAGGCGCGGCGGAGGCACGCGGCGAGGACGTCGTTGTCGTAATCGTTGACCAGCACTTTGCTCTTCACCCGACTTGGACGCGGAGCGGGAGGTAGCAGACGGGCGACATCGTCGTCCCCCAATCCGCCGCCGCCGTCACGTTGTTCGCCCTGCTCCCCAGCACGATCTGCGCCCCGTTCGGCGGCGGCACATCCCCGCCGTCGAGGGCGGCTCCCGCGGCTTGCACTCCAAATCCGCGTTGAGCCGTCTTGACGAGGAGTCACTTGCGCCAAACGCGTGCTCGCCTGCGACCTAACGGGGGTGCACCACGATCCAGGCGCACCAACACGGAGCACCTTTGGTAGACCATGGTTGGGAGGCAAAGAGGAGACCCGAGCCGAGACGGCTCGAGCTGTCTCCATGCTTCCCGCAAATAGGACCTTGACGGGAGCCGGGAAGGATGGTCCGCGGTCTGCCATCTCGGCAGATGGGGCGGCCGCGGGCGCGCTCTCACAGAAGCTCTGCCACACCGCATCCCTCTCCAACCCACCACGTCCCGCACACCCACCCCCGCTCCAGCTCTGCAACCTCCGTGAAAAGACGCCAGGGAAACAAACTCAAAGCCGTCGACTAGCAGATCGGTGGGAGCGCCAGAAAATCGCCGCACACAACGTCTAAGAGCGTCGGGATCGCACCGGTTGATGTGCCCCGTCGCACCTCGCTTCCGCGACACGGACACCGGCACGTACCCGAGCACACGCCGTAAGCAGCGGTGCTTTCGACGCCGGTCGCAACGTGCGAACCTCTTTGGCTGTACGGGGCTCCACGGGCGCCTCCCGACGCCAATAGCTCCAAGGAAGCGCCGAGAGCGCCACTCACCAGATGAAGCAGGCACATAGCTCCTGTTAACCGCGGCGCACGAGCAGCATGCGCGCACACCGACAAAACCGCCTGATCCACCACGCTGGAGCAGCCCGGCGCAATAGGACCGCAATTGGGGGAGCGGACAAAAGGAAAAAGTAGCACAATTGCCATGTATCAAAGCACAGCCGGTGGGGCGGAGGGGGAGGGGGGGGGCGGCAAGAACAATGGAGGAGGGGGGAAAGCGCGGCGGCGGCCAGCGATCAGGGCAGTCGCACAGGGACAACCAGAAGCAGTGACGCACCCAAGAGTGAAGCTCAAACAGGGGCAGCAGCGAGCCCAGTGAAGGAGGTGGGGGACGCACGTCGGCGACGCGCAGCGGCGCGCCGCGGCGCGCGGCCGCGTGCGGCGGCGCGCCGCGGCGCGACCGTCGACGGGGCAGACTGCCGCGGGGACGACGGGCGTGGCACGGGTACTGTCGGCCACCCCTTTACCCGCTCTCTTTGTTGTCATCCTCGTTCCTGCCAGTGGGCAGCTCGAGATATGCGACGAGGATCTAGGGACCAGGAATGTGTCAATGTCGAGTGTCTTGCTGATGTCTGATCGACACTGGTGTCAACGACGGACGATCGACCGTTATATAGATTGGAGGCACGATCGGTCGCTGAGGTGACGGACAGCTGGCCTGCAATCGGCCACACGCAGGGGGGTCACAGGGGGCGCTGGGGATAATCCGTTCGGGCTTCTGATTGGCTGAATTGGGTTCACCAAATGCGCTCACGAGATATTCTGGTGAATCGGGTTGCACCCGGTGCCTTCACGGTTTCAGGCGGTGGACAAGGCGCTTGCTCACTACCTCACCCACTACTGGGCGTCGTCGCTGTTATAAAAGTCAGTCAAGTACGTGCGCGTGCTATATTTGAGGGTTGGGGCCATGGTGGCGGTGCCGGCTGGATGTCTGGCATCGCAAGGAGTGCCATGTGGCTCTCGTGGGGGCGTTATGTCTTTCGCTCGCGTGGGTGCTCGTTTGCTTCCGCGCGTGCGCTTCTCTTTGGCTGGTGGGGACACCAAGACGGTCGTTGTGCTGCCTGAAACAGCACACACCGTCGCATTGGACGGCTGGAAGAAAGTGGCAACACGGACGCAAGTTCTTCTGGTGCTCGCCTGGGCGTCCACAATCCACGCCACCCAAAGCTAAACGCTACCAGGGGTGGCGGTGGACGTGAGCAAGGCCTTTCCTGCGGACCAAGCTCTCTCTGGCCTTTCTCGCACCCCTAACCATGATGCAGTACAATGAATCGCGATCACCTCGGAGAGGAGGGTAGTACCGGCCGTCCTAGCCGCTCGTGCGTCCCCCGCTATGGGAATAGAGGTCCAGGAAGTCAGGCCTACTGAAATGCCAAGACAAACAGGCACGGTTTACTTGCCGGCGACGACGGTGCCTCCCACCGTCGTCGTCTTTCGTCCTAAAAGGACGGAATCCGCTGCGCGGGGACAGGGGCCACTAGTTGATCCGGTCCTGCGCTGCCAAATATCTACGATGCAGATAATTCCCTCCAATGCATGACACTCCCAAATCTGGATTGACCCGCCCCGCTGTCAGCACATGACTTGACGACGAGCTCACCCGGGCCCATGCGCCGAAAGCGCTCACAAGCCGCAGCGGCACGCCACAAAGGCGACCCACCACCGACCAGCCGGCTTCCGCGCACCAGCGCCCACAGCCACCAGTACAGCCCCTCTGGCGTAGTACTATATCTCCCCCATCTGAGACTGCGGCGTCGGCGCCGCACGACGGAGACCGCCCACAGCGCATCGAAGCTCAACACAGGGGACCCGGAGAACCGCCCCAGACGGTGCGGTCGCCGAGGATCCCGCTGCGCAGGAGAACAGGCCAAGCTGTGGACTACATGTCAAGGCCACCGGCATCAGAGACCGACGACGGGAACCCCCACGACGACATAGGCAAACATTGCCCGGCCGCTGCTTAAGAAGACGAGGGATCCGCCCCACGCCCCCAGGGAAAGACGGCCGCCGATTGCGCCGCCCTTGTTCCGGCGGCGCGATAGCACCGCGCCAGCGGAAGCACCCCGTCGATTCCGCCGCCGCCGCCGCCCGCCTGGGGCAGCGCGCTCTCACTCCGAGGCCGTTGCGGCCCCCGACGTACCCCTACGCCAGCTGGGAAGCGCGCCTCGCCGAGCCCGCGCCGCCGTCGTCGCAGCGCGAATCGGACGACGAGAAGACCGCGCCCCGTCGGCGTCACAGCGCCCGCCGACGACGACGGGGGAAGACGAAGGCGCGTGTAGCGGTTTTCTCTCGTAAGTCCGAAGAGGAAATCAACAACCCATGGCGCCCAAAGGGGGGAGGCCCAGAAGAAACCGGCAAGGGAAAAGTGCAGTCCACGCCCGTCCCAAAGAGGGAGACAAAGGAATAACGGCAGAGTCCCGAGGGAGCAAGAGACCCAAGGCACGGTTGGATTTTCTTCTGAACACGATGGGGAGGCCGAGACCTCCCCTTAAGAGCTCCCACGGCGACACGTTGTCGTCTTGTGTCGCCATTGTGTCGCCTATAAGGAGTCAAAAAGAGTCACCCTGGGCACGACCGCCGACAATCACAGCCCCGAACCGGGCGTGGGGCGAGGCCAACGTTGGGCCCACGAAAGGCGTCCAGCCACCATCAGGCCGATCCGCCGGCCACGTTCACCACCGCCCAGGCCGGCCCGCCACCGGAGGGACCCAACCGCCACACGGCCCCCACATCAAGGCCAAGCGGCCCCGCCGGCCCCGTCGCACAGTGTCAGCGCGGCTGGGAGGAGGGGCCGCACGACCGAGTGGGTAGGCGCCACCAGGTGGTGCGGGGCGCGGCCTGCTAGTCCTCAGTACGCGGGGCCAGCGCGGGCCGTCGCATCGCCGGTCCACCGG
>Ga0209295_1000700_pt1 | contig 13901 bp, 10 predicted proteins | sample Porto_5metaG_FD_187428 | JGI IMG/M metagenome (GOLD analysis project Ga0209295, IMG submission 187428) | Marine algal microbial communities from Porto, Portugal - Porto_5 metaG (SPAdes) (version 2) | ecosystem: Host-associated > Algae > Red algae > Unclassified | place: Portugal: Porto... | reverse complement strand
CAGGTGCTACATATACCGTTTTTGGTATCGGGTTTTTACCTGGTTTTATGTATTTGGGCGGTATTGATAAAAAACTGGAAATGCCAAGAAAAGCTACACCAAGGTCAAGAGTGGTAAAAGGTGCAGTGGGTATTGCTGGTAAGCAGGCGGGTATTTATCCGCAAGAGTCTCCCGGTGGGTGGAATATTATCGGTAATTGTGCGGTTCCTATTTTTGATGCATCCAAAGAGAATCCTTGCTTTGTAAGTGTAGGTGATAAAATTGAATTTTATGAAATATCAAAAGCCGAACATGACCTTTGCAAGATAGAAGCTGAGGTAGGAATTTATAAACCTGAAAAAATTAAGATAGATGCTTAAAGTGCTGAAAGCAGGTTTTTATACAACTATACAAGATACAGGTAGATTTCATTATAGAAATAAAGGAGTTCCTGTTTCTGGAGTTATGGATGAGATTTCGGTTTTTAAGGTAAATTCTCTACTTGAGAATGAAGAATCTGCTGCTGTATTAGAAATTACCATGACCGGACCAACGCTTATTTTTGAAAAAGAAACTTATATGGCACTTGGTGGGGCAAAAATGTCAGCTACGCTGAATAATCTTCTTGTTCAAAATTATAAGGTTTATACGATAAGCAAAGGTGACATTCTTTCTTTTGGTAAATTAGAAAAAGGTTTTAGGTCATACTTAGCTGTTAAAGGCGGTTTTACTTCTAAACAAGTATTGGGTAGTAGGTCTTTCTATCAACCGATCACAAAATATAATAGATTAACTGATAATGATGCTGTGCCGTTTGCGGTACAAGAAGATTTTCAGCCTAAAATATCAGAGATTAAGGTAGCTTCATTTTTAGACGATTCTGTTCTTGAAGTAAATAAAGCCCCGGAATTTGATATATTGACCGATAAGCAGTTAGAAGAAATTTTCTCTAGAACATTCACTGTTGCACATGAGAACAATAGAATGGCATATCAATTGTCTGAAAATATACAGGCACATACAATTTCAATGCTTACGTCTGCGACTATACCTGGTACGGTACAGTTAACACCTGCGGGCAAACTAATTGTGTTAATGAAAGACGGACAAACGACAGGCGGCTATCCAAGAGCGGTTCAATTAACCGATAGGGCTATTTGCATATTGGCACAAAAGAAAGGTGGAGATACCATTAGCTTCAAATTGGTGTAATTTAATACTTTTTGTACCGATTTTGTTAAGCGGTTATTTTACAGCTAATTTTTCAGTACTATTGTAGTATGATATTATCAAATTTAAATATTAGACTAGTCATTGTCATTCCTACTAAGGGATGATATAGTTTTTCATACAATGAAAAAACCTGTATCAGATTTATTTGATGCAGGTTTTTTTATGAAATATGAATAATATCCGTGAGTTTTGAAGTATTGAATATGGTATATAATGACTATTTAAATATTTGGTATTCAATTAATTAAGTTCATTTTGGATAAAGTGAATTTGTATTGTCCATTATTGTTAAAATTAGAAATTTTTATAAACTTTTATCTTTGATTAAGTAGTATTTAAGAAATCAAGATAAGCATACGAGATTTAGATTATGGAATTAAATAAATACAGTAAAAACGTTACTCAAGATCCAACACAACCGGCAGCACAAGCAATGCTATATGCTATTGGTTTTAAAGATGAAGATTTTACTAAACCGTTAGTTGGTATTGCAAGTACAGGTTATGAGGGTAACCCTTGTAATATGCACTTAAATGATTTGGCAAAATTGGTTAAAGAAGGGGTTAACTCTAAAGAAACTGTAGGTTTAATTTTTAATACTATTGGTGTCAGTGATGGTATTTCTATGGGTACACCGGGAATGCGTTTTTCATTACCATCTAGAGATATTATTGCAGATTCTATGGAAACTGTAGTGCAAGGTATGTCTTATGATGCATTGGTAACGGTTGTAGGTTGTGATAAGAATATGCCAGGAGCATTAATGGCAATGATAAGATTAAATCGCCCTGCAATTTTAGTGTATGGAGGAACAATAGCATCTGGTTGTCATGAAGATAGAAAGCTTGATATTGTTTCTGCGTTCGAGGCATGGGGAGAGAAAGTTGCTGGTACCATGGACGATAAAAATTATAAATCCATCATTAAAAAATCCATACCTGGGGCTGGTGCCTGTGGTGGTATGTATACCGCAAATACCATGGCTTCTGCTATAGAAGCGCTAGGAATGTCCATGCCATATAATTCTTCTAACCCTGCAATCAGCAACAATAAAGAAGAAGAGTGTATTGCAGCAGGAATGCAAATGCGTATTCTTATAGAAAAAGATATTAAACCTCTTGATATTGTTACACGCAAATCTTTAGAGAATGCTATTCGTTTGGTAACCATTATGGGAGGCTCTACAAATGCAGTATTACATTTCTTGGCAATCGCAAGAGCTGCGGATATTGATTTTACGCTAAAAGATTTTCAGCATATAAGTGATACTACTCCATTCATTGCAGATTTAAAACCTAGCGGTAAATATTTAATGGAAGATGTTCATAGAATAGGTGGTATACCGGCTGTTTTAAAATACTTGTTGAAAAATGGTCTTTTACATGGAGATTGTTTAACCGTTACAGGGAAAACATTAGCGGAGAATTTAGAAAATGTTCCAGATTTAGAAGAAGGTCAAGACGTTATTATGCCTTTAGATAAGCCAATTAAGGCAACTGGGCATTTAAGAATGTTATATGGTAATTTGGCGGAGAATGGTTCCGTAGCAAAAATTACAGGAAAAGAAGGTTTGTTGTTTAAAGGAACAGCAAAAGTATTTAATAGTGAGTATGATGCCAATGACGCTATACGAGGAGGTAAAGTAGAAAAAGGAAATGTAGTCGTCATTAGATATGAAGGTCCTAAAGGAGGTCCGGGAATGCCAGAAATGTTAAAACCTACAGCGGCTATTATGGGTGCAGGTTTAGGTAAAGATGTGGCATTGATTACAGATGGTCGTTTCTCAGGAGGTACACACGGTTTTGTAGTGGGGCATATTTCACCAGAAGCACAAGAAGGTGGGACTATTGCTTTAGTTAAAGATGGAGATACAATTACAATCGACGCAGAAACAAATTCTATTAATGTAGAAGTGTCTGATGAGGAATTAGCAAAACGTAAAGAAGCATGGGTAGAGCCGGCTTTAAAGTTTAAGAAAGGAGTATTATACAAATACGCTCGTTCTGTATCATCTGCTGCACAAGGTTGTGTAACCGATGAATTTTAAATAACACCGGCTAGACTTTAGAAAGTCTAGAAGGATTTTAATATCAGGTAATTGTAACTCTTATATGCAATGCTTGAATTTGATTATGAATTATGGAAACAGTAAAAGAGAAGAAAAAAGGTACAGATTCCAAGAAAACTATTAAGATTTCTGGAGCAGAGGCAATAATTCATTGTTTGTTGGCAGAAGGTGTCGAAACAATGTATGGCTACCCTGGTGGCGCAATTATGCCCGTCTACGATGAGTTATATAAGTTTCAAGATAAATTAACACATATTCTTACAAGACATGAACAGGGTGCTACGCATGCTGCTCAAGGGTATGCTCGTGTTTCCGGTAGAGTAGGTGTCGCAATAGCAACATCCGGTCCTGGTGCAACTAATTTGGTGACTGGTCTTGCAGATGCGCAGATAGACTCAACACCAATGGTTTGCATTACTGGTCAAGTTACTAGGCAACTGTTAGGTACCGATGCTTTTCAAGAAACTGATATTATTGGTATTTCTACACCGGTAACGAAGTGGAATTACCAAATTACCGAAGCTTCTGAAATTCCAGAAGTAATGGCGAAAGCATTTTATATTGCTAAATCGGGTAGACCAGGTCCGGTATTGATCGATATTACTAAAAATGCACAGATAGATGCTTTCGATTTCTCATATGAGAAATGTACGGCAGTTCGTAGTTATAAGCCGGTTCCAAAACCAAAAATGAGTGCAATTCAAGCGGCTGCAGATTTAATTAATAGCGCTAAAAAACCATTTATAGTATGGGGACAAGGTGTTATACTTGGTCAGGCTGAGCAAGAATTGAAAGAATTGGTAGAGAAGGCGGGAATACCTGCTGCATGGACCATTATGGGCGCATCTGCTTTAGATACGGCTCACCCTTTAAATGTGGGTATGGTTGGTATGCACGGTAATTACGGACCTAACCTAATGACCAATGAGTGCGATTTGTTAATTGCCATAGGTATGCGTTTTGATGATCGTGTAACAGGTAGATTAGAAGATTACGCCAAACAAGCAAAAGTTATTCACTTCGAAATTGATCCTGCTGAAATTAACAAGAATGTGCATGCAGACGTGGCAGTTTTAGGTAACTCAAAAGAAACTTTAGGGTTGTTATTACCATTGATAAATGAGAATAAACATGAGTCTTGGCATAATATCTTTAAAGAAAAATATAAAATTGAGTTCGATACGATTATAAAGAATGACATTCACCCAACCAAAGAAGGTTTAACTATGGGTGAGGTTATCGAAGAAATTAATTTGGCTTCCAATAACAAAGCGGTTATTGTTTCTGATGTAGGTCAACATCAAATGATTGCTTGTAGATATGCTAAATTCTCTCAATCTAAAAGTAATATTACCTCTGGTGGATTAGGTACTATGGGTTTTGCTTTACCAGCAGCTATAGGTGCCAAAATGGGCGCTATGGATAGGGAAGTGGTTGCTATCATTGGAGATGGTGGTTATCAAATGACTATTCAGGAATTGGGTGTGATTTTTCAACATAATGTACCTGTTAAAATTGTTGTTTTAAATAATGAGCATTTAGGTATGGTGCGCCAATGGCAAGAGTTGTTCTTTGAAAAAAGATATGCATCTACGGTTATGGTGAATCCTGATTTTGTAAAAATAGCTGAAGGTTATAGCATTGAAGCAAAACGAATATCTGAACGTAAAGATTTAAAATCTACCATTCAAGAAATGATGGCTTCTAAAGAACCTTATTTCTTAGAGGTTAAGGTTGAGCAAGAAGATAATGTATTTCCTATGATACCTTCTGGAGCGTCGGTTTCTGAAGTTAGATTGAAATAGCAGCAATAACAATCTCATGAACGATACGAACATACAGGACATTCCTAAAATACATACGGAGATAACTCGTAAATCTGAGGAAATCGGATTTACGATGCCTTCAGACCTGTACGTTGGTAGCTTTCTCAAAACCTTAATTGCCTCTAAACCAAATGGTAATTTTTTAGAAATTGGAACTGGTATTGGTCTTAGTCTTTCTTGGATGATTGAAGGTATGGATGCTGATTCTAAATTGATATCCGTAGATAACGATCAAGAATTAATTTCTATCGCTTCTAGTTATTTTGGTGATGATTATAGAGTTGAGGTCGTTTGCAAAGATGGTGCTGATTGGATCAAGGAATATTCAGGTGCAAAATTCGATTTGATTTTTGCAGATGCCTGGCCAGGTAAGTACAGTGAAATCGATGAGGTTTTAAATTTGATAAATGTTGGTGGCTTTTACATTATAGATGATATGACCAAACAGCCAAATTGGCCAGCCGGTCATGAAGATAATGTCATTGAACTGACAGCGTATTTAGAACAACGTAAAGATTTACAATTGACCAAAATGAATTGGTCTACAGGCTTAATAATGGCCGTAAAGAAATAGTATAGAATAATTATAATGACACCATAAAATCCTTTTGAAGAAAGGAATAGGTAATTAAAGCTTATGGAAAATAAATGGTTTACAATATCGGTATATTCAGAAAATAACGTAGGATTACTGAACAGAATATCAGGTATATTTTTAAAGAGACATATAAATATAGAGAGTTTAAATGTCTCTAAATCAGAGATTGATGACGTCTCTAAATTTACAATTGTTGCTCATACAACCGAAAAATGGGTACATAATATCGTCGGGCAAATAGAGAAACAGATTGAGGTTATTAAAGCATATTACCATACAGATGATGAAACCATTTATCAAGAGTCTGCTTTGTTCAAAATAGCATCTGGCCTCCTGTTTGACGAGCGTCAAATTCAGAACATTATAAAAGATAACAATGCACAGATTGTTACCGTATCAAGAGACTTTTTTGTAATCGCTAAAAGCGGTAGAAGAAATGAAATTGATGAAATGCACGATCAATTAAAACCTTACGGTATCATGCAGTTTGTAAGATCTGGTCGTATATCGGTTACTAAAGATGAGATGAAAATTTCAGCGATACTAAAAGAATTTTAAATAAAGAATCTAAACAATAATCAAATAAAGTAAATACAAAATGGCCAATTATTTTAATACGCTATCATTAAGAGATAAATTAACGCAACTTGGAAAATGTCGCTTCATGGATTCATCTGAGTTTGCAGATGGCGTAAATGCTTTAAAAGGCAAAAAAATTGTAATCGTAGGTTGTGGTGCACAAGGTTTAAACCAAGGGTTGAATATGAGAGATTCTGGTTTAGATATCGCTTACACACTTCGTGATGCTGCTATAAAAGAAAAAAGACAATCTTTTGTAAATGCAACTGAAAACGGATTTACAGTGGGTACCTACGAGGAATTGATTCCTACTGCTGATGTTGTGATTAACCTTACTCCAGACAAACAGCATACTGCCGTAGTAGGTGCTGTTATGCCATTAATGAAAAAAGGTGCTACACTTTCTTATTCTCATGGTTTTAATATTGTAGAGGAAGGTACTCAGGTTCGTGAAGATTTAACTGTGATTATGGTAGCTCCTAAAAGTCCTGGTTCTGAGGTAAGGGAAGAGTATAAGAGAGGGTTTGGCGTACCGACTTTAATTGCGGTGCACCCTGAGAATGATCCAGAGGGTAAAGGTTTAGCACAGGCAAAAGCTTATGCTGCTGGTACAGGCGGTCATAGAGCCGGTGTATTAGAGTCTTCTTTTGTTGCTGAGGTAAAATCAGATTTAATGGGTGAGCAAACTATTCTTTGTGGTTTGTTACAAACAGGTTCTATTCTTTGTTTCGATAAAATGATTGAAAAAGGAATCGATGCCGGTTATGCTTCTAAGTTAATCCAATACGGATGGGAAACTATCACCGAAGGAATGAAGTATGGTGGTATTACGCATATGATGGATCGTCTTTCAAATCCTGCTAAAGTAAAGGCATTTGAATTATCAGAAGAATTAAAAGATATCATGCGTCCGTTGTTTCAAAAGCATATGGATGATATTATGACCGGTCATTTCTCAAAAACGATGATGGAAGATTGGGCAAATGATGATAAGAACTTATTGACGTGGAGAGCTGCAACTGGTGAAACTGCTTTCGAGAAAACTCCTGCAGGTAGCCAAGAGATTACTGAGCAAGAGTTTTATGACAACGGTGTGCTAATGGTTGCCATGGTAAGAGCTGGTGTTGAGTTGGCTTTTGAGGCAATGACGGAATCTGGTATTATTGCCGAGTCTGCATACTACGAGTCTTTACATGAAACTCCATTAATAGCGAATACAATAGCTCGTAAAAAATTGTTTGAAATGAACCGTGTTATTTCTGATACAGCAGAATATGGTTGTTATCTTTTTGATCATGCGTGTAAGCCATTATTGACTGATTTCATGAAGGATATAGATACTGATGTAATTGGTACTAATTTCTCTGGAGATATTGATAATGACGTTGATAATGCACAGTTAATTGCTATAAATAAGGCATTACGTACGCATCCGGTAGAAATAGTTGGTACTCGTTTACGTGAGTCAATGACAGCAATGAAGCCTATCGTATAGAGTTATCATATTTTATAGATATACCGATTGTCCGGTTGGGTGCATTCTAAAAGTTATGACCATTTATTGGGTTGTAGTTTTAAAAGTAATGTTCTCAAGCGGACAATTTAGGTTTCATGCTAGTTATAATTTTTTAATCACAGAATGCTAATAATATGAAAGGGTCAAAGCCGGCATATTTTCCAAAATTAGATGATGTCTTACAAGCTGCACAAACCATTGCTGAAATTTCAGAAGTAACTCCGCTAACAGATAGTATTCGTTTGTCAAAACAATACAACTGTCAAGTTCGTTTAAAGCGTGAAGATTTACAGCGAGTACGTTCTTATAAAATTAGAGGTGCCTTTAATAAAATAAGCTCCTTAACTGAAGAAGAACGGGCAAAAGGTGTCATTTGTGCCAGTGCAGGTAATCATGCCCAAGGTGTGGCATTTGCTTGCTTTCATTTAAAAATTAAGGGTACTATTTATATGCCTTCGGTTACACCAAAGCAAAAAGTAGAACAAACGAAACTGTTTGGTGGTGAATGGGTTGAAATAGTTTTGGAAGGCGATACTTTTGATGATGCCTCAATGGCTGCTAGAACTTATGGTGATAAACACGGAAAAATATTTGTACATCCGTTCGATGACCCTAAAATTATCGAAGGTCAGGCTACAGTTGGTCTTGAGCTGATTTCGCAATCAAAATCACCTATAGATTATCTTTTCGTTTGCATTGGCGGTGGTGGTCTAGCATCTGGACTTATTAGTGTTTTTAGTGAGCTTTCGCCTAATACAAAAATAATAGGGGTAGAACCGAAAGGTGCTCCGTCTATGAAAACAGCAATAGATATGGGAGAAGTAGTTTCGCTTGATCATATAGATAAGTTTATTGATGGTGCAGCGGTCAAAAAAGTAGGTAACTTAACCTATGCCATCTGTAACTATTATTTAGATAACATGATTACGGTAGATGAAGGCAAAGCTTGCCAGACTATTCTAGACCTCTATAATAGGGATGCTATTGTGGTTGAACCTGCTGGAGCTTTGTCTATTGCAGCTTTAGACGATTATAAAGAAGAAATTGCTGGTAAAAATGTAGTGTGTATTATTGGTGGTAGTAATAATGATATCACTAGAACGGCTGAAATTAAGGAAAGAGCATTACTATATGGAAAACTAAAGCATTATTTTATCATTAGATTCCCTCAAAGACCAGGAGCCTTAAAAGAGTTTGTGGTTGACATTCTAGGACCTACGGACGACATTACCCATTTCGAGTATTCAAAGAAATCTAGTAGAGAAAATGCGCCGGCAGTGGTAGGTATAGAATTAAAGAATCCAGACGACTTGAAGCCATTGATAGAACGCATGAAATCTAACAATTTCTATGGAGAATATATAAATGATAAACCGGACTTGTTTGAATATTTGGTTTAAACTACTTTTAATACAACAGATTTAATTTCTAGTATTTTTTAGAAATTGATTCTATAATTCAATTATCAATCATAGTGCTAAATAGAAAATGAAATGAGCGATATTAAGATTCCAGAAGAATTTCAAATTACATCAACTATAGACCAAAAACATTATTTGGTCAACGGAGAATTAAAAGAGTGGGAGGGTGAGACTACAGAAGTATATTCTACCATATCTTCAACAAAAGAATACAAACCAACATTATTGGGCAGTATTCCAGATTTGCAAGAGGCAGAAGCGTTAGATGCCTTAGATGGTGCCTTAAAAGCATATGATAAAGGGCAAGGAGTGTGGCCTACAATGCATGTTAAAGACCGTATAGAATGTATGGAGGTTTTCGTTACAAAAATGAAAACTAAAAGAGAAGAAGTAGTTAAATTGTTAATGTGGGAAATTGGTAAATCTTTACCAGATTCTCAGAAAGAATTTGACCGTACCGTTGAATATATTGAAGATACTATTGAAGACTATAAACAATTAGATCGTGATGCTGCAAAGTTTACGAAACATGATGGTGTGTATGCGCATATTAAAAGAGGACCTTTAGGTGTTGTTTTATGTTTAGGGCCTTACAACTATCCATTAAATGAAACTTTTGCATTGTTGATTCCTGCAATTATTATGGGGAACACCACCATCTTTAAACCTGCAAAGCATGGTGTTTTATTGATTACTCCACTTTTAGAAGCTTTTCAAACAAGTTTTCCAAAAGGTGTGGTAAATGTGTTATTTGGTCGCGGTAGAACCGTTGCTGCACCAATTATGCAAACGGGTAAAGTAGATGTACTGGCTTTAATAGGTAATAGTAAATCTGCAAATGCGCTACAGGATCAACACCCAAAGAGCAATAGATTACGTTTAGTACTAGGTCTAGAGGCTAAGAACCCTGCAATTATACTACCGGATGCCGATTTAGATTTAACCATAAATGAATGTTTGGCAGGTACCTTGTCTTTTAACGGTCAACGTTGTACGGCATTGAAAGTGGTGTATGTTCATGAAGAAATCAGTGCGGAGTTCAATAAGAATTTTGCCAGTAAAGTAGATGAGTTGAAATTTGGAAATCCTTGGGAAGACGGAGTAAAATTAACTCCATTACCAGAACCTGATAAGGCTGCCTATATTCAAGGTTTAATTGATGATGCGCTTTCAAAAGGTGCAAAAATCATCAACAAAAAAGGAGGTAAGCATTTTGATAATTATATATGGCCTGCAGTTCTTTACCCGGTTACTAAAGACATGCGTGTGTATCAAGAAGAGCAATTTGGACCCATTATCCCTATAGTACCATTCTCTGATATTGAAGAACCTTTAGATGATATGGCAGAAAGTAACTACGGTCAACAAGTAAGCTTGTTCGGTAAAGATGTATATGCACTTTCTCCATTAATAGATACCTTGGTTAACTTGGTTTGTCGTGTTAATTTAAATAGTTCTTGCCAAAGAGGACCAGATGTTTATCCATTTACGGGAAGAAAAGATTCAGCACAAGCAACATTAAGTGTTCATGATGCATTACGTTCGTTCTCTATTAGAACTTTTGTAGCATTTAAAGACAATGAGTTAAATACTGAAATTATTGAAAATTTATTGGAAGCCAAACTTTCTAATTTTGTGAGTACTGATTATATATTATAAAGGTCTAAAAATTAAACTATAAAAAACCTCTCCTATTAATTAGGGGAGGTTTCTTTTTTACAATTAGCACTAATCTCGTTAGCTCTTTCTAAACCTGAATATGGGTAGTAGGGTACCGTTTGTTCTTCTTCATTGAATAATACAATGGCTCGTTCAACATCTTCGCAATATGGTGCTATAGATTTACCGAAGAATTTAGCTGCGCCCATATCCCATTCAGTTTTACCTAATAGTACTCTTGGATTGCTTGGTGCAATTGCTAGTGCCTTTTGATAGATAGCTACATTTTCTCCAGACAAAGTCATACCGTATTTTGCACCATCAAAAGCAATGTAGGCTGTGTTCAATAGCGCATAGGTTATCATTATTTCAGGATTGTTTTCTGATATTTCCGAGGCGTTATCTAAAAATTCTTTCGCCCTTGTCAGCTTTGTATTTAATAACGCTTCGTCTTTTAATCCAAAACTGCTTACTATTTCTATCAATCCGGCATAATAGGGTGGTAGCCAATTATCGGTTTCAGCAGATGCTATTCTTTCAAATAGTTGCACGGCCTCCGTGTTTTTTTGTTGCTCCCATAAAGCAAAAGCTTCATTCATACCTTTTTCATATGGTGTTTGTGCACTTAAGCTTAGCGTAAAAATAAATGTAGCGATTAATAGTACTGTTTTCATGATGTAAAGTTTTTAGTTATTTATTGATGTTCAAATATCTTTTTATTCCGTTGTTTTTTATAAAATAGATGACCCAGTTGTAGGTTCTTGGTGTTGAATTGTAATTTTTAAAGGTTATCTAATTGGTTATCATTTTTGTTGTCACTTATTGTCCAGAAGAAACCTATGAAAAAGAAGCGGTCTGCAGCGGGGGTAATGGTTCTTCTATCAAATAAACCATCTGTATTGGTCTGGTTAGCGTATTGATATCCATTTACATTTTTGGTTCCTAATACATTACTTACCGACACGTATAATATTTTCTGTGGACTAATTAAGTACGCGTAATTCGCATTTAATGAATTGAAGCTTTTTGCTTCCTCCGTTAAGAATCCTCCTAAATTTGGGTCTGTGTATTTTCTTCCAGATGCATAATTATAGCTGAAGCCCAATTGACTTTTCCAATCCTCGATCCATCGTTTTACTACCAAAGATGCATTATGTTTTGATGCGAAATCTGGCGTAGCACTTGTTGGGAAATTTTGATAGTTTCTTTCCGTATCCAGGTAAGAGTATGACATCCAATACTCAGTATTTTTTATGGACTTATTATCTCTCCAAAATATATCCAATCCTTTGGCGTAACCACTTCCACTGTTATTGTAAGTTGAAGTAGGTAAAGCAAATGGGGTGTCGTATTTTACTAAATTGCCATACTCTTTGTAATATGCTTCGGCTCTGAATATTTGTTTGTTTTTTACATATTGATAATTGGCTATGTAGTGGGTTGTATTCTCAGCAGTAAAATCAGAATTATATTTTAAGTAATTGTTCTTCGGGTTTTGAAAGAATTCACCATATGCCAACGAGAATTGAGAATTTGCACCGAATTTATAGGCTAATGATAGTCTTGGTGAAAGATTAAATTCTTGTAATAATTCAGAATATTCTCCTCTCAATCCAATCTTGGTAGCCAGTTTTTTCGAAAAGAAAATATCTGTTTCTACAAAGCTGCTGAATATATTATTATCAAATTCATAGTCGTCTTCAAAACCAGAATCTTCGAAATTCTCTGTAAAGTTTGTTGCAAAATATTCTGCCCCAAAGTTTAATTTGTAGCGACTAGAGAAATACTTTTTAAAAGCTAGTTTTAAGTGTGCTGAATTTTCATTGTCGGTAATACCAGAAGTATTGTATTTAATTTCTGAGTGGTCATTGGCAAAACTAATACCTGTGGCAATGCTCCAGTCCTTTTCTAAAAAGTCTTGATAAGACGAGTTAATGTAAAGATTTCTATTTTTTAATCCGAAGCGTATACCATCAGCTACATTAATATCTTCTTGTGTTAGATCAAAGTCTACCGAACTGTATGCTCCATAAACTTTTAAAAGTCCGTCGTTATTAAATTTATATCTATATACCGCTTCACCACCTACAGATTCTACGGGTTTATGCCATTCATTATTATCAGGATACAGTTTTTGATAAGGAGCTAAATTAATGTAGGACGTATTTAAGCTAAGCGAACTTTTCTTCCATTTTTGAGTATTCCCTAATCCAAGTCCAACGGTCATAATTGAAATTTCGGTTTTCTCTTCTTGTGGTTCGTTTATACTATTTAAAAGTAAAACACTTGATAAGGCTTGTCCGTATTCAGCTGAATAGCCTCCCGTAGAAAATGTAATTCCTTTAAATAGAAATGGAGATAGCCTACCTCTTGTGGGTATGTTGTTTGCAGAAGGGGAGTAGGGTGTAAATACACGCATACCGTCTACAAAAATTTGTGTTTCTTCTGCGTCACCGCCTCTAACGAATAACCTTCCGTCCTCGGCAACATTTGATGTTCCTGGTAATGTTTGCAATGCGCCAACAAAATCCCCTAATGCTCCTGCTGTGGTTACAATATCTAAAGGTTTTAATGCGGTAACCTTGGCGTTGTCGCCAGCATTGAACGTTCCTGCATTTACCGTTACGGCGTCTAGGGTATTCACATCATCTTTGAGTTTTATGGTTATGGTATTAAGCTTCGTGACATCATCTGCTTTAGAATAAGTCTCAAATGAAATGGAAGATGCAATTAGTGTTTGTACGCCGGTTGCGGTTGTTTCAAATGTAAATGTGCCATCTTCACTGGTGGCAGTACCATCATAAGTGCCTTTTAGATAGACACTTGCTCCCATAATTGGTGAGCCTTGTTGATCAATGATTTTACCCGAAATTGTTGTTTGCGAGAATAAATTCGAACATAAAAGTGTAAGTAATAAGAATAATAGCGTCTTCATTGTTGATTATATTTTGATTGATATCACAAATATGAATCGTAATTGAAGGTTTGAATAAATTGATTTTCTCAGTTGTAGAATTTCTAT
>Ga0209295_1000699_pt1 | contig 13913 bp, 11 predicted proteins | sample Porto_5metaG_FD_187428 | JGI IMG/M metagenome (GOLD analysis project Ga0209295, IMG submission 187428) | Marine algal microbial communities from Porto, Portugal - Porto_5 metaG (SPAdes) (version 2) | ecosystem: Host-associated > Algae > Red algae > Unclassified | place: Portugal: Porto... | reverse complement strand
TTTCGGATTATTCCCTGCTAACTCCGTTAACGATGACGATATTTTAGTTGACACAAGCTCAAATCTAGATGAGAATACTGGGTCGCTGAGCGGAGCCGAAGCGAAAGAGAGCTACACTTTCAGAACCCTACGTCAACAATTAGAGCGTAGAGAAGGCGTAGCAGATTATGCCCTGGCAGATTTTATAGCTCCTAAAGAATCAGGGAAACAAGATTATATAGGTTGCTTCTGTGTGTCTACAGGTTTTGGTACTGCAGAATTAGCGGCGAAATATGAAGCCGATTTAGATGATTATAATTCCATTATGGTTAAAGCTCTCGCAGATAGATTGGCAGAAGCCTTTGCGGAATATTTACATAAGGAAGTCCGGCTGAAACACTGGGGCTATGCTTCAAATGAGGAGTTGAGCAATGAAGATTTAATTAAGGAATCCTACAAGGGAATTCGTCCTGCACCAGGGTACCCTGCTTGTCCTGATCATTTAGAGAAATTGACCATTTGGGATATTTTAAAAGTGAAAGAGACTATTGGTGTTGAACTGACGGATAGTTTGGCTATGTGGCCGGCAGCATCTGTAAGTGGATATTATTTTGGAAATCCGCAAGCACGTTATTTCGGGTTAGGAAAAATAAAAGACGATCAGGTAAAAGATTTCGCAGAACGAAAAGGCATACCATTAGGGGATGCCGAAAGATGGCTAGCGCCGAATATCGTAGAAGCCCCCTAGCCCCCAAAGGGGGAATTATTTTCTTATTATAAAAAGCATTTGCAGTTCATTAATAATGAAAATTGGAGGCAAAATAGTAAATTGAGTTATACTCAAATAGATAGATAAATTATTAGATAATTAAAAATACCCGAGTAAAAGTTCCCCCTTGGGGGGCTAGGGGGCTTATGAAAGTAACAGACCATATCGATAATGCTAACGGAAAGACACTTTTTTCATTTGAAATAGTGCCTCCGGTAAAGGGTAAGAATATTCAAGAATTGTACAATAATATTGATCCGTTGATGGAGTTTAAACCTCCATTTATTGATGTGACCACATCTCGTGAAGAAACTATCTATATTAAGAAAGAAGGACTTTTAGATAAGAAAACTACACGTATGAGACCGGGTACAGTGGGTATTTGTGCTTCTATTCAGCATAAGTATGATGTAGATACTGTACCACATGTTCTTTGTGGAGGTTTTACTAAAGAAGAAACAGAATATATGTTGGTTGATTGTCATTATTTAGGCATACAAAATGTAATGGCTTTACGTGGTGATGCCCGTAGCGAGCAAAAATATTTTGAGCCTACGGAAGGGGGGCACCCTTTTGCGATTGATTTGGTAAAACAAATTCAAGAGTTGAATTGTGGTAAGTATCTGCATGAAACCATAGAAAGCGAACACTGTAGCGATTTTTGTATAGGTGTGGCGGGTTATCCGGAAAAGCACTTGGAATCCCCTTCATTACAATCAGATTTAAAGCGATTGAAAGAGAAAGTAGATGCAGGTGCCGATTATGTAGTAACACAAATGTTCTTCGATAATAAAAAGTATTTTGAGTTTGTAGAAGCTGCGAAAAGTATGGGTATTACCGTACCGATTATTCCGGGTATAAAGCCTATTGCAGTGAAAAGACATATGCAATTATTACCACAAGTATTTAGAATTGATATGCCACAAGATTTAATAGAAGCGGTAGATGGTTGTGCAACAAATAAAGATGTGCGTAAAGTAGGTATTGAATGGGCAATTCAGCAATCTAGAGAGCTGAAAGCTGCTGGTGTACCTGTTTTGCATTACTATTCTATGGGGAAATCCGATAATATTAAGGCGATAGCGGAAGCGTTGTTCTAGTTTCCGTGAAGCTAGTTTGTAAGTTCTAGTGTTTTAATATCGTAGAGTAACGGAGATGTAAAAATGTATCGAGAACCTTTGGAACATGACAGCTTCTCGATAAAAATTTATTCTTACCTCATAAATTCACTCGAAGTGACATTGTTACTTTTGTAAATACATAATTTGTAGGAAAGAACTTTGTATTTTGTACATGGTACTTCGTACTTAGTACTTATTTTTGCCCCCAATGAATTTTAAGTTTCTATCCATTTTACTGATTTCAGTAAGTTGTTGTTTCGCACAAGAATCTGGTGAGCAAAAAAAGTATACCCTTGATGCTAGTCAGTTTTACGGGTCTATAATTTTACATAATCCAGATATTTCACATTTAATCACTTCGCACCCTGCGGGTGTAATTTTGAGTTACAATAGAAAAACCTATGGCTTAAATGCATGGGAAGAGTTATATAACTATCCTGATTTTGGATATTCTTTCATTTATCAGAATTCTAATAATAGCACACTAGGTGATAATTACGGACTCTACGCGCATTATAATTTTTATCTTTTTAAGCGTAATGTGCAGCTTCGCGTTGGGCAAGGGGTCTCTTATGCTACTAACCCTTATGATAAAGTAACAAATTTTAGAAATAACGCATACGGATCAGATGTATTAAGTTCTACGTATTTAATGTTCAATTATCATAAAGAGAATATTATTAAAGGGCTAGGATTCAAAACTGGTATCTCTTTAATACATTATTCAAATGCTAATTTTAGGGCTCCGAATACTTCTACCAATACCTTGGCTTTCAATGCCGGTGTGGTATACGATTTAGATGGAGGCAAAGAAATAGAATATATACATCGCGAAAAAGAAAAAGTAACAGAGCCTTTACGTTACAATTTTGCTTTAAGAACAGGTATAAATGAAAGTGATGTTATTGATTCTGGACAGTATGGTTTTGTTGTATTCTCTGCCTATGCAGATAAAAGAGTGGGAAGAAAAAGTGCGCTACAATTTGGAGTAGATGCCTATTTCTCTATTTTTTTAAAGGAGTTGATTCGCTATCAAAGTATAGCTTTTCCAGAAAATGGTGTTGCTGCAGATGACGATTATAAAAGAGTAGGAATATTTGCTGGACATGAGTTATTCATTAATAAAGTTTCCATGATTTCTCAATTTGGGTATTATGTGTATTATCCGTTCGATTTTGAAGGGCGTACATATTTACGTTTAGGGCTAAAACGTTATTTTGGAGAAAAGATATTTGGGGCAGTTACCTTAAAATCTCACGGAGCAAAAGCAGAAGCGGTAGAATTCGGGATAGGAATACGATTATAAGATGATAAAAATGATAAATAATTCACTTAATTGTCTGGTCGAACGCAGTCGAGACCTTATTGTCTTGAAGGTAATTTTGGTTTCCCTATTTGTTTCTTGCGATTCTGAAAATGCTTCAGATTGTTTTCAAAGCACTGGTGAGATTACGAAACAAGAGGTTTCTGTTGCCGAGTTCTCTTCAATAACAGTTTTTGAGAATGTAGCTCTAGTTATTAAACAAGGGGCTGCCCAAAAAGTAGAAATTGAAACCGGTGAAAATTTACGTAATGAAGTAGCTGCGGTTGTGGAGGATGAACAATTGTTATTGACTGATACAAATGACTGTAATTATGTACGTGATTATGGAACCACGGTAGTTTATGTGACCACTCCAAATTTAACCAGTATCCGTAGCAGTACCGGTTTTCCTATTCAAAGTGACGGAGTTCTGGCTTTTGAAAGTTTAAGCTTGCTATCAGAAAGTTTTACAGATCCAGAAGCAGAAACTACAGATGGGGAATTCAATTTAGAATTAGACGTTTCTAGTTTAAGTATAACAAGCAACGGAATATCATATTTCAAGTTAAAGGGTAGCGCAGATAGCTTTAATATAAGTATTGCAGCAGGTGATTCTAGGGTAGAGGCAGAAGAACTGATAACCCAGCGGGTAAATTTTAACCATAGAGGTTCAAATGATATTTTAGTAAATCCGCAAGAAAGTTTAACCGGAGTTTTAAGAGGTACGGGAGACTTACAGAGTTATAACCGACCGGCAACAGTGGATGTTGAAGAATTGTATAACGGACGCTTGATCTTTGTGGAATGAACCCTATACTCAAATATCTGAAAAACGTGTTTGCTGCTAAACGTATTTTGGCGGATGATACTGAGTTAACAGGATTGGTAAAAGTAGATTATTTACTTCAACAATTAATAATAGAAGATAAAGTACCCGGAATAGCAATTACGGTTTTAAAAGAGGGAAAGTCAGTTTTCCAAAAAGGGTATGGGTATGCCAATATTGACGAGAAACAGTATATAGACCCTAAAAAATCTATTTTTAGAATTGCTAGTGTCTCAAAGCCTATTGCAGCAACAGCTTTGGCACATATGGTACAAGAAGGACTTATTGATTTAGATGAGTCTTACTATACTTACCTTCCAGATTACCCTAAGAAAGAATGGGATTTTACTATTCGCCAATTAGCTAGTCATACCGCAGGGATACGTGTTTATAAAGGGAAGGAATATGGTTTGAACGAACCATTATCCATCAAACAGGGTCTTAAGATATTTAAAGATGATCCTTTGGTATACAAACCAGGTACCGAATATTTATATAATAGTTTTGACTGGGCAATGATTTCTGTGGCAATGCAAGAAGCAAGCGGAATTCCGTTTGAAGAATATGTGCAAGGGAAGGTGCTGAATCCGCTAGGGATGAATTCTACTTTTTGTCCCAAATGTCATTATGAGTCAGATTCACAGAGCAGTAGTAAAAATACTGATGCTCTTGAGGTAAATGATATTTCCGCATTAAAAGAACAAAGCCGTGTTACTGCATTTTACACAAAGAGCATTTCAGGATTTAGAAAGGCGATACCTGTAGATAATTTTTACAAATTAGCAGGCGGTGGTTATTTATCTACTTCAGAGGACATCGCAAAATTCGGACAAGCATTTTTAGATAAGAAAGTTAATGTCGAAGAGACTATTCTGAATCAGTTTTTAACCGCACAACAAGTAAATGGTAAATCTACCTATTATGGTTTAGGTTGGCAAGTGAGTGAAGATGCCAAAGGAAGAAAGTTTTTTGGGCATGTTGGTAACGGAGTAGGAGGGTATGCTAATTTCTTTGTCTACCCTAAAGAGCAATTTGTTTTTTCAATTCTTATTAATTGTACAGATCCTAAAATACAAGAAGATTTAGATGCTGTTATTGATAGTATTTTAAGTGCAAAATAAACTTTAATAAAAAGTTACCATTGCTGCTAAATGCTTTACTGCTACAATTTTCATTTAAATTTTCAGTTAGTACTTAATATTCATACAGTTAATATTAAAATACAACCAATCGTAATTATGAAAAAACCAAATTTATTTATCCTGTTCTTTTTAAGTCTTATCATTTTTTCTTGTTCAAAAGATGATGGTAATGAAGGTCTCTCTGGTGACATTGATCCAGATGGAGTTAATGTGAAAGAAGAAGTTTTATTAGATGTAAATGCAACCTCTTCTGGTATAGCAATAGAGGGGGCAACAATGAATGATGGCGGGGTAACGCCAACAGGAGGTGTAGATTTTAGTTTAGATTATACTTCCCAAACTGCATTTCAAGATTACGGATTTGAAATAATTTTAGATGCACCAACAGATTTTGCCGGTGCCTATATTCAGTTGTTCGATGAAAACGGAATGGCCGATAGTTATATAGATGTACCTTCAAGCGCCACGGAAAGTTATTATGGTGGTAAATTTTTATCAAAAGAAAGAAAAGATATTTTCGCTAAAAAGGGAGCATCTACTCAGAAAGATGAAGATACGGTAATAGATGTCAATTTTTCTAATACTGTCCCAGCCGGTACATTCTGTTATGCTATTTGCGTTTATGATAGTCAAGGTAATATTAGTCAGCCACAAGAAGTTTGTGTAACAGTTGAATCTTGGGGAGGTAATGTAAATCTTGTAGGTAATTGGGATTTTACAAAGCAAATTGATAATGGCGAAACCATTAACGTCGGTGAAGAGTCTTGCGATAGCTATGATTCTACATTGTACTGTGAAAATGGAGCTCAATTAGATGTTGAGTTAGAAGAATGCTATACCCTTAACGACCTGGCCATAACATTTAATGAAAACGGAACTTATTTCTTTAGTCAAGAATCCAATTATAAAAGCTATGATTACGCTGCATCTAATGAGGCTTGCGAGGTTATATATGAAGAAGATGGTGGTGAGGCTTATACATCTTCAGGTAACTGGGCTTTTAACGAAGAGGAGAATATTTTGACCTTGGTAGAATTTGAATATACTGAAACTGGAGACGGTGAAACTTATACTGACGTAGAACCAGATGGTTACTTATTGTTAGAAGGAGAAATAACACTTTCAGCTAATGAATTAATTATTTCTGAATCAGATACGTTTAATGGTGAAACAGATGTTTACGAATATTTTTTCAGTAAAAAATAAAGTGTAATTCTATATTATACGTATAAGACCTCTTTTTAGAGGTCTTTTTTGTTTCTATTGGTAAATCATAATTAATTTAATTTTTAACACAAAACCTTCGATTTTTGAGATAGAAATTGAATTTTTCAAAATAATAAAATGTAAAACGACCATTTTTAAATATAATTACTACATTAGCCAAAGTTTACAAGCACAATGACAAAACAATATTTCTGGAACGGTTTTTATTTTTACTTCTTTTTTAAAAGAGGTACGGGACTGTTGTAGTATATTTTAAAAATAAAATAGAATCTAAGTTCCGATATGTATCGGAACTTTTTTTTTGTTCAAAAATTGAAATTACCCTGAACGTGGTAGAAGGGTTTTGCGGTAAGTTGAAATGTGAATTATGAGTTTAAAAATAGCCATACAGGGAATTAAAGGAAGCAACCATCATCAGGTAGCAAAAGATTGTTTTGGTGATGATATCGAGTTGGTAGAATGCCTTTCTTTCGATGCTTTGGTAGACAAGTTATTGTCTAATGAAGCGGATCAAGGTGTTATGGCTATAGAGAATTCAATAGCAGGTTCTATAATACCTAATTACGCGTTGGTAAACCATAATGATCTACATATTATTGGCGAGTATTATTTGAATATTCATCATAATTTAATGGTGTTACAAGGGCAGAAAATAGAAGATATAACAGAGGTTAGTTCTCACCCTATGGCTTTGTTGCAGTGTAAAGAATATTTTAGGCAATATCCGCATATAAAATTGGTAGAAGATGTAGATACTGCCGAGACTGCACAAAGAATTCAAGAGCAAGAATTAAAACATGTTGCTGCGATAGCACCAAACGTTGCGGCAGAATTATATGGGTTGGACATCGTAGCGAGCGACATACAGACTATTAAAAATAATGCTACTCGTTTTATCATTGTAAAGACAAAAAACAATGCGTTGCCAGAGGTTGAAATTACCAAGGCTTCGGTAAGGTTTATTACCGACCATAAGAGGGGAAGTTTGGCTGCTGTGCTTAATGTTATGAGCGATTGCCGATTGAATTTGACAAAAATACAATCGTTACCGGTGATAGAAACACCATGGAAATATGCATTTTTTGTGGATGTTACTTTTACCGATTATACAGATTTTACAAAGGCTAAAAGTCTATTGAACATCATGGCAGAAGACTTTAAGATTTTGGGTGAATATAAAAATGTAAGACAATGATACGTACCGCTGAAAGGTTAAATACCATACAGGAATACTACTTCTCAAAAAAGTTGAGAGAGGTACGCGGTTTAATGGCGCAGGGTAAACCTATCATAAATATGGGTATCGGTAGTCCAGATTTGGCTCCGTCCCAAAAAGTATTGAATGCCATACAGGAAGCCGTACTGGAAAGTGGGGCGCACCAATATCAAAGTTACCAAGGATTACCTCGGTTAAGGGGAGCTATTTCAGATTTTTATAAGAAAAGGTTTGACGTAAAGGCTGATCCAGATACTGAGATTTTACCATTAATGGGATCAAAAGAGGGTATAATGCATATTAGCCTTTCTTTTCTGAACGAAGGTGATGAGGTTCTAATTCCTAATCCGGGCTATCCAACGTATACTTCAGTAACTAATTTGGTAGGCGCAGTGCCCAAGTATTATGATTTAACTGAAGACGCTGGCTGGTTTCCAGATTTAGATGCATTGTCAAAGCAAGATTTATCTAAGGTAAAGATCATGTGGTTGAGTTACCCGCACATGCCTACAGGTGCTACGGCAACGAAAGAACAGTTTGTGAAAATAGTGGACTTTGCGAAACAGCATGATATACTGTTGGTAAACGACAATCCGTACAGCTTTATCTTAAATGACGAACCTGCAAGTATTTTGAGCATACCTGATGCAAAAGAGGTGTGTTTAGAATTAAATTCATTGAGCAAAACTTTTAACATGGCCGGTTGGCGCGTTGGTTTTGTTTTGGGTAGCGAAGCCCATATAAACGCTATTTTAAAAGTGAAGAGCAATATGGACTCTGGTATGTTCTACGGTATACAGAAAGGTGCCATAGTAGCATTAGAGAGCAGTGATGATTGGTTTGCAGACTTGAACGCAGTGTATAGTGCACGTAGAGAGCTGATTTATGAATTGGTAGACAAACTTGGTTGTTCGTATGATAGAAATGCCGTTGGCTTATTCGTTTGGGCAAAATTACCAGAGGGTTGTGTATCATCAGAAGAGTTTATAGACAATATATTGTATACAAAAGATTTGTTCATTACACCGGGTACTATATTCGGTAGTAATGGTGAAGGGTATATTCGCTTTTCACTGTGTATAAATAAAGGAAAGATTAAAGAGGCAATCGCAAGATTTTAGTGTGATGAATGTATTTGTAATAGGTATCGGTTTAATAGGGGGTTCTTTAGCGAAAGACATAAAGTCGGCAGTCGAAAATGTTACCGTTTTTGGTATAGAATCTAATGAGGCAAATTTAGCTGAGGCATTGTCTTTGGGTATCATCGATAAGACGGCAACCTATCAAGATTTACCTTTGGCAGACATGGTCATTGTAAGTATACCTGTTGATGTTATGGTTACAGAGCTTCCGGTAATATTGGATGCTGTACATGAAGATTGCGTAGTTTTTGATGTGGGATCAACCAAATCTTTAATTTGTAAGGTTTTAGAGAATCATCCTAAGAGAAGAAATTTTTTAGCATGTCACCCTATTGCAGGAACAGAATTTTCTGGTCCGTCTGCGGCGATAAACAATTTGTTCAAAGACAAAACGAATATCATTTGCGAGGTAGAATTGACTGCATTTAAGCTTCAGGAAAAAGCTTTGAAAGTTTTTCAGGCAGTTGGTATGCGAATAAGGTATATGAACCCTGTTGCTCATGATAAGCACATTGCCTACGTTTCTCATTTATCGCACATAAGTTCATTCATGTTAGGTAAAACAGTGATTGAAAAAGAGAAGAACGAGCGCGATATTTTTGATATGGCGGGTAGTGGATTTGAAAGTACGGTACGTTTGGCAAAGAGTTCGCCGGCTATGTGGACACCAATTTTTAAGCAGAACAAAGAAAATGTGGTAGAGACATTAGAAGAGTACATTCAAAATCTTACGGCATTTAAAGAAATGTTGCAGAAAGATGATTACGAGGGCATTTATAATGAAATGAACAATACGAATAAGATTAAAGGAATATTAAAAAGAAATACCGTTAAACAAGAAATAGAATAAGTAAAAATGGAAAATTCAAAACAAATGAGAACATGGTTGGATGATTTAAACCTTGACCATCCACTAGTAATAGCAGGGCCATGTAGTGCAGAGACTGAGGAACAAGTGTTAGGTATAGCACACTCTTTAAAAGATACCGATGTAAATTATTACAGAGCCGGTATTTGGAAACCTCGTACTCGCCCAGGAAATTTTGAAGGTGTTGGTGCTTTAGGGCTAAAATGGTTGCAAAAAGTTAAGGAAGAAACAGGTTTAAAAACAGCTACCGAGGTTGCAAACCGTGCACACGTAGAGTTGGCATTGGAACATGATATCGATTTATTGTGGATCGGTGCAAGATCAACCGTTAGTCCTTTTATCATGCAAGAATTGGCAGATGCCTTAAAAGGTACTGACAAAATCGTATTGGTTAAGAATCCGGTAAATCCAGATTTAGCTTTATGGTTAGGTGGTATCGAAAGATTGCATACGGCAGGTATTAAAAAATTAGGTGCAATACACAGAGGTTTTTCTACGTACGAGAAAACTAAGTATAGAAATATACCAGAATGGCAAGTGGCGATTGAATTTCAGAACAAGTTTCCTGATCTTCCATTAATAAACGATCCTTCGCATATTACCGGTAAGCGTGATATGATTTTTGATGTATCGCAAACAGCTTTAGATTTGAATTTTGACGGATTGATGATTGAAACGCACCATGATCCAGATAACGCATGGAGTGATGCTGCACAACAGGTTACACCAGAGAAACTTGTTCAAATCATGAGAGATCTTAGAATTAGAAAAGAAAGTGATCCAGAAGCGGAATATAACTCAGAATTGAGTAACCTAAGAGCTCAAATCGATGTTGTCGATAACCAATTGATAGAAATACTAGGAAAGAGAATGAAGGTTTCCGATGGTATTGGGGAGCTTAAAAAGCAGAAGAATGTTGCTGTTCTTCAGTCTAATAGATGGAACCAGATTTTAGGGGCTATGATATTAGAAGGGGAAAGCAAAGGGCTTAGCGAAGAGTTTGTGCTTCGCATGTTCAAAGCTATTCACCAAGAGTCTATCAACCACCAAGAGAAGATAGTAAACGCTTAAGGTTAGCTTAACTTTATATAAACAAAACATCCGTAATATGCGGATGTTTTTTTATGCCTAAATTTGTACAAGTAAGAAAAATAATACATTTTAACAATATTCTTAATGAGGTATCGTTAGGGGACTAAAGAACCATTTTTAACCAATCAAAAAATATGAAGAAAGTAGCATTAGTGGCAATTTTAATGATTGCCTCATTATCGGCAAAAGCACAATCGTACGTTGGGTTTTTGACTGACAATTACAGTGGTGTAAACAGTGTAATATCAAACCCGGCTAACATAGCCGATTCTCGTTTTAAAACCGATATCAACTTAATAGGGGCTAGTGGTTTTCTTGCCAATGATTACGTAGGTGTAGGTTATTCAGATTTAATTTCAAGCGATTTTGATTTTGATAGGGATGCCAACCTCATGTTGACCGACAATAATAATTTTTCTGGTAATGTAGATATATTAGGACCGTCATTTATGTTCAACATAGGTAAAAAATCATCTATAGCCATATTTACCAGAGCAAGAAGTTTTGTTACCGGTAATGAATTTAACGGTGAAAGTATTGACGACCTTGATGACAGTATTGATGAAAGTCAAGACTTTTTGGTCGATGAGGGCGATTTCTTTTCCTCTGGTCACGGTTGGGCAGAAGTAGGTGTTACTTACGCACAAGAATTATGGAACAAAGACGAGCATTTTTTAAAAGGGGGTCTTTCGTTGAAATACTTAAAAGGATTTGGTAATGCCTATGGAAGCGGTAGAAATGTAACAATAGATTATGATGCTGACGGTGCCACCTTACCTGATAATTCAACAATAGGTACGTTGGAATCTACCGGAGATTTAATTTACGGTCGTGCAGATGACTATGATGATGATAATTACGATTATGAAGTGCCTGATGCAAACGGATTTGGCTTCGATTTAGGTTTCGTTTATGAATGGAGACCTAATTATGAAGATTATGTAGTTACCGGTGCTGACGGTGAAAAAACGGTAATGAAAGATAAGAATAAGTACAAGCTTAAGTTTGGCTTGTCACTTACAGATGTAGGATCGGTAAATTATAAAGCTGGTTTGGTAGATACGTACAATATCAATAACACAATTACGCAAGAAGATTACGATAATATCGAAGATTCTGATGATTTACAAAATTTGTACACGTTTACAGAGGCTACAGAAGATTTAAAGGCAGGTTTGCCTACCGCTTTACATTTCAATGCAGATTGGAATATCAAAAACCATTTTTATTTAAACTTCAATGCAGATTTGTCCATGCGTTCTGCCGGTGAAAACAACCAAACGGTCGCAAATGTATTTTCATTGACTCCTCGTTTTGAAAGCAAGTGGTTTAGTTTCTATTTGCCTGTTAGTAGCTATCAGTATAGCGGTATGCAAATAGGTGCGGGGTTACGTACTGGTCCACTTTATATCGGCTCAGGTTCGTTGATATCTACATTTACAAGAAATGAAATTCAAGGGGCAGATGTATATGCAGGTTTAAAAGTGCCTGTTTATTATGGTCAGCCAAAAGATTCTGATGGAGACGGTATACCAAATAAAGAAGATGGTTGTCCTAAAAAAGCCGGACCTATAGAAAATAACGGTTGTCCTTGGGGAGATACTGATGGAGATTCTGTTTTAGATAATGAAGATAAATGTCCAGATGAAGCAGGACCAGTTGAAAATAACGGTTGTCCATGGGTTGATAGTGATGGTGATTCCATAATGAATAATGAAGATCAATGTCCAGATGAAGCAGGACCGGTAGAAAATAACGGCTGTCCTTGGGCAGATTCTGATGGTGATGCTGTTCTGGACAAAGATGATGAGTGCCCTAATGAAATGGGAACAGTAGCTAATAAGGGTTGTCCAGAGCCTGTGGTTACCGCTGAGGTTCAAAAATCATTGAACGAGTATGCAAAAACAATCTTATTTACCACTGGTAATTCTACACTTAAAGATGAATCAACACCTGTTTTGGTAGATATTATCGGTATTTTGAATGAATACCCAAATGCTAATTTCACTATTGAAGGTCATACGGATAGTATAGGTTCAGAAGCAACCAATCAAAAATTATCAGAGAAGAGGGCACAAGCCGTACTGCAATTTTTAATTAACGGCGGTATTTCACCTTCTAGGTTAACAGCAATAGGTTATGGGGAAAGCAAGCCAATTGCTACCAATATGTATAAGGATGGCAGACAGAAGAATAGGCGTGTTGAAATCAACTTAGCGCAGTAAACTCAAGTAGATAAAAATTGAAAGCCCGGTTTTACCGGGCTTTTTTATGTTTTTCGGATTTATCTTTTAAAGATATAACGGGTAATGAAAATTCCTTAAAATCTCTATCGGCATTTGCATCTATAATTCTTGACCTGCCTATTCCGCTAGGTACAGTAGATTCAACGCTGGTAATGACCTTATATTCCTGTGCAGTAATTGTAGTCATTCCCATAAGGGCAAAAAAGCAAAATAAAGCGATTTTTTTCATGATAGGGTTTCTTCTAAATAGATTAATTAGTGAGCATTGAAAGTAAAATCTAAAAAGAAGAATACAAAGAATTGGTCATTATATCATTGTAAAATAATATGAAGCCCTTACGTAGATACACATGAAAACCAGTAGTCAAAAAAAAGTCTCGATACTAAAAGCATCGAGACCAATTATAGAATATGTGTTTTTTCTATTGAATAGAGAAATCAAAAACAGATTGGTTCTCTCTACCTTGAGGTACTTGACCTTGGTATATAAAGCAATATTCACCTGGCTCTAAAGAATCAGGAGTTACTTTAAATTTGTGACCTTCAATTTCTTCAATAGCAAAGTTAAGCGCGTATTTAGGGTCTATACCACTACTGCTAGTAATCCAACTACTTTTACCAGTAATTACCTCTCTAAGATTCTTTTTCTCTTTTACGGTAAGTTTTACCAAAACAAACTCGTTAGGGTTGCTAGCCATTCTAAACCACCAGTTAAAGATACCTGTATCTCCACCTTGATTGTTTTGCATGTTATCCACTTGAGTTACACTAGGGTCAAAGATGAAAGTGAATTCAGGCTGACTTTGACGAATAACGTTGTTAGATTGTGTTTTTGGTAATTGTGCCTTTTTCTTCGCGTTTATTAAACCAGAAACTAATTTCTGTGCTACTTGGTTAGAATTAGAACCAGAGAATACACTTGGTTGTACTAATTTATCTTCACCACTGGCATCAGTATAATAAATACCCGTTTTAGACATGG
>Ga0209295_1000698_pt1 | contig 13920 bp, 21 predicted proteins | sample Porto_5metaG_FD_187428 | JGI IMG/M metagenome (GOLD analysis project Ga0209295, IMG submission 187428) | Marine algal microbial communities from Porto, Portugal - Porto_5 metaG (SPAdes) (version 2) | ecosystem: Host-associated > Algae > Red algae > Unclassified | place: Portugal: Porto... | reverse complement strand
TGGTATGACTCCGCCCTAACGAAGGGGTACCTGTGGCACCTGCCCGCCGAGTTGGTGGATCGCCTCGTGAGGCTGCACCCCTCCAACTAGGCTGAGGGAGCGCGACAGAAGGCGGTCGCGTACTTCCGCGAGTTCGTCGGTCTCCACCAGTCGTTGGACTGGGCGGCCGCGGGTCCGAAGCTCGCCCGCCGAGTTGACGGGCAGGATGATGAGGCGGCCCGGGAGTTTTTGCACCGTGACAAAAGCTTCGTTGACTGTCGCATCGGACTTCGTGAGGGCCTGAGCGACACGTCCTACCTCTACGCTGCGAACGTGACTTCGACTTCCGCACCCCCGGAGTCGGGATAGGGGGCCGTGGGGGCAGTAGCCCTGCATAAAGGCATGCGCACTCGGGGAGTGGCCGAGCGCCCCCCTGCTCGTGGGAGCGCTATCCGGCGGACGACCCGGGCAGGGCCGTTTCCCGGCGGGTCGGCGGGGCGGCCTACGTTTGCCCCGTCGGGGGTTCCATACCACCCAGTGGCCGTGGCGCGGCAGGGCCTCAGACGGGGATACGTCACCGCCCAGTGTGTGCGGGCCCTAGCTACTACCTACCCGACTGCGGGGGCGGTGCAGTTCGGGTTGCACACGGGGAGCCGATACTAGCCTCCTTGGTGGGCACACTGGCTTGGGTCACTCGGGGCGCCAGAGCCGCACTGCGGGGGTCCCCCTTGTGAAGCGAGAAGTAGTTGGATGTATGCATTCTTTTACTCAAGACCGGTCTGAGGCGCGAGGCCAGCAGCCGCTTGCCCCCCGTGTGCCCCTCTCTCAACATCCTGCAGGCAGGGTTGCAAGAATGGCGTACAATCATCGCATGGTTTGAATATTGTACCATAATTATGATAATTTATATCCATAATGATGAAACCATGGAAGACCTGTATACATTCTTAATTATTCTAGCTACTTCCATTTTGGAAAAGTAGACAAGGCAACGGGCGCGTCCATCCGTCACTGTGTTTCGGTGACTGGACGGAATGCAGCCAACGACAGCTTTCACAGCGCAGCATGTACCAAGAGCACGCGCCCAAGCCAACTCTACTTGCATCTAGCTGTTTGCAAGGCTGAGCCGTTTTAGCTTCACTAACGTGACACTGACGCTGTCTGAGAGACCTGCAATGCGGCTGTTGACAGGTAACCAGGCCCGTCCGCCACTTCCGCGTCGCTACGCATCCTAGTGCTGTTGTGCTTTTGAAAGAGCCACCTGACACAGCCGTCGCGTGTCACGAAGTGGGTGCTATCGCCGTTTCTTCCAGCCCATCCACTTGTCAGATTGTGATCCGCATTCATGTACTTCTGTTCCCGCGTACGTCGACATTGCTGTAAAAATGATGCTCTCCAGATCCATGCTTCGGATAATTGTCGTCTAAAATTGGGGTCGAAACAAAGCATGATAGTTATGCACTCAAAACCCTTCCTGCAGGAACAACCTCGCCAACACAGTGACAGAGCCTACGACGCATCTCTCGAGGCAGAGCTCCCTCCCTTGGACGGTACATGCTCTCACCATTTCACAAGTCGCGACGCCCCTTAAGGAGCCCACAAGATTCTCCCCTAGCTCAGGCCCAGCATGAGCTGCCCTGGAGACACAAGTACAAGTAATTACGCCACACTCATACAGCAGTGCACGTCAATGGCACAGACAAACAAGCCGACGACCGCATCAGTACTCCTGGAGTTTGCCAGGCAGTTCGCCGTATCTCCGACTTACCTGCGCGGGCCTGGCGGGCTGCCTCCACACCAGGGGTTGTCACGGATATATCTCAGAGGAATACATCCAGGCAGTTCTATCCATAAAAATCTGGAGTATGTGCCTCGACGACATATTCGGATCTGAGTATGCCGTCCGGTCCGAGCGTATAATAATTCGCTAGACAGCGCAAGCGGCAGATGAAATCGTATTCTCTGGCGATTTATTTCATTCGAATATATCCGCTCGGCATGGGGTCTCCCATGTTTGGAGACGTTATTCGGCGAGGTCACGGTTACGGCGAAGACGGAATGCCAGCGGAGAGTGGTGTTTTTTGGTGAGAGCAATCCGTTGCGATGAGGATGCGGGTAGCGACGGAAACCTCTCAATCAGGAACCCGCCAGCGGGTGCGTACCACTCGTGGTGTTGCTCGCTCTTTTCGGTACAGCAAGCAGAAATGCAGTTGATGCGAGAACGGCGACATGGATGGCCAACTGCGACCACAAGATGACCCACAGCTGCCGCTGCTCCCTCCTACGACGCCTAGTAGACCTTAGGCGGGGTCGGGGCGCCGCCGACGGCTGCCGCCTGTAGTCCTTCGTCCTCGACCTCCGCCACACCCGGCACAATATCATTCGACACGGGTGCAGCAGCGCTCCCCGCCCCTGCCGTCTTGTCGTCAGCCGCCCCCGAGCGGCCGTGCCATTCATGAGCTGGGGTGGGGTGCCGCCAACGGCTTCGGAAAACTTACCTGACCGTACCCACGTGCCGGCCACCGTCGTAACGTTTTCCTCGGGCAAGGCCGCGGTGCCGGGAAACGACGGCGTCAGCTCTCCCGCCTCCACAACCACGCCTTCCAGAGCCTCGGCGGTGTTTTGAGGTGTCGGCAGGGTGTCGCACACGTCTGTAGCCATGTATCTTAGTCCACCAGCCCCCCTGCAGTCGCCGTCTCGTACAAAATGGGCGAAAGGGCGCCCCGCAGACCGCAAAAGGCCCGTTTCACACCTCGGCCATCCTGCACGCGATTTAGGTCTTTGATGTGTATCCGAAGGCTCCGAGACCAAGGTTGGTGTCCGCTGGTCACATGGCGGGCGGTCGGCGACGGCGCAAGCGCAGTCTTTCTGTAAAATTGCAAACGTAGCGCCAAGTCTCTACGGCTGTTGCTGGCAGTGAGCAGTAGAGAGCACCGGCTGCAGGTAGCCCTGAGGGGGTGAGCAATCGCAGGCACACTGCAGTACCGGCCACAAAAATGCCGCACAGCGCCGGATTCCTGCATCGTACCTGAGTGAATCGGTGATAGCCGTGGTATTGTTAAGATCCATCGACGTTCTTTTGAACCTATGTAAATCCAGCACAGAAGGACGATCCTATCTGATTGCATGCTTCGTGGAACCGCCTGTACGAGGGCAGTTGGGACTCCGAAAACAAGTACAGCTCACTTGTTGTAGTTTACGGCTGTTCTACCATCGAAGTGCGGCTCCTGTTGCTGTAGGGAGGACATCGATCGGATATAAGCCATTGTCTTTTGGTACGATACAGTATCCGAATATGAATATCTTCCAATTAGCAATCCGGCTTTGTGAGGTTATATTCTGATGCTAAATATTGAGAGATAAGAATTATTCGTATTCGGTGACTTTGGAACGCAGCGTATCCGCTTCCCATTCGGGCCAGAAAACGGTATCCTGACAACTCCTGCTCCGCACTCCCGCCAGTGCCACACAGTCGGCGCCTTGGACGCTCCCTCGTGGCCACAGCCGCTCCCTACCAGTGCAGAATCTTCGCCAACGTCCGCAGTCGAGATAACATTTAAGTCGATCCCCAGGTCCCAGGTGTTCCTACTGGAAAATCGACCTCCAACGAAAGCGCCAAAATCACCATCGACGTGAAGCAGACGTCGAGGTGAGTACAGGGAGCCCGGGCGCGTCTCGAACGGATACGATCCGGCGCATTGGAGACCCGTCAAAGTGTTGTCGGAACGCGGCTTATCTCCGCGCGCGCCTGGTAGTCGCGAACCATGACGTAGGCGACGTCTACATTCTTGGTCCGCCCCGTCGCCTCGGGGTTGTCCAGCGAGAGGAACGATTGTTTGTCCTCTCCCATCGGCACGGCCCCGCTATCAACGCCCAGTGCCGACAGCAGTTTCCTCAGCCACAGTGCCTCGTTCGTCGCCATCGCGGCGGCCACGTACTCATCCTCGGCCGGCGACGTCGCCAACGTCGACTGGCGCTTTCCCACTCATGAAATGGGCCCGCCGTTCAACGTGAAGATAAAGCCTATTTTCGGGCGGCGGACGTCGGTGTCGGCCGGTTAGTTGGCGTCAACATTCCGTCGCAGCGCTTCGTTGCCGCCACACATCACGTCAAGGCGAGTAGTCAAGCGAAAGTAGCGCAGCACACCCTTGGCCGCGCGCGTATGGTCTTGCTCAGGGCATGACATGAAGCGAGAAAGCACGCCCACGGAATAGGAAATGTCCGGCCTTGTCGTCGCCGACAAGTACAGTAGAGAGCCGACCATAGCCGCGGACCGGTTGCCATCGGGAAGAAGGTTCTTCCCCGTCTTGCTCAGATTGACGGCCGAGGCCATATCCGTCTTGTTAGGCGTGCACGTGTCCATTTCAAACGCCTGGAGCAGCGCCATGATGTGGCCGGGGTTACTCAGTGTGAGTTTCTTGGCCCTTTTACCGCGCATGACTTTCATGCCAATGAACTCTTTGACCTCCCTTATGTCGCGCATTTCGAGCTTGGCTGAGACGCCACTCTTGATGGCCGCCGCGCCAGCAAAGCTCTCGCCCGCCACAGTCACGTCGTTGACGAACACAAGGATGAAGACGCATCCGTGCACAGGGTGGTGCCACTCATAAAGGCACGGGTCCACCGTAGACCGTTGTGGCTCCCATCAGCTCGATCTCTTCTTTCAGCTTGATGCCCCACAGCCGCCCCGCTTGCTTGATCCCAAACAGGTCTAGGTTGAGCCGGTGTGCGTTCGCAGGCTGCCCCGACTCGACACCTTCAGGAAGCTTGGCGTACATTTCTTTGTCCATTCTAGCGTTGAGGAAGGCGGTCTTGACGTCAACGTGGTGGACCTCCCACCCGTTGGCTGCTGCTACGGCGAACAGGGCACGTGACGTCGCCGTGTTCGGAACAGGCGCCCACGTCTCGTCGAAATTGTGCCCAGGAACTTGGTTGAGACCTTCGGCCAGCAGCCGTGCCTTGAAGCGCGTCTTCCTTCTTTCCGCGTCGTGATTAATGTCGAACACGAAGCGTGTCTTCGCGTCCTTATGTTGCATGTTGCTGCGCTTGATCGTGGACCACGTGTCGAGCTTCTTGTGTGCTGCCACTTTGTATTTGACGACCTGTTTCCACAGCGTCCATTCCGGACATGCCCGTGCCTCTTTCTCGCTGGCAGGGGTCTTGGTCAAGTCGCAGCAATCTTTGGCCGCTGACCCGGCCTCGATGGCCAGATAAGCCTCGGGGTCCTTTTCCCACCAGAATAATTTGGGGGCTGGCCTACGTGTAGATCGTCGAGGCCCCAAAGAGGCATTGTAGACTTCCGAGGGAGCCTTACCGACCGGAATCAGTGAGTCCTTCTGACCCTGAAGTTCCTCGTCGTCTTTGTCGTCCGCGAGGCGGTCAGGATCGCCGTCATCTTCACTGTCGAAGTCTTCGAAAGGAAGATGCTTCTCCCTGGCATCTTCCTCGGCATCCAGCATGTCCATTGACTCTTCCATGCCGCCTTGGTTGTTTCTGTCCTCCGTGATCGTCTGCTGGGGACCAGCGCTTGAACGGTCGCCCGAAGTCCAGGCCTCGGCCTGTTTCTCTTTCATCAGGACGTCGCGACGCTCGAAGACTTTGTTTGTCCCGTTCTCGAGGATGCGATAGGAATTTGCACCAACCGCGTAGCCGACAAAGCGGCCCACGTCGGTCCTCGGCTCCAGCTTGCGCTGCTGCTTCTTGGGCTTGAGCGCCCAAGCGCGGCTCCCCCAGACGCGGAATCCCGACACGTTAGGGCGTCGCCCCGTCAGCGCTCCCAGCGGCGTCACGTGGAGCCCCGACTTCGGCGACCGGTCGAGGACATGGACGTCGGAATCGAGGGCCTCAGTCCACAGCTCTTCTTCCGCCCCGGCATTAAGCAGTGAAACAAGCACTCGCTCCATCAGCGCGCGATTGACCCTTTCTGCCTCTCCGTTATTCTGCGCCTTGTACGGCGCCGTCATCTCAGACGTCATGTCTTCGCCCTCTTACCATGCCTTCATGTTATTGGTGAGGTACTCCCTGGAACCGTCGTGACGGACGCGCTTGACGTTGACACCAGTCAACGTCTAGAGCTGCTTGATGCGCGGCTTGAGAACTTGCCAAGCCATCCCCCTTGTCTGAATGGGCGTCGCCGTGATGAAACCAGTGCTGTCTTCGAGCGCCGTGATGAAGTAGATGGAGCCAATCAGTGCCTTCGTGAGAGGTCCACCAATGTCGGTGTCGACCAACTCGCACTTAGTGGTCTTGGTGTAAGACCGCGGATGCGGCGCCTGCACCATCTCTCCATCCACGCACGGCACACAGACATTGCCGACCACACGCTCAGCGCCGGCGACCGAAGACGGTATCCCATCGACCATCTTGACCGCCCGCTTGAGGATTTAAATCCCCAAGTGCTTGAAACGGCGATGCCAAAGCTCTGCTTCCCTTGAGATCAGCGTGGACACCGCGTTCGCTGATGCCTTCACCGGAGTCACCTTGAGCACATACTGCTCCCGGTCGTTGACCTTTCCAGCTACCGATGCCTTGTCGAGCACTTTTCTCGCATGAACGGCGTTCCCGTTGCTGAGAATGTAGCAGGCGTCCCCGACAAACACCACGGTGCCTCTGTTGCGGTCAACCGCCCATACTGACAGCGGGTTGCTGGTCAGATCCGGCACCAGCACGTCCTCTGCTATAACCATGTGCGCCTTGGTGCTCCCCTTTCCAAAGTGCATAGAGACGTGACCGCGCCGCTTAATTGGGACTTTCTCGCCATTGGCCAAAGTGCCCTGGGCCCCGCTCCCCGCCGCCTGTATGGTGAAGCCCTTGTCCCCGGCGGCCATGTGGTTGGTCCCTCCGGAGTAGAGCACCCAGGTCGACGACCCGCTTGTGCTCCCGTGAGCCTTTCTGGAGCCGGGTTGACCGGCCGAAGCAGTGTATGCTAGAGCGGCACCCGCCTGGGGCCCGCCCCCATGGCCGCCGTCACGGCGGCCGCCACCGGGCTTGCTCTATCCATTGGCCTCTTCAGCACTCCGCTTGTGGCAGACACGCTTCATGTGCGCCCTCTTGTCGCAGTAGTAGCACACGACCGAATTCTTGTCAAAAGGCTTCTTTGGCGCCTCCACCGTGAAGGCTTGCGACTCGACACCGCCAGCTGGCTTTAACGAGCCCCCAGCAATGTTCAGCTGCTCGACTTGAAGAAACTTAGGTCTCACGTCGGACAAAACCAGCTTGACGTCCTCGTTCTCCAAGATCGTCCTGCGCATCCCGTACTCGGACGGGAGCCCCGACAAGGCTCGCAGCGCGAGCGTGTTGTCGTCAACCGGGTTTCCGAGCACGGCGAGCTCGTCCCGAGGCCACGACGGGTCCCCCGCTGTGCTACATGTGCTGCACACCAGGCCCTGTCATAAGTATCGTTTTCAGTTTCGGGTACGGTATGCATAAATCCTTCAATTCGAGTACGTGTGCCGGCCATCTGTCTCTTCATGTGTATCAATACGAGATATACCTGGAAAACACGGGTGCGAATCAATTCCGGAATTGATAGACTTGGATCAGCTGCCAACCTTCAGCAGCGCGAAGCACCTATTGAGCACAAGCATGTCGGAACGGTTCCGTCACGTGAGTGAACCTGTTGGCCGCGATTTTAACGGCTAACGTGAGACGTTGAACGGGCGCCCCCTGGCGAGCACACCAGGGTTCGGAGATTCCCTCCCGACCAGAATCGTTGTATCCATGAAATCATGTCCAAAACTTAACTGGTACTTGGCGGACGTGAAACGCCATAATTGTAGAAGAATGGCAGGCTCTTCTGGCTCTAAGTCCTCTGGCGGTTTGAATTGATCGATACCCACTGCTACCTACTCATCTGTTGACTTGAGTGTGGGTGCCAGCCGCCCTGCTGCTTACGGGTACGGGAGTTCAGACACTTACACCCGTAAAAGCACTTACTCACAGTATACGTATGGTAGGGCCTGATACGGGTCGGCGCACGCCACGTCTGCGCGAGACAACCAGGCGGGAGCAGGTCCTCGCTGAAGACCCGTGGTCCAGCCCCTGAGTGCAGCACCGTGGCCTTAGCAGCCAGGTCTTCATGTCCGACACTCAAGGTGGTTTCGGCCTTCAAAGGTTTTTTACGCAAGACAAAAAGGGTACTTCTACATGAACATGGCGTCCCTGCGGCTACCTCGGTCCGTAGCCGACGACCGCACCGGCCCAGGAATGCAACTGAGGCCGACACAGGGTCACCGGGGCCTGGTACAAAAGGGGGGGCGCCTATGGGCGAACCTTCCCCACCTCGTTTCCCGATCCCGTGGTACCCGTGGTCATGGTCTCTTCCTCGGGATGGGAGTCCCAGGCCTCAGGAATCTCCTTGTTCAGGCTCTTCTGGATGCTCTGCTCGATCTCGACCCGGAGGTTGTGCAGCGTCTTCTGGTCCCGCCGTCCAGGGGAGGAGGACTTGGCCTGACGATCTGCCCCGCGGACTGCCTTGGCGAGCTGGATGCCTTGGCGGGATAGCTTGTCCTGGAGCTCCTTGGGCACCTTCGGACAGGCTGCAGCGATGTGGTCCTCCTTCTTGGACAAGCAGGACGCCCGTACTCGATTCGGGTGCTCCCCCCCCCAGGTGACACGGGGCTTCGAAGGCGTGACAAAACCACGCAAGCCCTCCAGGCGTCCACCGGCTTGGGAGGATGACTCGCTCACGGCAAGAACCGGTGCCTTGGGTCCTGTCCGACTGGACGGTTTTGCCAGGTATGTTTTGGGGTGTGTCGGCTGCAGTCCCTGGAGCGACTTGACGTGCTCGTGCTTGCCCTCGGTGAACGACCCGAGCTGCTGCAGGGTGTGCTTTGTGAACTGGAGGTTGTACTGCTGGGCGTTCACCTGCAAGCTCTTGGGGAGCCCCTGAATGAACGCCATCTTGAGCCGGTCCTCGCCTTACACGCTCCTGCAGGTCTCCCCCAGGTCCCACAAACGGGCAGCGAAGGCATCAGGTTCTTCATGAGCGCCCAGGAAGGCGCGGTTCACGTCTGAAATGGCTTGGTTCAGGGTGATGGAGTCCGCGTAATTTCCCAGGAGCCACTTCACAGCCTTAGGGAAGGATGCGACAGTCCGGACCGGGATGTCCCCGGCCGTGCCAGGGAGGATCTTGTTGATCCGAGTGGCGGATGCCCCTGTAAGGAAGGAGCCCAGCAGGTTGAGCCCGTTTCCTTCTCAGACGTTAGTGTCATTGCATGCCCGGACGAGCCGGCGCAAGAAAGAGAATCGTTCGGCCGGCTTGGTCCCATCAAAACGAACCCGGTCCATGGAAACCCGTAGCTTCTTCCGGTTATTTGTAATTCTTGGACGCATCCGTCTAGTGAAGGTCTGGTTCTGGTTGTCCAGAAGGTACGAGTGCCAGCCGGTCACCGTGTTGGGCAGGTAGTCTCCGACAATGTGGACAGGGATCTGGAAATCCACCAGTGTCCGCCGGACCGCCTCCCCGTCACTCCGGGAGGATGCGTCACTCGAGGAAGACCGGAGGAGACGACGCCGATCGCTGCGCCGGCGATGGCGCGACGGACAGTCCCGGCAAGAGTCCCGACTGGTACTCCCATCCGGTCCCCCGTCTTCCCCTCCGCCTCCACCTGGCACCTCTCGGCTCCCTGACGACCCCATACCAGCGCCTGGGGACGCCAGCATGCCGGATGTTCGCCAGGGGTTGTCCGGATATGCATCTAGGTCCGTGATGGGATACGGATACACGCCGATGCTTCGGATCCGCTTACGGACATCTCCGTCAGCTGAGCTACGGATCAGGATATCTCCCTCCGAAGATGGATACGTAAGCAGATTAAGTCCGTATCCGCATACGATTATCGTATCCGATTGAATTCCCACAAGTCCGACAGACAGCACATCCAGAGCCAAAGAAGAACGCCGTACAGCCCCAATTCGAGTGCTTAATGGACATCAAGTACGACTTGATGTCCAAGTTTGATCTTGACGCCCGAAACTGGTGCTGTCAAGGCGGACGTTGGAAGGACGATTCTGATTCTCGTGTCACACTCTGACAACAACGCAAACGGGTCGATTCGCGTGATTTTCCGGCTTGTTGCGGGCCGGGCAGGACCGCCGCTTGTCGCTGCCATACGTTAGCACAAGAATTCCCGGATTGTCGGGACGCGAAATGTGAGGGAGACAGAGCTAAAGTATATTTAGGCGCGAGCAAACTCATAATCTTATATGTCCCTGTATCCTGACTCTGATACCCGGGGTACAGATCGGATTTAGTCTCACAATTTCTATCAGACAGGATAGATATAACCTTTTCTCGCTTTCTCATAATGCATTTACGACATGCGTCCCGGGAACGTATCCGAGGTGGATACGAATATAATGCAGGGATATATTCATCGGGAAAATATGTCCATGACAACCCCTGGTGTTCGCCCCGTGGTCAGAGTCGTGACCGCCCCCGCCATGTCCTCCTGGATCTCCTCTCGGTGGGATTTCAGGCAATGCATCACGGCCGGAGAGTAGGAGACGACCGGCGGGACACTGGTCGCATCACGTGAACCCGAGCAAAGGGGAGGAGGGGTCCACTCCCGCTTTTCCTTGGACGTGCCGGTGCCCGCCAACGCGGGTCTCGGTATCTCGGTCTTGACGGTCGTGGTCGCCCGGGAGGAACCACCATGCTCAGCCACATCAGCCAGCGTCGGCGGGGGTGGAACCAGACCCGAGGAACCAGGTATCGAAGACCCAACCGCAGCCGGGGGTACGTTCGCCGACGTACGCCGGGGCGACGTCCCCCCCGGAGAGGAAATTGGGGACGGCATCGTGGTCCCGGGCGCTCAACAACCAGGCGAGCCGGGAGACACATACGACCAAGAAAGTAGTAGTGGCAACAAGGTACGAGGTGGGAATCCCGACGCAAGTCGGGAGACTGTAATACCGTCCGGGCAACGCCACGCACATGAGAGCTCACCCGGCACACGGAGGAGATCGCCCTTGACACACGTACCGGCACCGGATGTAAGCCAGAAAATCCCGTGCTGCTCCACAAATTTGTCGCATAACACGCCGTGTCATACCAGCCCACAAGAGCAGATTGGGACTCCTGCCCAGCTGAGGGAACCCGCCTGCACACCCTCGCTCTACTCTCGCCCAGTCACACGGTCACGTAGGCAGCCACCCGAGGGAGAAAAGAGGGAGAAAGGAGGTAAGAGCACAGCTATCCTTTTGTGGCGCAGCCGGGCGACGGGCGCCCCGCCGTCCCCCTAAGCTATCCCAGCATGCGGGCCCAGTTGGCCCCGAATCTCACAAAGTAGCCTCCCCAAGGGGAGATCGGGGGATCTATACCAGTGGACGCCACGGCTGTAAAGCAGATGATTCCAGCAACTGACATGTCAAATCATACGACCCACAATCAATCAAGGTACCAACCAGCAAGGGCAGAGCCACCTGTCCGAACAGGGGCGTGACACTTCATCCGCGTCGCCCGGCGCGACATCGACCTCCTGGCCAGCAAAGGGGCGTGGACAAGGGCCGCGTAATGCGACACTGAGTACATGAAGAACCGAGATGTCCTTCTGGAGATCGGCCCGCGTAACCTTAGTGATGTGGAACAAATGAATAGGACATGCTCATATCCTTCTGGGGTTCGTGGAATTGGGCCAGGTTAGTGAATGGCCAGGGCCGCAAACGGTTCCGTGGCGAGGAGTAGTCGCATTTGTGCGGTACTCCGTGTTGGACTGTGATCCTCGTCGCCGATTCCACTTGCAGTTCGCGGATGGATTATGGTCGGTGGCCCCTATGGTACCCCAGATGGTACATTTGCGTGACGTGGTGAAGTTGCACCCACTCGTTTTGGGTCATCTTGGGACGTTACTTTTGGCATGTTTGGATTTGATCTTCGCTTTGCTCTAGTGGCTCTTGATTTGGTGAGTGATTCGATTTGGTGCGAGGGCGTGGGCGTCGATGTGGGCGCGAGAGGGGGAAGCATTTGGCCCGGTGGGGACTATCTGAGAGGTGCTCTTGGTTGGGAGAAGTGGGCGAACCTCAGTACAACCAACAAAGCACGTTCGCACAGGCACACACAAGCTCAAGCCACTCAACCACTTCACCGTCGTCTCCTATCCCCTATCCCCACTGCGTTTCAACAGGTTATGGGCCCAGAGCCTGGGCTGGGACAAAGGAAAGGTGTGCCAGAAGGTGTCGTAGCGGTCGCGGCAAGTGTGAAGAAGCCGAGGTCAAGGTGGTTCAAGGACGTGACGGTCAAGGCGAAAGGCTCGGAAAGGTCGGGCGCTACGACAAGCAGGCATCATGGACGGTGGTGCTGCCGGCATGGGCGGCATCAAGATCGACAAGTTGATGGAGACGAACTCCCACGAGTGGCGTCAGCGCATCAAGATGGTCCTAGCGGTGCGCGACCTGGACGACATGCTTGACGAAGACGGAAAGCCAGCGGACGCGGAGGACCGCGAGTTGGCGTTGTGGAAGCGTCGAGACACGAAGGCGAGCTCCATCATCGGGCCCACCCCTGGGTCTGAGCAGCTCGAGCACATGTCGGGGTGCAAGACGACGGCAGAAATGTGGTTGACGCTGCAAGGTGTCTTCCAGCGTAAGAGTTTGATGAACAAGATGAAGGCGCGACGCGAGTTCTAAACCGTCGAGATGAACGTCGGCGAGGGCATGCTGCGCTATATCAACCGTGTGCGCAATCTCGGTGAGAACCTCAAGGCCATGGGCGGCGAGGTGACGGAGATGGACGTTGCCATGAGCGTTATCAACGGGCTGACGTCAAAGTATGACAACCCGCTGGTGGCTCCAGACGCCACGGGCGAGGACGAGTTGAGCCTAGACTTTGTCAAGATCCGCTTTCTTCAGAAGGAGCGGCGTCAGGCGGACAAGTCGCCGGCGATTGAGCGCATTGGTGAAATGGCACTCGTAGCAGCCAACTATCGAGGTCAAGGCCGCCGTGGTGACCTTTCCAAGATCGAGTGCTACTACTGCCACAAGTTCGGGCACATCTCTCACGATTGCCCCGTGCTCAAGGCTGGGAACAGAAACAAGGACAACGTTGCCGAGATTGCAGGTGACGAAGGTAGCGACAGCGACGACGCCATCTGTCTTGCCGGAATGCGGCTGATAACGATGACATCTCCAGTTCGTGGCTTTTCGACTCTGCGGCGTCTGCACACATGTGCTGGATGCGAGCGTGCTTCGAAGACTACCAGATGACCACGGGACGGAGCGTCACGATGGTTGACAAGGGGTCCGTGGCCACGCGGGGCGTCGGAACTGTCGTCCTCAGCGTCATCGTTCAGGGCAAGACGCGCAAGATAAAGTTGCAGAAGGTACTTCATGATCCTTCTATGGGCTTCAAACTCATGTCGGTCGGAAGGATGGAGGAACGCGGTGCGGAAGCGTCATTGAAGGGCGGTAAGGCGATCATCAAGATTAGCGACAAGGTCGCTGTGTGCGGCACGCGGAAGAGCGGGCCCTACCTCCTGGACATGGCTCCTCTGTCGGATGCTGCTGCGGCGGCCTCACTTCAGCTCTGGCATGAGCGCCTTGTGCACGTCAACGTGGCTGGCAGGCCTTTTCATGAGTATCCCGTCAGTAAGCATTTTTTTGGGTGTGAGTCCGGGCGTACTCGCACTCACGCAGTTTATCAAATCAATCCGACCTAAACTCATTGGCACGACTGCCTCACCCTCGTACGCATACCAGAGAAAAAGTAAGTATTTTGTGGCACCCGATGAGTGGCTGAGAGCATTTCCATCTCCAGGTCCCACAGACAGAAGAGGAGGCGCGCCAAGTACTGTCGTCGCAGCAACACAATACGTCAGCTGCGCGGTGGTCCTCTTCAAGCGTGGAGAGCTGGTCGGAGTCACAATGTTTTTCGTCCAGAACGCCCTTCGCACACAGGTTGTATGCGCCTCACCACCAGTAAGAACGCCACATTCTTTTTTCAAC
>Ga0209295_1000696_pt1 | contig 13960 bp, 14 predicted proteins | sample Porto_5metaG_FD_187428 | JGI IMG/M metagenome (GOLD analysis project Ga0209295, IMG submission 187428) | Marine algal microbial communities from Porto, Portugal - Porto_5 metaG (SPAdes) (version 2) | ecosystem: Host-associated > Algae > Red algae > Unclassified | place: Portugal: Porto... | reverse complement strand
ATAGAGCGAAGCTTTGCAGATTCAAAACAACTGCATGGGCTTCGCTACTGCCGGTTGAGGGGAAAACAAAATGTGAGTGAGCAAGTGCTTCTCACAGCTGCCTGTCAGAACATGAAGAAGATTGCCATACACCTAGCGAAGCTAGGCTAGGTGTGTGGGAGGCCTTTTTCATTAAATCTCATCCATCATCATTACGATGAAAATAAAAAAGATTGTAGAAAAACATGAGTTTCTCTACAATCTGAAGACCGCCATTATAGCGGTCTTTTTTACATGTTCATGGAATAGATCGTATAAGACAAGTATGTTGCAAAGAAGCCCCATAAGACATAAGGAATTAGTAAAATTGGAACGACTTTGCTTAGTTTACGTGAGACGATGACAAGAGCAAGTGCTGTCAGTGCTACAAGCAGGCAGTCGATCGTAGCGGCAAATAGATCTTTTTGTGTAAATTGAAAAAAACTAAAGGCTTGATTAAATACATAATTTAAAAGAAAAAGAATCCAAAATGGTAAAGTGATTTTTTGAAATCCGTACTTTCCATAAATGATCGCTGCGGACAGCGAGATGAGAGCAAATAAGACAGCCCACACAGCACCAATTACTCCACCACTCGGTGTCCATTCCGGTTTATTTAATGCATCATACCACTCTCTGTCAATCGGAAACAAGAACCCGGCAATAGAGAATAATGCGTATGTAATAAAGAAGACAACCACTGCCCAAACGATACTTTTTCTAGCCATTAAGAATCTCCTCCAATCAAATTCACTCTTAAAATGATTTCCCAATTATTACATGATATAAACATAAAGCCCCCAATATGAGGGGACTAATGATTTTCTTCTGTATAAGGTTCTTTTTCGTACGGCTTCAAGTCACCAAATACCGTCATGATGCCTTCTTCGTCTAATGCTTTTTCATAGGCTTCGTGAGCTTTATTTGGATATACTTTACTTGCCTTGCCTTCAATATCAGCAGCTGCGAATCCTTCATAGTCTTCGACATAATCTTCATCTTCTGATTGTGTATACACATCATCGTATGTCAATGGAGGAAATTCCATATCAGACGGCGTATCAGAGTTTCCGTAGCGTTCTACGTCTTGATATGCATCCTCTCCATCATAGGCTGCACTTTCTTCATTTTCGAATTTCCCTGATGGCGGACTTAATAAATCCTCTTCAATCGGACGGTTTTGTGAAACGGTTTGTTCTTTTGAATGCTCTGTGCATGTGACGGCACTAGGTAAGGCTTCTAAGCGTTCCTTTGGGATAGGTGATTTACAGACCTTGCATAGGCCATAAGAGCCGTCTGTGATGGCTTGAATTGCTTCATTAACGTCTAACAGATGTTCATGTTCCAAACTGTTTAACGCAATATCCTTCCCGCGTTCGAACAGCTCTGTCCCTTGATCACCTGGGTGATTATCATAGGCTGACAGGTCTCCTACCGAATCATAAGGAAATGATACTTTTTGTTCATCGTCATGGCTTTTGGCTTCGAGTTCGTGCTTTTCATCGAGAAGTCGCTGCTTCAAATGATGTAATTCGTCTTTAGACAACAAAGCGATCATCCTTTCATATCAAACATAATGTTAGTATGAGCAATTTTATCTGTAAGACTAGTTCCAATTTGAAGCAATTCCTCATGAAAAAACGCCTGCGGCTGCAGGCGTTCTTTGTTACGCGATATAGTATTGTAAGATCAAAGCGATTGTCAGCAGAAAACCGAAAAATGTATTGGTTTGAGCTGTAGATTTCATGGCATTCATTAATTCAATTGGTTTTTCTTTTTGCCTAAATTCTTTGATAGCTGTATATGCTTTTGGCACACTGAGTAAAACAAGAAGACTCCAAAGGCCGACAATATCTGTGAAGATATAAACAAAAATAAGTACATAAGAGAGCAAAAACATGGAAAGTAAAATGTTCACAGCAGCCTTTCGCCCAGCAAGAATAGCAAGTGTTTTTCGTCCATTTTCTTTGTCGCCGTCTAAATCGCGGATATTGTTTGATAGTAAGATGGCACCAACTAAAATAGAAATTGGTAATGAGACGAGAACAGCTTTAGACGTTAGTGTGCCTGTTTGAATATAGAAACTGATCAGGATGATTCCTAGTCCCATAAAAGCACCTGACACAAGTTCTCCAAACGGTGTATATGCAATAGGAACAGGACCGCCTGTATAGAAATAGCCTGCTGCCATACAAATGAGTCCTATCAGTGCAATCCACCAGCTAGACATCATGCAAATATACACTCCTAGTAGTAAAGAAAGCGCAAATAGTGCATAAGCAAGGCCGAGAACGGTTTTAGGCTTCACGCCATTTCTGACAATGGCGCCGCCGATGCCGACAGATTTTTCATTGTCCAATCCGCGAACATAATCAAAGTACTCATTAAACATGTTCGTTGCGATTTGGATAAACATAGATGCAAACAGCATAGCTAAAAATAGCCCAACATGTATTTGACCACTTGGAAGTGCTAGAACAGTTCCTAAAGTAACGGGAATAAATGCTGCTGTTAATGTATGCGGTCGTAGTAAATTCCACCAAATCCGCCAGTTCTTATCAGGCTTAATCGGTGAAAGCTGATCTGATATCGATTGATGCTGCATAAAATATACTCCTTTAAATAAAAAAATACGTACACGTCCAAATTCCAGTTTAGCAAAGTTCAAAAAGGTGTCAATATATTGATGCGATGAAACCTGAAAAAGATGTTTGCTAATCGTTGCCATATCCAGAGAAAGCTTGATCTTAGAACAAGACTTTCCATTTTTCTTATAGATGCTCTCGTTTCAAGAAGCAGAGCGAAAAAATCTAGAAAGCGTGATATAATAAGGATTCGAGGTTTTAAAAGCTGTTTTCTTTACTAAGTTCATCTGTTAAGGTTTATAATAGAAAAGCAGGTCATTCGACATACTCGAATGTTCACGTATTTTTTCATTATGGTTTTATTTTTTTATGTTATTTCATGGATTTTGGAGGAATGTATCATGGTGACAACAGTGCAAAGTACTTTCCGGCAGGAAGCGCTTGCGACATTAGAAGAAGCGAATAACGTCAACCATGCTGTTTTGATAAGCTACTCCAGAAGAGTTGACGATCTGGATCCTCTTGCCTTTTTCCAAAGCGGCGAAGCGGATTTTTTAGGCGAGCGGTTTTTTTGGTCTGATCCAGAAAGCCAAATGATATTTTCTGGACTTGGCAGAGCGGCCGTTATTAAATCATCTGAGCAAGGCAAGGAACGATTTAATACAGTTCATCAAGAATGGGAACAGCTGAAGCAGCACATGTTCCATTTTCATGATGAGAAGGAGTTAAGGCAAGCGGCTGTTGGTCCGCTTTTATTTGGAGGATTCTCATTTGATCCGTATGAAGAGAAGGCGCGTCACTGGGAAGCTTTTGGCGAGGCTCATTTTTTTGTGCCATCGATGATGCTCACTGTCTCGAAAGAAGGCACGTTTCTTACGATCAATGAATGGAAGCAGGTGGACGGTAATGTTCATCAGCTCATTCAAGAATTAGAACAAAAAGCCTCTCATTACGAAACATTACCGCTCAGACATGGTGGACAAGCTGAACTTGTTCATATGGAAGAACGAGATGTGAAGGAATGGATGAAGGCGATCCAAGAAGCGACAGACCACATTCGTGCAAACGAATATGAAAAGGTTGTTTTAGCAAGAGAAGTCTTGCTTCACTATAAAAATCAAATTGAACTCGCTCCACTGTTATCAGAATTATTAAAGCATCAAACAACGAGTTATGTATTTGCGGTTGAGCAGGGGAGACAAGCATTTGTCGGAGCTACGCCGGAACGCTTAGTGAAAAAAAGCGGCGGAGAGGTCTTTTCATCTTGTTTAGCAGGTTCGATTGTTCGTGGAAAAGATGAAGAGGAAGATCGAGCATTAGGCAAGGAATTGCTGCATGATGAGAAGAATTTGATTGAACATCAAATTGTTGTCAATATGATTGAGCAAGCATTTGAGGCCAATTGCCTTCGCGTGCATAAACCAAATCAACCTAGTCTTTATAAAACAAAAAACATTCAGCATTTGTTTACACCGATTGTAGGAGAAATTAAAAGCAGCTGTTCTCTTTTTTCATTAATTGAACAGCTCCATCCGACGCCAGCATTAGGCGGATATCCGAAGGAAAAGGCGGTTGAGGTCATTCGTGAAATCGAACCGTTGAAACGTGGCTGGTACGCAGCGCCGGTAGGGTGGATTGACTCTCAGGATAATGGAGAATTTGCTGTCGCCATTCGGTCAGGTCTTATTGAGGAAGACCATGTTCGTTTGTTCGCTGGCTGCGGCATTGTAGAGGATTCCCTTGCAAAGCAAGAGTACGAGGAAACGCAAGTGAAATTAAGACCAATGCTATCTGCCCTTGGAGGTCGTCCTATTGAATAATCAAATCATGACAACATATATTGGCAGATTGATGGATGAATTTGTCCAAGGTGGCGTACAAGAGGCAGTTGTCTGTCCAGGTTCTCGTTCGACCCCGCTTGCAATGCTGGCTCTAGCCCACCAAGACATCAATGTCCATGTATTAGTGGATGAACGGTCTGCTGCTTTTTATGCGCTTGGTCTTGCAAAAGCAAGTCAAACTCCAGTGCTGCTTATTTGTACGTCAGGTACAGCAGCAGCTAACTTTTACCCAGCCATTGTAGAGGCACATTATTCCCGTGTCCCACTTATTGTTTTAACTGCTGATCGACCGCACGAATTGAGGGAAGTTGGGGCACCTCAAGCGATTGATCAGCAATTCTTATTCGGTAAGTTTGTTAAATGGTTCACAGACTTAGCGTTGCCAGAAGAAAGTCAGACGATGTTACGCTATGTTCAGACGGCTGCGGCAAGAGCAAATCATATGTCGATGCAAGAGCCGAAGGGACCTGTACAAATCAATGTCCCTCTGAGAGAACCATTGCTTCCTGATTTGTCTATTGATCCTTTCGAGCGAGAAGAAACAGACCGGAAAAAAGTATTAGCTACAGGACAGGCTTTCCCAAATGATGATGCGATATCTGAAATTGTGACGGTCATGAACCGTTCCAAAAAGGGACTGATTGTGTGTGGCGAGCTTCATACGGAGGAAGAGAAAGAGGCAGTAATACGTCTTTCAAAAGCCTTGCATATACCGATTTTAGCGGACCCGCTTTCTCATTTGCGAAATGGTCATGAGCATGCAGATCTTATTATTGATGCGTATGATTCTTTATTGAAAGATGAAGTATTGCAGCAGCACCTATTGCCGGATATGGTTATTCGTTTTGGACCGATGCCTGTGTCTAAGCCTTTATTCAAGTGGCTGGAAAAACATGCGGAAGTGAATCAGATTGTTGTTGATGCTGCTGGAGGTTTTCGAGATCCTGGGCTGAGTGCTTCATATGTCATTGAAAGTGATGTGGCAGCTTTTGTAGATGAAGTAGTCAATAGAGCGGATCAACGTGAGGATACAAGTTTTCTAAAGCGCTGGCAGCATGCTAATTCATCATTCAGAACGCATGCTTCCCATTATTCTGATGAGGATCTGTCATTTGAGGGGAATGTGTACCGTCAGCTTCAGCATCTTTTGCCGAAGGAGAGTGTCCTGTTTATCGGGAATAGTATGCCGATTCGTGATGTGGATACATTTTTTGAAGCGCAATCGAAGCCTTTTCGAATGATGGCGAATCGAGGAGCAAATGGTATTGATGGTGTTGTGTCTACAGCACTTGGCACGTATGCAGCTTTGAAACAGCCGGTCACCTTAGTGATTGGAGATTTATCATTTTACCATGATATGAATGGTCTCCTTGCAGCGAAGTTGATGGACATTCCACTGACGGTTGTGTTGTTAAACAATGATGGAGGAGGCATCTTTTCTTTCCTTCCGCAGGCGTCTGAGGAACCGTATTATGAAAAACTCTTTGGTACACCGACTGGACTGAATTTTGAGTATGCTTCGAAGTTGTATGGGGGAACCTATGCGAAACCGTCAACGAAACAAGAATTACATGATGTCTACAAGGCGCATATAGAAGAGCCTGGACTTCATTTAATTGAAATTGATACAGATCGGCATTCTCGTGCAAGCAAGCATCGTCAAATGATGGATGACATATTGGAAGAAGTGAAAAAAGAATGTCTTCTTTCATAATACGGATGCGTGATGGTGTGGCGTACGAGGTGGTGGATCAGAATCCATCAGGTGAGAATGCCACGCTATGCTTACACGGCTTCACTGGAAGCGCGGCTTCTTGGACATTCTTGAATGCTTATATGGGAAATACAAGATTGATTCAAGTCAGCCTGCTTGGACATGGCCGCACGGACTCACCAGAAAGTATAAGAAGATATGCGATGTCGCATCAGCTAGCAGATCTTGCAGAGATTTTAAACCAATTAAAGCTTCACAAAGTGAATATTCTCGGATATTCTATGGGAGGACGTATTGCTTTATCATTTGCCTCTCGTTATTCAGAGCGAGTCAACAAGTTGATTCTAGAGAGTACCTCTCCAGGGCTTCGCACGTTTAAAGAGCGGATGGCAAGACTCAAACATGATCATCAGTTGGCTCAGAAAATGAGACATGAAGGTTTAGTAAAGTTTGTGGATTTTTGGGAGAGTATTCCACTGTTTGCTTCGCGGAAAACTTTATCAGCTGACACGCAGGCTCAACTACGAGAGGAAAGGCTAAAAGCCAATCCACTTGGACTGGCTCGCAGTTTAGAAGGCATAGGAACAGGTTCGCAGCCCTCTGTTTGGAAGGCTTTAAAGCATATGAATTTACCTGTTTTGTTGATTTGTGGAGCGCTTGATGAAAAGTTCTGCAATATCGCCACATGTATGCAGCAGGAGCTTGAAGGCAGTCAATTTATATTAGCTGAGCAGGCTGGGCATACAGTTCATGTGGAACAACCACATTTTTTTGGTAAAATAGTAAGTGAGTTTATTACGCAAGGTTAGAGGAGGAACTATTGATGGCTATTGAATGGCAAACTGAGCGTCAATATGACGAAATTTTATATGAAACATGCAATGGGATTGCAAAGATCACGATTAATCGTCCACATGTACATAACGCGTTTACACCAAAGACTGTGAGTGAATTGATTGATGCATTTTCACGTGCTCGTGATAATTCAAATGTTGGTGTGATCGTACTTGCAGGTGCTGGAGGCAAAGCATTCTGTTCTGGTGGAGATCAAAAAGTACGCGGTCATGGCGGTTATGTAGGAGACGATCAAATTCCGCGTCTAAATGTATTGGACTTACAGCGTTTGATTCGTGTCATTCCAAAACCTGTTGTTGCGATGGTTGCTGGTTATGCAATCGGCGGCGGGCACGTTCTTCATATTGTCTGTGACCTGACAATTGCAGCAGATAATGCGATTTTTGGACAAACTGGTCCAAAAGTAGGCAGCTTTGATGCTGGTTATGGTTCAGGCTACCTTGCACGTATTGTTGGTCATAAGAAAGCGAGAGAAATCTGGTACTTATGCCGTCAATACAATGCACAAGAAGCGCTTGATATGGGACTTGTAAATACTGTTGTACCATTAGAGCAGCTTGAAGAGGAAACAGTGAAGTGGTGCGAGGAGATGCTAGAAAAGAGCCCGACTGCTTTACGATTCTTGAAGGCTGCATTTAATGCAGATACGGATGGATTAGCTGGAATTCAACAATTTGCAGGAGATGCGACACTTCTTTATTACACAACAGATGAAGCAAAAGAAGGACGCGATTCCTTTAAGGAAAAACGCAAGCCGGACTTCGGTCAGTTCCCGCGTTTCCCTTGATTCAATCATAGAGATGAAAAACAGCTTAGTGCATCAGACTAAGCTGTTTTCTTTTACGAAAAGGAGGTGTCATGATGAAGCAACCGAATTGGCTGCTGCACCGTGCTTATTTAACACCAGAAAGAGTCGCGCTCATTTATCAGGATAAACAGTGGACATTTCGCAATTTAGCTGATGAAGTCAATGAGCTTTCAAATAGGCTTGCAAAAACATCATTAAAAAAAGGGGAAACGGTCGGGCTTTTGATGAACAACCATCCTCAAATGGTGATGCTTGTTCATGCTTGTTTTTCATTAGGATTCAAAATCGTGCTATTGAACAATAAGTTAACAAAGGCTGAAAGGCGCTATCAACTTGAAGATGCAAAAGCAGCCGCCTTATTTACTGAACCGGTTTATGCAAGTGATCATAAGGGTGATCTACCCATTTATACAATGGAGACTTTACCTGAAGCAGGTCACGACAATGTAAAGAAAATCGAAAGCGAATTTGATTTGAATGAAACAGCAACGATCATGTATACATCTGGCACAACAGGACAACCAAAAGGGGTCGAGCAAACGTTTGGTAATCATTTTCATAGTGCTGTTTCCTCTGCACTCAATGTGGGCCTCAGAGAGGATGACCGCTGGCTTATTGCACTGCCTCTTTTTCATATTAGCGGGTTATCCGCTTTATTTAAGTCGGTGATTTATGGGATGACTGTCGTACTTCATCAAAAGTTTGATGTCGATGAAGTAAAGAGTTCGATTGAACAGCATCGTGTGACGATGATATCTGTTGTTCAAACGATGTTATCCCGTTTATTAAGCAGGTTGGAAGAATGTCCGTCTTCTTTGCGCTGTCTTTTATTAGGCGGAGGACCTGCGCCTTTTGCGATGCTTCAAGAAAGCAAAGAGAAAGGTTTCCCTGTGTTTCAATCGTACGGCATGACAGAGACCTGTTCACAAATTGTGACCCTTGCGCCTGAATTTAGTGTAGAGAAGCTTGGATCAGCGGGAAAACCCCTTTTTGGATGTGAGCTGAAAATTCAAGATGGTACACGCATTTGTCGTCCTTTTGAGCATGGCGAAATTATGGTGAAAGGGGCAAATGTCATGAAAGGGTACCTTTACCGTGAAGAGGCGACCGTGGCTGCTTTTGATCAAGGCTGGCTGAAAACGGGTGATATCGGCTATGTGGATGAGGAAGGATTTTTATTTGTGCTTGACCGCCGTTCAGATTTAATTATTTCTGGCGGTGAGAATATTTATCCTGCTGAAATTGAAGCGATCCTGTTAACACATCCGCATGTAAAGGAAGCCGGAGTGACGGGTATGTATGATGATAGATGGGGAGAGGTACCAGCTGCCTTCCTTGTCACAGACCATAAAATACCGGAGAACGAGCTCTATGCTTTATGTGAGTCGCATCTAGCAAAATATAAATGGCCTGCCGCTTTTCACTTTGTGGACGAGCTGCCAAGAAATGCGTCAAATAAATTGCAGAGGCACAGACTCAAGTCAAAGGGGTTTTTAGATGATTCAAATTGAACGAGTGATTTTATATCATGTCACGATGAAGCTCAAGCAGCCATTTACCACAAGTCTTGGGACCATCTCAGAGCGTGAGTTTATTATTGTCGAGGTAAAAGATCAAACGGGATTGACTGGATGGGGAGAGGTGTCAGCCTTTTCTTCTCCTTGGTATACAGAAGAAACCATTGAGACTTGTTATCATATGCTGAGAGCTTTTTTTATACCAAATGTGCTGACACGCACCTTTACACACCCTTCAGAAATACCAGACAGCCTGTACCAATTTAAAGGCAATAGGATGGCGAAAGCGGGAATTGAAGCGGCTGTTTGGGATATTTATGCGAAGCGTGAGAATAAGTCGTTACGAGATGTATTAGGCGGCACCAAGGATAGAATACCTTCTGGTGTTGTGGCGGGGTTAGGACCCGTTGATGACATGCTGAAGCAAATACAGCAATTTGTGGACCAAGGTTATCAGCGGGTGAAGGTGAAAATTAAGCCGGGGCAGGATATTGGACTCCTTAAAAAAATTAGAGAGTCTTTCCCTCACCTCCCGCTAATGGCGGATGCAAACTCTGCTTATGAGTTAAAGGATATTAGCAAGCTCAAGCAGCTCGATGACATTCGTTTATTAATGATTGAACAGCCATTAGCTGCAGATGATATTGTCGATCATCGCCATTTGCAAAAGCATTTAAAAACACCGATATGTTTGGATGAAAGTATTTGTTCCTTAGATGATGCTAGAAAAGCGGTAGAGCTTGGTAGCTGTCAAATTATTAATGTGAAGCCTTCACGAGTTGGAGGGCTGACAGAAGCCCTTAAAATCCATACATTCAGTAAGGAGCATCAAATTCCGTTATGGTGCGGTGGAATGATTGAAACAGGTATTTCCCGCGCGCAGAACGTGGCACTTGCTTCGCTTCCGCAATTTACAATTCCAGGTGATATTTCAGCTTCGTCAAAATATTGGGAGCAGGATATCATTTTTCCTGAAATCAAGGTTGAAAATGGTTTTATAGAGGTACCTCGTTCCCCCGGAATGGGCGTAGAAGTGGATTATCAAGCGCTTCGTTCCTTTTCAGATAAAATTGACGTCTTTACAAAACATGATTTTGTGATGTGAAAATGAGGTATTCACCTTTTGCACATCCAATAAAATCTATATATAGTGAGAGAAAGTTTTTCCTTCCTGTCTCAACAAAAAAGAAAGAGCGGTGATCCGCTCTTTCTTACTCTTCTACCAGTTTGCTGTCATAAGCAAGCTGTCCAATATAGTGATCCATTTCACTGGGCATGTCTGCTGCATGGCCATATTCATAATCCCAAAGGTTTAAAAAGGAGTGAGCAGCCTGATAAAATGCGGCTTCGTCCGCGTCATGAATTTCGTCAAAAAACGTTTGAAGCAGCCGATCGTGTTTCAATGCGATGCGCCTCCTTAAATGAGACTTAAAGAACTTGTGGTTTAAACGTTTTACAATCCGTTTCTTCACTTTTTTCAGCCGTTTTTCCTGTGTGGCTGACGACATAGATTGCATCTGCCCCACAGCGGTTTCCAGCATTCCAATAGGAACAGTTATTGACTTCACAAAGGATTTTTTGACTCATACAGATGACCTCCTTTTGAGTATGTCTTTCTTCTATAATGTAACCGAAATGAACCTCATCCATTCACGTTAATCTTCCTGGCGAATATAGCGCTTATCCTTCATAAACAATTTCCAGAAGAAATAGAACCCAGGGAATAAGATGATAAAACCTACAATATACGTGATAAATAATGCTCTAAATGTCACAGGGTCTGTAAATCCAGACATGATTGTAATATCTGGATAGGCCATATAAGGCAAATGGGCACGTCCGTACACATAGCTTGCTAAAAAATATTGAACCGTAATCGCAATGACAGCTAAACGCGGCCGGCCTTTCCGATGCTTAAACCGGCTATTTGGTAAAAATAGAGCCAGCCCTGCTAGCAAAAACATCAGGAGTGATACAAGAAGAATAGGGATGTTCTGCATCATTTTTGTGAACAGCCAATTTGCCTCGCTTCTTAATGTCAGCATGATGAAAAAGGCCATCATGAGTGAAAGCGGACCCGTAATGAGCGCTCCTCTTCTATAAATGCTGTAAGCTTCATCTTCATCAGCCACATTCGAGAAATCAGCTAAAAGCAATGACGAAAGAAAAAGTGTGCTAAAAATGGCAAAGCCGACAAAAGAATAGACATTTGCACTTGTAAAGACCAGTCCAAGATCTAATGAGTAGTTGTTGTTCTCCTCAAAGATAAATCCACCATGTGTAATCGGAAGAACCATGATCAGGATCGATGGAATGATAAAGCCGCTAATCCCTGAAATATAAGTCACTGCTTTTCTGTATTTTTTAGGAAGAGAATGAGAAAACACGAGAAATCCGCTTCGCAGTGCAAGAAGCAATAATATGATGCTACCGGGTATTAATAAAACAGTACCAAGGACAAAGGTCGCACCTGGAAACATGCTAAACAACGCAACAACAATTGCCACAATGAATACGTTAGTTACTTCCCATGTTGGAGAAAGGTACTTATTTGCGATATTAGCGGCCTTTGTTTGTTCTTTATTCATATAAATCATGGACCAAAATCCTGCGCCGAAATCCATTGATGCCATCACTGCATAGATAAAAACGAACCCCCATAAGATGGTGATTGCAATGAGTGCATCAGTTGTCACATCCATTTGCATCTTGATCGCTCCTTTTTAAGATTCTGTTAACCGTAGGTCTTCTTCAATCGAATGTTTTCTAAAGTAGTACGTTAGCACAATCACAGTTGCTATGCCTAAGATGAGATAGACAATGGCAAAAAGGATAAAGAGTGTGCCAATTGAGCCTGATGATGTGACGACCTCTGAGGTTTTGAGCATTCGATAAATAACCCATGGCTGACGGCCTGTACATGCAAAGATCCAGCCGAACTCAATGGCCAAAAGACTAAGGGGCCCGCCGAATAAGTAAAGAAAAAGGAGCCACTTAGGATAATGATCGCGTTTTAAAATTTTACGGTAAAGCAGTGCTAACACCGCAAACAAAATGAGGACTGAGCCAATAATGACCATGCCATTAAATAACGTGTGAATAAATAAAGGCGGCCACTCATCACGAGGGAAATCATTTAAGCCTTTGACCACCGTATCAAAGCTATTTCCTGCCAGAAAACTAAGCGCCCAAGGGATTTCAATTGCTCCTTTAATTTCCTTTGAATCGGCATCTGTAAAACCACCTATTGCGAGCGGCGCATGTGATTGTGTTTCAAATAAACCTTCAGCACCAGCTAATTTTTCTGGCTGATATTCATACAGAAGCTGAGCAGACTCATGACCATTTATGGCCGTTAGAAATGAGAAGAGGCCTCCTACAATAAGTCCAAGAAAAAGGGCTTTTCGATGAAACGTATAGAGTTTCTCATTCTTTCTTGTTTTGAGCATTTTAAAAGCTGCCACTGATGCAATCACAAAAGCACCTGTTGTAAAAGCAGACAGCACGACATGTGTCGCAGTTACGACAAAGCTTGGATTGAAAAAGGCCTTCCAGGGCTCGATATTCGTAATTTCTCCATTGACCATTTGAAAGCCAGCAGGAGTTCCTTCAAACGCATGTACGTTTGTGATCAGAATCGCTGAAGCGGCTGCGCCAATCACGACAAAAATAACGGTAATGATGCGCATAGCAGGTGATAGGCGATCTGCTGCGTACACATAAATAGACATAAATAATGCTTCAATAAAGAACGCATAAATTTCAATCTGAAATGGAAGTGACATGACCTTTCCGATGACCTCCATAAAACCTGGCCATAGAAGAGCGAGCTGGGTACCAGCAATCGTGCCTGTTGGAATGGCGACACCTAACAAGACAGCCTGCGCTTTCGTCCACCGTTTGGCCATGACAGCATAGTGAGGGTCCTTCGTTTTTTGGAAGATGAGTTCAGCTAACAAAATCATTAGCGGGATGCCGACGCCAAGCGAGGCATAAATAATGTGAAAGCCCATGGTTGTGCCGAACAGGCTTCTAGCTAAAACGAGATCAGTCAATTTTTTCTCCGCCTTTCTTATCACTTCTCTTTTTCATGATGTTATTATTCTCCACCATTTTTAGATTATTCTTCCTGACTAAGAAAGCTTGATTTTTGACAAGTTGTAAAAGAGGGAGTAGAATATAAATATAAAACGTAATCATTACGTTTTGATAACGAAAGGAGTTTTGACATTGAAAAGAGATATTCATCCAACCTCACATGAAGTTGTATTTATGGACGTAAACAGCGGTTACCGCTTTTTGAGTAAATCGACAAAGTCATCCAATGAGACAGTAGAATGGGAAGATGGGAAAACGTATCCTGTCATTAAAGTAGAAACAAGCTCTGATACGCATCCTTTTTATACAGGACGCCAAAAATTCGGAGAAAAAGGCGGAAGAGCCGAGTTGTTTAAGAAAAAGTATCAAATGTAATAAAAAAAGCACACCCTACGGGACTGACCCCCGTTTTTGAGACAGGGATCAAAACACCTTTATACAGCCAATTGCCGATAGTTTATCGGTGATTGGTTGTTTAGTTTCGTTTGAATACGAATGTTGTTATAATAATAAATGTATTCTTT
>Ga0209295_1000695_pt1 | contig 13964 bp, 12 predicted proteins | sample Porto_5metaG_FD_187428 | JGI IMG/M metagenome (GOLD analysis project Ga0209295, IMG submission 187428) | Marine algal microbial communities from Porto, Portugal - Porto_5 metaG (SPAdes) (version 2) | ecosystem: Host-associated > Algae > Red algae > Unclassified | place: Portugal: Porto... | reverse complement strand
TTATAGAGATATCGTTCGTCAAGTTTCATTGTCTAATGATGACCCACAAGTAAAATAAAAATTTAGGTATTTACACCATTGGCATACTTTTTGTTGGTATATTAAAGCCTTTTATTTTTCCAAAAAATGCTTAGCCCTTATAGATAAAGGCCTTTCTCTATTTATCTTCTAATGTTAAATCTATATCTTTATTAAAAATATGACGTTAATAAACACAAAACAAGCAAGGTTAAGTCAAGTTGTACCCATGCATACCGTATAATAAGAATACTTGACACGCAAAAAAACCCGTCATCGATTTATTATAATAAGGAATAACCATGTATTTTTTACTCTCCCCTGCCAAATCTCTGAACGAAACAGACGCTATACCACTAAATTTAGGCAACTACTACAGCCAGCCCGAGCTAATCGAACGCTCACAAGAATTGATGAAAGTACTAAAGTCAAAAGAGCCTGTTGACCTACAAGAACTGATGAGTATATCTGACGATTTGGCTCAGCTTAATGCCACGCGCAATCAACAATGGCATTGGAGCCGAGAGCAACCGTTTACTAACGACGCTTCTGATAATGCCGCCAAGCCTGCAGGCTATTTGTTCGATGGTGATGTCTATACTGGACTTGATATGTATCATATGGACAAAGAGACCGCTACTTATGTCAATGAGCACTTAGGTATTTTGTCTGGGCTGTATGGAGTACTCAAGCCGCTCGATCTAATCCAACCATATCGTTTAGAGATGGGTACCAAGCTAAAAAATGAATGCGGTGACAATCTTTATGAGTTTTGGGATGAGGAAGTCACTAACGTTATCAATGCACGTATGGCTGTCAGCGATGACAAAGTATTAGTGAATTTGGCGTCCAATGAATACTTTAAGGCGGTAAAGAAAAAAGCACTGAAGGCAGACATCATTACGCCACGATTTGAAGACCAGAAAAATGGTCAATATAAAGTGATTAGCTTTTATGCCAAAAAAGCCCGTGGGCTGATGGTTAAATATGCTGCAGATAATAAGCTGAGCAATGCTGAGCAGCTAAAGCAATTTGATTTGGCAGGCTATTGCTACTGTGAAGGGGCGTCTGATGATAAGACATGGACGTTTAGACGGGATGAGACAGACGCTTAATCATTTAGCTAAAATATATTTAGCTTATATAGAGCTTCCGATAAGACTAGCCTATCGGGGGTTCTATGTGACGGACTGCTCGCCTATTCAGCTAGATACAAAAAAGCCCTGCTATCTTTCGATAACAGAGCCTTTAATAGTCAAATAGACTTTATGACAAAATCATACTTTTAGCGAAAAACGATTTGTGGGTTGACTGAAGCAGTACGACTAGGCAACCAAGTGAAGAGTGTACTCAACGTATATCGAACGAGGTTAACAACGTCGTACAAATTCAGTCGAGGCATAAATTACATCATGCCGCCCATTCCACCCATACCACCCATTCCAGCACCGCCGCCCATAGCAGCCATACCATCATCACCTTGTGGCAAGTCAGTAATCATCGCTTCAGTGGTCAACATCAAGCCTGCTACAGATGCCGCGTTCTCTAATGCTGAACGAGATACTTTTGCTGGATCAAGGATACCCATCTCAAGCATATCGCCGTATTCGCCAGAAGCAGCATTGTAACCGTAGTTACCAGTGCCATTTTTTACTGCATTCACTACGACTGATGCTTCTTCACCAGCGTTGGTGACGATTTGACGTAATGGTGCTTCCATCGCGCGACGTAGGATGTTGATACCTGCGTCTTGGTCATCGTTGTCGCCTTTTAGCTCAGATAGTGCGTTCATTGCACGAACTAAGGCAACACCGCCGCCAGGTACAACGCCTTCTTCAACCGCTGCACGAGTCGCATGTAGTGCATCATCAACACGGTCTTTCTTCTCTTTCATTTCGGTTTCAGTTGCTGCACCGACCTTGATTACTGCTACGCCGCCTGCTAGTTTCGCAACGCGCTCTTGTAGCTTTTCTTTGTCGTAGTCAGAAGTAGATTCAGCGATCTGACGGTTGATAGACTCAACACGGTTTTCGATATCAGCTTTGTTACCAGCGCCATCAACGATCACGGTGTTTTCTTTACCGACAGTAACTTTCTTAGCAGTACCTAATTGCTCTAGAGTAGCAGTCTCTAAGCTTAGGCCAATCTCTTCAGAGATTACAGTACCGCCAGTTAGCGTTGCGATATCTTCTAGCATTGCTTTACGACGATCGCCAAAACCTGGTGCTTTGACAGCACAAGTTTTCAAACCGCCACGCATGTTGTTCACAACTAAAGTTGCTAGTGCTTCGTTTTCCACATCTTCAGCAATGATAAGCAATGGTTTGCTTTGCTGCATGACTTGTTCAAGTAATGGCACGATTTCACGGATGTTGCTGATTTTTTTGTCAACCAACAGGATATACGGGTTTTCAAATTCAGCAGTTAGGCTGTCTTGCTTGTTAGCAAAGTATGGGCTGATGTAACCACGGTCAAACTGCATACCTTCTACAACTTCTAGGGTATCTTCAAAGCTTGAACCTTCTTCGACCGTAATAACGCCTTGCTTACCAACTTTTTGCATCGCTTGCGAGATCAGCTCACCGATTTTGGTGTCTGAGTTAGCGGAGATAGAACCTACTTGTGCAATGGCTTTTTCGTCATCAGCAGGCGTTGATAGGTTATGGATTTCGGTCACTGCGGCGCGAACGGCTTTGTCAATACCGCGTTTTAGATCCATTGGGTTCATGCCAGCAGCAACTGACTTCATGCCTTCTTGCAAGATTGACTGAGCCAATACCGTTGCAGTAGTCGTACCATCACCAGCCACGTCGTTTGTGCGGCTAGCCACTTCACGTACCAACTGTGCGCCCATGTTTTCAAATTTGTTCTCAAGCTCGATTTCTTTGGCAACCGATACACCATCTTTCGTGATGGTAGGCGCGCCAAATGATTTATCGATGACAACGTTACGACCTTTAGGGCCTAGTGTTACACGTACTGCATTTGCTAGAACGTTTACGCCGTCCATCATTTGTTTACGGGCATCAATGCCGAATTTTACGTCTTTTGCCATGTTAAATTACTCCACTATTATAAGTATGAGAATACAATTGATTGATTTGATAGTTGCTTATCAAAAGCGATTATCAGAAACTGGGATCAAAATATGCTGAGTATAAATAATACTCAAAAGGACTAGCCTTCTAGCACACCCAATACATCAGACTCTTTCATAATCAATAGTTCTTCACCGTCAACTTTCACAGTTTGACCAGCATATTGACCGAACAAAACTTTGTCGCCAGCTTTTACATCTAACGCACGAGTTTCACCGTTGTCACGAACTTGGCCATTACCCACTGCAAGCACTTCACCTTGTGACGGCTTTTCTTGTGCTGAACCAGGAAGCAAGATACCACCAGCAGTCTTTGTTTCTTCTTCTATGCGGCGGACGATAATACGGTCATGTAAAGGACGAATATTCATCGATATGACTCCAAAAGTTGGTTAATAAAATTAAGGGTTTATTTGAATTAATGGTCTCAATACCAGTATCTATAGGAAACACTGCCAAAAACAACGCTTTATAGATAAGCTTTGAGCTTGTAACAAAAAGTGGGGGCAAGGTGAGTTCGGTTCAAGTGTAAAGCCCAAAAATTTACAAGATTATTTTGCTAAAACTGAACCGTAAACATCTCATATCGATGCATTACGTTTCATAAAGTCGATATGCTAGTTAGATAAAGGGAAAGAAACAGTAATATTTAAGAATGTTGACGAGCCGAATTTATATTTTAATCAATGAAAATTAGCTATAGAAACATTTGCTACAAGCACTACACGAAGCGGTATAACACCACGCTTGAAAATGTAACAGTGTATGACCATTATAGGTTTGGTAAACAGAATAAGAACGAACGAGAAAATTGCTATATTGGCAATAAATTAATAAAGGGGTATCTATGAGTTTTTCATCAATGCACAAAAAGTCATCAAGCAACAATATTGATAATGCTAATAATGCAAAACGTAGTCCATCTAAATTTTTATCTGCCTTAGTGACAGGCATCAGTATCTCTACCGTTGGAGCTTTGAGTATGACCGCACCTACCCTTGCCAGCGCAAAAACTGTCCAGCCATCAACTGCTGATTATAGTTTTACCGTTGAGGATAAATACAAAGGCACAGCAACTCGTACGCTAAGCAAATCTGGTAATACGTGGAAATATAATGTTAAGGCTCGCGTCGCTGGTGTGGCTAGCGCCTCGCAAAACAGTACCTTTACGATCAATGGTAATAACGTTAGCCCCACACAGGCAAGCACAACTTATAAGCTGTTAGGCCTAGGACGCACACATAAGTTAGACTTTAACCCAAGTAGCAAGAAGGTCGTTAGCAACTATAAAGGCAAATCGACAACCATGAATATGTCGCAGCAAGCTTTTGATGACTTGAGCCTTGAAGTGCAGATTCGCCAAGATTTATTGAACGGTAAATTCTCTGGTAATTACTATATGGCAAAAAAAGACAAAATTGAGAAGACCCCATTCAAGAAATCAGGCAGTACGAAGATTACCGTACCAGCGGGTACCTTTGAAACAGTACGTGTTGACCGCGTTCACGATGACGATAGTCGCTCTACCAGCTTTTGGTTGGCCCCAAGCTTAGACTACCTACCAGTGAAAGTTAGCCAAATTAATGATGGTAAGAAGATGGACTTAGAGTTGACTAAGGTAAACTAATCTCGTTATCTCTAAGACTGTGTATAGATAAGTATGTATAAACAAAAAAAGCGGCGCTCTATGTAGAGCGCCGCTTTTTTATGATTTCAAGTTGATAAATATGTCTTGATAATCCTCAGTTACGCTTAATTATGAGCGAGGTTTCTTCACAACGTTATTCATCGAAGGCAGGCGTTTAAGCAAAATAAATAGCCAAACATTGATGGCAAGCAATAGTAGGAAATCCGTTAAGTAGACAGCTATTTCAGCCCAGCTACTGCCATATATACGAGTAAACAGTACCACACCACTTGCGCCCAGATATACCAGAGTGAACATACTACTTATCAATAATGCATAGGGTGATCGCCCACGTAATAGCCATGGTGTCAAAATCAATGCTGGCACTAGCCATAATGCTTGCCAAGCAATACCGCCAATGATATCAGGGCTACTAGGATTGAAGATACTGATAAAGATAGGCAATCCGAGCAGTCTATAAACTAGCCAAATTAGCCACGTAACCTTCAGGCGCTGTGCAATAGGTGCGATAGGCTTAACCGTTTTAGTAGGCTTTGTATTAGAGCGGGTTGTGGCCATTAGATATTTTAATTTCCTAAATGAATAATATACTGCTGAATATAGATAGTTGGCTCTTAGTTACAATCAAGTCGTTATGAGCGCTCAACCGTAGATTTTGAGAATTAGACTATTCTATACAGCAGGTTTTAAGAGTTGCTTATTGGCTCCAATTGGCCTGTGCTAATGCAGCCGCAGTAATCGCTAAACGGCGACCCTGCGCAATACCCAAATCTCGCTCGTCAGCAGATATTGGCTGATCATGCGATGCACCGCTGACGTGGCTGGCACCATAAGGCGTGCCACCGCGATGAGTACGGTTCAGTGCTGGCTCTGCATAAGGTACACCTACGATGACCATACCATGATGCATCAATGGCAACATCATGGTGAGCAACGTCGTTTCTTGTCCACCATGCATGGAGCCTGTCGCCGTAAACACTGCTGCAGGCTTGTTCTGTAGGTTCCCAGCCAGCCATAAGGTCACGGTATTGTCCCAAAAATACTTCATGGGTGCGGCCATATTACCAAAGTGCGTTGGGCTACCGAGCGCAAGCCCGCTACAGTCTTTGAGATCATCCATCGTACAGTACAAGTCACCCTCATCAGGTATCGCAGGCTTACTTGACATGGTTTCAGGGGCAACTGTCGGCACCGTACGGATACGAGCAGTCATGCCAGCATCTTCAACACCTTGAGCGATAGCATATGCTAATGTCTTAGTCGTACCGTAATTAGAATAATAGAGCACCAAAACATAAGGGTCAGTCTGACTCATTAGCAAAGCTTCCTTATAAAATCGTTAGCCATACTAGCCACCAAAAATGTGGCGAAATATACGACTAACTGGCATTGTAGAATATGTGCACATTATGCCCGAGTCATTCACTGTCATGCAAATAACCATGATTGATAACCTGACTTATATTGTATCTGCTGTGCTATATAGTTCATATTGACACAATTAAACCGCAGATGATAACCGTGTATCTTTGTTACACTATTGTCACTCTTACTTTTGCTTAATGGTCGACATGGAAAAATTATCTCAAAAACTCCCATTTTTACAACAGCGCTGGTTTCAGTTCTTACGGTTTTTGACTCGGCATTTTTTTGAAGATAATTGCCAACAGAAAGCTGCGTCACTGACCTATACTACGATGCTATCAATCGTGCCTGTACTGACAGTATTACTGATGATTTTGTCTTCTGTACCCGCCCTTGCATCGGTTAGAGCTCAGATTTATGACGTCATTTATAGCAATCTATTGCCGCAGTCGAGCATGCAAGTTAGTGCGTACATTAATAGCTTCGCCGAAAAATCGTCCAATCTAACCATTATCGGTGCCATGATTCTATTCTTAACGACTATCATGACCTTGACCACCATCGAGCGCGCGTTCAACCAAATTTGGCGAGTAGAAGATCGCTCTGGTGGCATCAAAAGCATGCTGCGTTATTGGACCATCGTTACCTTAGGGCCGTTGGTATTAGGCACCGCTTTTATTGCTTCAAGTGCCGTACAGAGTCTGAGCTTTCTTAATCGTCAGATTGCTGGCTACGGTATCGATTGGAGTTTTTGGGTACAAATGGCGTCGATTGGTATTACGATGGCGGGTTTTATCGGTATGTACTGGTTTATTCCAAAGGCGCGCGTACCGGCGAAAAATGCAGTTATCGCTGGCGTGTTTGTCGCCATTGTCTTTGAATTAATGAAGCATCTGTTTGGTACAGTGATGGCTAACTTTACCAGCTACGAAGCGATTTATGGTGCTTTTGCCGCACTGCCTATTTTTCTACTATGGATTTATCTGTCATGGAATTTGATTTTATTGGGCGTTGAAATCAGCTATACCTTGACCATTTTTGAGACAGAAGAAGTCTATCCTCGTCATCCGTTACTTAGCTTGTTAGACATGTTGAACTTGGTTTATACCCACCACTTAAAAGGTGAAGCTGTTAGCGAGCAAGCGCTGCGTAATGTATTAGGACGCAAAGAGCTGCCGAAATGGTATACCTATATCAACTACCTACAAGACAGCAACCTTATCACCATGACAGATGATGATGACTATGTGCTCAAAAGAGATCTGAGTAGAATGACGTTATGGGACTTTTATCGTACACTGCCCTATCCACTTCCTATCAAGGACGAGTTGGATGAGATGAGATTAGAAGGTCAGAAGCCTTGGCTAAGTTTATTGGTAAAACGTTTTGAAAATACTGAAGCGTATGCCAAACAGCAACTGCATCTGCCGCTAAATGCTATCTTTGCTAATAGTGAACCGCGTAAACAATCTAATAGTAAGCATGCCGATGACCGTAAATTATTTAGGAAAACCTCTGCGGCCACTGACAACGTACAACGACATGATAATCTAGATAGACATGGTGAGAGTGCTTATAACGATAACAGTACAAACCTCGAAGCCTCACCGCATCTAGAGCCTGTTGCTTATGACAAAGACAGTGATATTGAGTACGATGATCATGACAATGAAGCCATCATACCTCTAGGGACCAGTGAGAACCATGCTGAGACAGCTATGACCAGACGTGTACACAAAAACGCTATTATTACGGAAGCAGATAACCCTAAGGCTCATCACAGTGAATAAAAACGATGGAGACAGTGTCTGGACACATACTATCAATGCAGGTCAAAACAGGCTTAAGCAGTTTACTAAGTTGTGGTCAATACAAACGCTCACTGACTTGCCTGATCGCTTAAGTAACTTGTGGCAATGGCTAATTGGCTCTTACTGGTTTATCCCAACCGCTTGCGTCATCGTCGGTATTTTACTTGCTCCTTTACTAGTCGCGATTGACCAGCATTTTGATCGTGAAACGGTAAAAGAGATTTCTTTTGCCTTTACTGGTGATGATGGTGCTGCACGCGCGATTATGACTGCTATCGCTGGTGCGGTATTGGGCGTGGCGGGTACGACATTTTCGATTACGATCGCTGTACTGTCGATGGCCTCTTCACAGTTTGGTCCAAGACTGCTACGTAACTTTTTGACCGACACCCCAAACCAGTTTGTCCTTGGCGCGTTTATCGGTACATTTAGCTATAGCTTACTGGTACTAAAGTCTATCCATAAGTCTGACGTGGCTTTTGGTGTACCACAATTGGCAGTAACTTTTGCCATTATTATGGCAATTATTTGTGCGCTGCTCTTGGTTTATTTTGTACAGCATATGGTACATGCTATTCAAGCGTCGCATGTTATTCAAAATGCTAGCAACGATGCGATTGCAAACATTTACTACTGGTATAACGACCGTTGTGATATACAGCATCAACGCGATGCTGAGCATCACGATATCGAGCAGTTCCAAAACTGGCCTGCTATGCCGATTTATTCACCAAATTCAGGTTATTTACAACAGATCTATCTTGAGTCATTGATTGCGCTGTCACAAGATTATGGCGGCGTGATACAGATACATACTAACCTCGGTAATTACGTTACTGACAAAAACGTCATTGGTTACTTTTATCAGCGACCTGCATCTCATCCAAATAACCAACGGAAGACCACAACACCGCATCTGGCAGCAATGCCGAGAGCGCCTGATGGACTATTTTGGCAACGTCTTGCAGGTTGCCTGCGACTTGAGCAACGATTGGCACACTCTAACGACATCGCCTATAGCTTAGGTCAGATGACGGAAATTGCTGTACGCGCACTATCCCCTGGTATCAATGATCCAAAGACTGCAGTAAATTGCGTCCAGTCTCTAACCAGCTGTTTAAGCATCATGATGCGCCGCCAGCCACCAAGCCCTTATCATTTTCACATACCGCAGTCAGACACTGACGATAACTCTAAAACTACTGTCAAACAAAAGCGACTGGCCATACTGGCACTAGTCACTCATACACCCAAGATTTCTGACTTTATTAATGTGTCACTCGGTGAGATACGTCGTTATGCAGCTGCTGACCTGATGGTCTTAAAAGCATTGTGTCAAGCAATGGTCAATTTGAACTATGCACGGGTAAACAGCGCACAGCAGCAAACGCTATTACATGAATTGCATCTGATTCAGCGAGCTGGCGAAGAGAATTTAAACTATCAGGAGTTGGTTGATGATTTGGTCACTATGTGCGAACACGCCAAACAGTTTATTCTTGATAAAGACGCCAAGCACAAGCATTTCTTTTATGAGAGCGATTTTGCAGCTAATATTCGTCAAGCGCTAGAAACACAATCTAGCTAACAATATAACCAGCTGAGAGCTTACGTAGACAGCAAACCTACCACTTATAAACTTCGTACTTATCAATAAAAAACACTTATACCATCCTTGCAAGCCCTTCGCTTTGGATACTTTTTATATTTATATGAGACTTACTTTTTATGGCATCTGCAACCAGCCTCACTATTCTAGAAATCAGCGCCATATTTTTGTCGATTACTGCCTCGCTAACCTATGTCAATCACCGCTTTATTGGTTTACCAACTACTATCGGCGTCATGGTCATCTCTATCTTACTGTCAATCGGTGCGATATTCTTAGGCTTCTTAGGATTTGATCAGCTGATTGATTACGAAGTCAGTTTATTAGAGCAGCTTGATTTTACCGAAGTACTATTAGACGGCATGCTATCAATGTTGCTATTCGCAGGCGCATTACATGTCAATATCGGTGATTTAAGACGTTACAAGTTACCTATTGGCATCCTTGCTGGACTTGGTACGATCGTATCAGCGATGCTCATTGCAACTGCCATTTACTTGATGTTGCCACTCTTCGGTTTTGGCCTACCATTTCTCTGGTGCCTATTGTTTGGTGCGCTTATCTCCCCTACTGATCCTATTGCTGTAATGGGTATCCTGTCGTCAGCAGGTGCTCCAAAGAGTATCGAGACCGTCATCGCTGGCGAGTCGTTATTCAACGATGGTATCGGCGTGGTTATCTTTGTACTATTGCTAGGGATTTTATCTAGCGGTGATATTCCTACTGCCAACTATGTCGCACATACATTAGCGGTTGAAGCTGGTGGCGGCGTTGTATTCGGATTGGTACTTGGGGCAATTTTGTATTACTTGCTCAAAAGCATTGACAGCTATCAAGAAGAGGTGCTATTAACATTAGCAGGCGTCATCGGTGGCTACGCGTTGGCCAGTCATTGGCATTTATCAGGGCCACTCGCTATGGTCATGATGGGTCTTATGGTCGGTAATCGTGGTCGCGAACTCGCTATGAGTGATAAGACACGTCATTATATTGACTTGTTCTGGGAGCTAATTGATGAGATTTTAAATGCTATTTTATTTGTGCTCATCGGCCTAGAAGTGGTGATGATTGCTTATTCAGGCAATTTATTTATTGCCAGTGGTTTAACGATTTTGATTGCGCTCGTTTCGCGCTTCATCGTTGTGGGTATGACGACCAAGACTTTTCGTCGTCAGCTTGATTTGCCCACAGGTGCATGGAAAGTACTGACTTGGGGCGGCTTACGTGGTGGTATCTCAGTTGCACTAGTATTGCAGCTACCAATCGGGACTGAGCGAGAGATTCTATTGGCACTCACTTATGCGGTGGTGATTTTTTCTATCTTGGTACAAGGCCTAAGCGTTGGAAAAGTTGCCAAGAGCATTCGTACGGATGAAAAAACAGTAGACGTATAAGCCAAAAATATAGCAGGCACAAAAAATCCAGCATAAGATACTTGTCTTATGCTGGATTTTTTGACTTAAGTGTAAACGCTATATCAATCCTTTTCGTTTCATATTGCGATACACCACAATCACAATCAGAATGTTTGAAATCAATATAATTAGCTTGAGCCAGTCAAATGGACGAGCGATCAGGTAGTACAGTTCAATAGGAATAAATATTCCATAACCAAGTACACCAAACCAATAAGCCCACGTCTTATCTTGCCACAAACCATATGCTTCCAAAAAACGTAGACTGGCATAAGCAAAAATCAGCAACATAAAAACGGTCCAGTTTTTACTTGCATGTTGGGCTATGCGTACTGCGCTATCGATTTGTGGTGCAAATAGATGACCGAAATTTTGCTGCCACGACACGGCGACCATTTTAAACCACGATGCCAGGTTAGTGTGCCATATCCATAGTGCACCAGCACCAAATAACGAGCCGATGCCTTTGACTACCTCATATACTGCTACTGCTCTGATAGACTCACTAGAGGTACTGTGCCGTTTATATAACGGATCTATTAAGTCGGTCACGCTATCCTTCGAGGATGGCGGCAGACGGTCATCCTGTCGGGGCAAATTAACCAAAGAATGTCTCCACAACACGTCCTTGCAACTGCTGATTGAAAAATGGCGTGTTTTTACCATTTGATAGCATAGATTGCGCGGTAACTTGCCACTCAAGGTTAGGATCGACCAATACTGCACCGCCAATCGCTTCATACTGCTCACTAATACCTGCGATCTTTGCAGGATTGAGACAGATTTTATCTACCAGTTGTGAGAGTGTTAAGACATCGTCATTTACCAACTGACAGGCTAACGCCATAAACGTATCGAAGTTTGAGATACCTGGCGTACTTTCGGCAAATGGTGCTTTTTTGGCGGTACTATTCAGTGGCTCGTGATGACTACAGATGGCATCGATAGTGCCGTCCTTTAATCCACGGCGGATTGCTTGCTGGTCAGTATTACTACGCAGTGGTGGCAACACATATGCCTGAGCATTGAAACCTTCCAAGTTATCATCAGTTAAGTATAGCTGATGCATCGCAACATCACACGTAACAGGTAAACCTTTGTCTTTTGCCCAGCGCATGAGCTCGATAGAGGACTTACAGGATAACTGGCTAAAATGAGCAGCAATTCCGGTCTCCTCAACCATCAGTAGCTGCGTAGACAACGCAACAGTTTCTGCAATCCAAGGAATCCCTTGCAGACCATGATAAGAAGCAATATAGCCTTCATGTGCCACGCCATCTCCAGATAGACTTGGCTCATCAGGATAGAAGAACACTTTCATACCAAAAGTCGCGGCGTATTCTAGTGTACGCAGCAATACTAAATCATTACGAAAAGGTCTACGCGCATTAGATACTGCGATACAGCCGCCCTTCTTGAGCCCTGCGATATTCGATGGTCGTTCGCCCTCTAACCCTGTGGTCAATGCACCCAAGATATGCAAGTAAATCCCGCCATCACTCAAGGCGCGCTCACGTAAACCTTTTAAGAGTGAACCATTTTCTAAAATAGGATTGGTATCAGGCGGCGTCACCACATGCAAAAATCCATTACCACGGGCAGCGCTGCCTTCTGATTTTAGCGTGCCGTGTTGCTGCTGGCCTGGTTCACGCAAACGCGCGCATAGATCTACCAAAGGCGGTAGCAACCACATCTCACGGCCAGAATCGAGTGTAGATAGTTTTTCTGTTGCAGATTTCGAAAGCGCATCTTTAAATGCTTTTGGTAAATGATCAAGAATGGGTGCATCAGTATTAAGCATGGTAGACATAACGTTATTACCGTATCAATAAAATGAAATAAATGAGAATAAGTCGCGCAGCAGCCTGTTACTTGCCAGCCGCTTGATGAGCACGTTGACCTTCCATTGCAAGCGATAAGACTGCCATACGAATGGCAATGCCGTTATTTACCTGCTTTAAGATAACGGATTGTGCGCCATCAGCCACACTAGAGGCAATCTCAACACCGCGATTCATCGGCCCTGGATGCATCACCAGTGCATCAGGCTTAGCGAGAGCTACCCGCTCTGGCGTAATACCATAATGCTTATAGTATTCACTTGATGATGCCAATAGCGGCGAACCAATACGCTCATTTTGTATTCTTAACCCCATGATCACATCACAGTCAGTGACACATTCATCCATATTTTCATATACTTGTACACCAAAACGCTCAATACCTTTTGGCAGTAGAGTGCGCGGCGCACAAACACGGATGTCTGTCACACCTAGCGTTTGCAGTGCACTAATATCAGAACGTGCCACGCGTGAGTGCTTAATATCACCAACGATTGCAATAGACAGCTCTTCAAATGGGCGCGGCGCTTCACGGTGAATGGTTAACATATCTAGCATTCCTTGAGTAGGATGCGCATGCCAGCCATCACCGCCATTGATAATAGCAATATCAGGCGTCACTTCTGTCGCCATAAAATGCGCGGCACCTGATGCTGAATGTCGAACCACAAAGATATCTGCGGTCATTGCCTGTAGATTCCACAGCGTATCGCGCAGACTCTCGCCTTTTTTGGTACTAGAACGTTCGATATCGATATTGAGTACATTGGCACCCAAGCGTTTTTCTGCAACCTCGAATGTCGTCCGTGTACGCGTCGATGGTTCAAAAAACAAATTCATGACCGTATAGCCGTCTAACTCAGGACGATTGATTAGCTGTCCATTTTCATCAAAGAAAGTTTCTGCTTTTGCGATAATAGCTTTGAGCTGTGCTTTATTAAGACCTTCAACACCTAAGAAATGCCTGATACTGCCATCGGTGTTGAGCTGAGGACGACTTAGTGAGGTATTGAGCCTTTGGTGAATCGTACTAGGATCAAATTTTGCATAATCAGTCGGTGAGACTGGTTGTGTAGCGCTACTATCGATAGAATTTGACATAATGGCGAGTCTTTATTGTGGGTTTATATGAGTCTATAGTAATCACTTATTCATCTTTG
>Ga0209295_1000692_pt1 | contig 13998 bp, 7 predicted proteins | sample Porto_5metaG_FD_187428 | JGI IMG/M metagenome (GOLD analysis project Ga0209295, IMG submission 187428) | Marine algal microbial communities from Porto, Portugal - Porto_5 metaG (SPAdes) (version 2) | ecosystem: Host-associated > Algae > Red algae > Unclassified | place: Portugal: Porto... | reverse complement strand
AAATAACCGTCAGCTACAGATACTTGCGATTTCATAAACAAACCTGGTTCACGCCCTATCCATGTAGGGTGATGATCTAACCACTTGGTAGTATCCAACTCTGTACCATTAAATTCATCTGAAAAATCCGGATTCATAACCCATCTTTTTCCCAGTGGTGGTTTTGGCGGACCCACACGTACATCTTCCTTTTCGGGACTATAATTTTGTCCTTTTACTTCACCATTGAACATACCGAATAATATGAACAGCAAACACACTATGGTAGTTATATGTGATTTCTTTTGCGCTTGTGGACTGTCTATTTCTTCCATTCTTGCAGTTCTATTCCATTTAACCAAATTCCTTTTCCTGTGGTACCTTGAATATTTACTTTTGCTGTTCCCCCATCCTTTACGGTAAATATGATCGTATTTTTACCCGGCTCACTAAACTGCATCATTTTACCTTCGGTTACTAAAACCTCTTTAGACTTATCATCTGCCGTTACAGTTAATTTTCGCTCGTAGGGAATATTCAATATTTTAATTTTCTTTAGTTTCTCCTTGTTAGGATCCATTTCATCAGAATTACTTTTTGGTGCATGATGATAGGTACTCATCTTGTAATGACCCTTTGGCAAGCCTTTAAAACTAATAGTTAATCCTTTTTCATCAATACCAAGTACACCATCGCCATATACGTATCCGTATTTACCAATAACATTCATTTCACCCAACCAACGCAATACACCATCTGTACTGTTTGTAGCTAAGCTTACTTCCGCATTATTAAATTCTGGTAGCTTATAGCTCTTCTTTTCTTCGTCATTTCCGTTCCAAAAATCCCAACCAAATTGTACTAACTGGTCATTGGCACCCATGTCTATTCTAACTTTCTGAAAATCGTAAATAGGTTTTGCATTCGCTGCCAATACATTTGGATTATATGACGTTAAATGGACAGTAGCATTAGCAGATTTCAAGCCTTTGGCACTTGCTTTGATTTTCACTTCACCAGCTGTAGTACCTGCTTTTATCAATGCCGGTGCAATACCATATTCGGTAAACATAGGGTTGGCATTAATAGCGACACCATCGCCTACAACTGTTGCATTTTTGTTGACAGAAAAATTCACCTTACCCTTATAATCGGTAATTGGAGTTCCATTTTTATCTACCACCGTGGCATATGCCATTAGTATATCGGCACCATCTGCGGTAAACTTTCTACCTACGGTATCTAGCATTAATTCTATGGCATAAGGTTGACCCGCAGTTTTATGAACTACCTCTTTTGTTTTTCCATCCTTAAAAATGGCTTTGGCTTTTACTTCCCCATCTGCATATTTTAAATTTTTGAATAGGAACGGAGCATGATGCAACCCGTCATAAATAGTGTCTTTTGATGGTGACTTAGTTTCAATAGTTTTACCATTTACACTCAATTCCACACTTTGTGCATTACTAAAAACCGTGATGGAATCTTGACCTTTTTTCCACGTTTCCAACATGTACACAAAACGTTCTTTTCTAAGCTCTGCCTTGTACCAATATAACTCTGGTCTTGGGTTTCTAAAAATGGTCATTCCGCCACTTCTAGTTCTGTCAATTTCATTTTTTGCTTTATCATGGGTTGGATGAAAGGTGTAATACGCATGGGCAGTCCAAGAGATCAAACCCGTCATTAACGAATCTTTTCTGAAAGGAGCCAAAGCTTCTGGACCAACGCGACCTTCCATGGCGAACATAGGTTCTGAACGATCCCAAACGAAAGGTCCGTAAAGCATATTGGCATTGATATCCGTTAGACCCGATGTTTGCCAACCCGTCCATCGCGAACCTTGCGACGCAGTAAGCCTTGTTGGGTCTTCTTGCTTAGCGGTATTATGGGCAAGAGGCACATAACCTCTATGGTTTATACCACCGCCCCAAATAATTACAGAAGGATGATTTCTATGATTTCGAATCATAACACGTTCCGATCGTTCAAAATTACTCCACCATTCTTTATCAGTACTCATTGAAACCCATGAAGGTGCTTCTTCATACACCAAAATACCCAGCTTGTCACAAGCATCTAAAATGGCATTATCTTGCGGATAATGCGCCGTTCTCATAATATTAAAACCGAACTCTTTAAACTGCAGCATATCTTTATAGTGTAGTGCATCTGGTACAGCATCGCCTATATATGGATAATGCTGATGCCTGTTGAACCCCATTAGTTCTATCGGTTTTCCATTTAGCATAAAACCACGATCAGGATTCAACTCAAATTTTCTAATGCCCAGATTATTTTCAACTACATCTACAGATTTACCATCGACCAAAACTTCTGTATTTACACGATACAGGTAAGGATTATCTACATCCCACAACTGAACATTATCTTCTAAACTACCAATTTGGTCAAACTCATAGCTATTATTTTGCGCGATGGTTGCATCATTAGTCAGCTTCAGAACCACGAGCCCTTCTGCATCTATTATTCTTGTTACCACGGTTACTTTTGCCGGTGAGGTACTTGTATTTTTTACGACGGATTTAATATCTATCGTCGCGTTCTTATTCACTACACCTACCGTTGGTGTGGTTATGGTTACCCCGGCAAGCTTGGCTTCCCAATTAAAACCAATATGCACTGGATGCTTTTCAACCAAATACACATCTCTATACAGACCACTAAATTTTACATAATCGAAAGGACCCGGATCTGGCGGAACAACCATACTTCTTCTATTATCTGCCAAAACGGTTACTTGATTGTCTTTTCCCTTATTTACATAGCCCGTAATATCAAAATGAAACGGTGTGTAACCACCTGTACCATGTTTGCCTACGTGCTTACCGTTTACCCAAACATCGGTTACTTGGTGCACGCCTTCAAATTCTAAAAACACCTTGTTTTTGTTCTGCGGTACAGCAATGGATTTTCTATACCAACCTACATTTCTATGAAATTCTAGTTGTGTTTTTTCATCTTGCAAACCATCTAAAGCCAACGATGTTAATGCTAGGGTATGGGGAACATTTACGGTTTCCCAAGAAGCATCATCCGTATTGGTTTCGTAGTAGATAGCATTTGGATTTCCCAAGTTAAATTTCCAACCCTGATTGATACTTACCTTGGTGCGTTTCGTATCTGGATACCCGAATGGAAGTTCTTGTGAAAATGCCCCCGTAGATAACAAGAGTATGATTAAAAGACCTAATAGTGCCTTGTTGGTGTTTTGGTTTGTCATTTCTGATAAATTGTGAATTATTTTGGTTCTATGATTACGCCACGTTCTGCTTCACTGTCAGATGTATATCGTAATACTTTTGGTGCTTCATCTCCTCTGGCAAATGTTATTTTCTCTTTCCACACAGCTCTTAATTTTTCCAACACCGGAGCATGTTGGGCTAAGTGAGCCAAGTTGGTGGTTTCGTCTGGGTCATTTTCCAAATCGAACAACTCTTCGTAAACTGCTTGTTCGCCTTGTAAAGGACCTTCTACAAACGAACGATACAAGGCGATATCTGGATCATGAACTTTATACAACATCGCCGTCATCTTAATACCCATTTGCTTTGCGGTCTCAATCTTTTTTTGTGCCGAAAAATTTTCGTTCTTGTAGTATCTTATATATTTCCAGCGTTTATCTTTCACTGCTTCGCATCTTGGATTCCCAAACTGGGTAGACCATAAATTTTCTGTGTATAAATAGTTTCTAACGTCGCTTTTTTCTTTAGATAATAGTGGCGATAAATCTCTACCTTGATATGTATCTGGAATTTCAATTGCCGCTTTTTTAAGTAAAGTTGGCGCAATATCAATGCTTTGCACAAGAGCGTCGGACTTTCTACCTCGGTTTTGTTTTTTCTCGCTTGGGTCATAAATAATTAATGGTACATGTGTAGTAATCTCATAGCAAAGGGCTTTACCGCCAATACCGAACTGCCCCATAAACAAACCATGATCAGAAGTAAAAACGATAATCGTATTCTTGTCTAACTTTTGTTTCTTTAGGGTTTCTCTTAATTCCCCGATCATACGGTCTATGCCCGCCATCGCTTGTAATTTTAATCGGTAACGAGTTAACAAACTTTCGGGTGTATCTACATAATCATAACCTTCTTGCCTATCACCTGTTTTATGAATTTCTGACGGTAGTTTTGGTTGTTTAATATCTTTTTTGGCAATGTAGTTTCTGGGTAAATCTAGCTCTACATCATTATACAAGGTTTTGTAAATAGCATCATCACTTTCTCGCTGTGCCATGGTAGATGCACTTGCATCATGCGGTAAATTAAAGTTGACCGAAAGTACAAATGGCTTATCTTTTGGCCTTTGATCCAAGAACTTTTGTGCGCCTTGTAATTTTTGTTCATTAGATAAAAAATCTGATACTCCCTCGCTTACAATTTCTACTTGTGTATCATCCGTTGCGTTTTTAAAAATTTCGTGTCTGTCTTTTGGGTAAAAGCTTAAATGTCCATGACCGGCATACCAATAATCAAAACTCTTGTCCATTAATCCGCTGGTATAACCACCATCGCCCACCGGCAAATGGTTTTTACCTATCCACCCAGAATAATACCCATTGTTACGCAATACCATAGGATACGTGTTGTTCCACCCTTCTTCTGACATGCTGGTGCCAGAATTGAAATTTACACCGTGCTTACGCTCAAACTGACTGGTTAAAATACTTGCCCTACTTGGGGTACAAATGGCGCTGGTAATGTGTGCGTTGGTAAACAATACACCATCGCCTGCCAACTTATCAATGTTGGGTGTTTGTACCACGTCATTACCGGTACACCCCATCATACCATAACTCTGATCATCGGTTAAAATGAAAATAATATTAGGTTGTTCTTGAGCTTGTACTAATTTAAATATCAGTAGAGTACATAAGAATACTAAGGATCTGGGAAATTGTGTATTTACATTCATATACCTAATTTTTTGGTCTAAGTGATTTTTGCCTAATGGCTTTGTATTTTTTCTCTTCTTTAATAACATTTTCTGCATGGGGATCAACCCAACCTGGTGCCATATTTTTACTATCCCAATCTTTATATAGGGTTTCTAATTTCGAAACAATCTCAGGATAGTTTGAAGCAACATCATAACGTTCTAAGGCATCGGTTTTTAAATTGAACAACATGGTTTTGTCTTTATAAGCACTTTTGTACAATTTATAATCCTGATGCCTAACTGCATATTCAAATCCGCCAACTGAACGCCAAAAAAGTGTTTCATGCGGTTGTTCATTTTCATACTCTAAATAAGGAAGAAGGTCTACACCATCTAACTGCTTTTCATGCTCCGTTTTGCTTCCGGTTGCAGATAGTATTGTGGGAAACAGATCCAAAGAACTTACTACCTCATCATATTTTTTATCGGCTTTTATCCGATTTTTCCATACCATGAAGAAGGGTACTTTTATACCGCCTTCAAACAGCATTCCTTTATGACCTCTATTGGGACCATTGGAAGCTTGGGTGGCGCGCCCACCGTTATCGCTCAAGAAAACCAAAATGGTATTTTCTTTAAGTCCGTTGTCTTGCAAATACGAATTTATTTTACCAACACCAGCATCTACCCCATTTACCATGGCAGCATATACGCTTCTACCACCATATTCTATATGTTTGGTTTCTTCTAAGTATTGCTTGGTGGCATGGTCTGGAGCATGTGGTGCGTTGTATCCCAAATAGATAAAAAATGGTTTACTCTTGTTTTCTTCCATAAAGGTGATGGCTTCCTTAGTAAAATCATCGGTTAAATACGATAATTCTGAATCTGGTACTTCAACATTATTTCGAAATATTGTTCGTAGCGGGCCATTAGGTGTTCCCCAATAATTCATTGATCCCCCGGCAAAACCGAACCAATGGTCAAATCCTTGTTGTGGTGGGTGTAGACTTGGATGGTCACCAACGTGCCATTTTCCAATAGCACTCGTTACATAACCTTGTTCTTTTAAAGCTTCTGAAATCATCTTTTCAGAAAGAGGCGTACCTACGGAAGCGTCATTCTCGCCATCATATGGCATATTACAATCATGCCCAAAACGTGCTTGATACCTGCCAGTTAAGAGTCCCGCTCTAGACGGACTACAATATGGATGAGATACATAACCATTATTAAAAATGACACCTTCTTTCGCCAAGGCATCTAAATTTGGTGTAGGTATATCAGTACCACCATTAAAACCAACATCTAACCAACCCTGGTCATCTGTTAAGATGACAATGATATTGGGCTTAGTTGTATTCTTCGGTTTTTGAGCACTACAAATAATACCTAAAAACCCTAGAAATAGTAATATGGATAATTTATAAGATTTGATCATAATCGCGTTCTATAGCTCTATCTGATTAAAAGTACGGGTTAACTTCAAATGCGTGAAACGTTTAAAACATGTGTGGCATGGTTTAGAACATTTGTTACTGGTAAAGCATCTTTTTAACGGTCAAGACTTCTACACGAACAAAAAAGCACCCTCTCGGGTGCTTCTAACAAATAAAACTAACAATTACCATTAATGTAATTCCAACTCAGGCACCGATGCATTATCGACCCCTCTCTTATTCTCGTATTCTTCTTTGAGCTCCTGTAATTTTTCTGGATTTTCTTTTGCTATATTCTTTTGTTGACCTAAGTCGTTTTTCAGATTATATAACTGATACGACTCATCATTACCCAATTCTATATTTACCTGAGTGTTAACGGCACTGTCTGGATATGGGGGTATAAACGCCCAATCTCCTTTTCTCAAGGCGGTTCTACCACCTGCCTCTATAATTAAATGGTCTCTACCTTCATCAGATTTCCCCATAAAAACATCCATCAAATTTTCGCTATCCTGCAGATTAGATGCGGCTCCCGTTAATGCTGCAAGAGATGCATAAAGATCTATTTGACACACCAACGCATCTGATGTTTTTGGCGCTATTTTACCTTTCCAATAGACCGAAAATGGAACTCTTGTTCCTGCTTCGAATAGGCTGTATTTTCCTCCTCGTAAACCTCCTCTTGGTGTATGCTTTCCTAATTTTTCTACGGCATCATCATAATAACCATCATTTAAAACGGGACCGTTATCGCTTGTAAATACGATTAAGGTATTTTCCAATACACCTTGTTTTTCCAGTTCCTTTACAAACTCACCGATCATCCAATCTGCCTCTACAATTACATCACCTCTAGGTCCCATTCCCGATGACCCTACAAATCTAGGATTAGGTGTTCTTGGCACATGGGGTTGCTGTAATGCATAATACAAGAAAAAATGATTGTCTTTATGACTAGCTACGTATGCCTTAGCTTTTTCCAGAAAATGGTCTGCCATGTCTACATCGCTCCATTTTGCAGCTTCGCCTCCTTTCATAAAACCAATTCTAGGTACGCCGTTAACAATACTCTGGTTGTGGCCATGATGCCATTTCATAGTAGTCAATTCCGGATTATCCTTTCCTGTTGGCTCACCCTCAAAATTAGTTTTGTAGCTAACTTCTATAGGGTCGTTAGGGTCTAAATTATCAACCTTGCCGTTATCTATATAAACCGTTGGCACCCTATCTTGTGTGGCAGCTAATATGTACGAATAGTCGAAACCTAGTTGGTTGGGACCGGGAATGATTTCCTGGTTCCAATCTACATTACCATTTCCTAATCCTAAATGCCATTTGCCCACTATACCTGTTTTATAGCCCTGCGATTTCAGCATTTTAGGCACTGTCGGTTGTTCTTTATCTATTATTAACGGAGCCGTACCGGGTAATATTTGTGCATTTACACGCCAAGGATATTCGCCCGTAAGTAAGGCATATCTACTTGGAGTGCATGTTGCAGAACTCGCGTAGCCTGAGGTAAATTTAACGCCACCATTTATAAGCTTATCCATATTAGGTGTTTTTAATTCGGTAGCTCCGTAAGCACCTACATCACCATAACCTAGGTCATCCAAATAAATAACAACAATATTTGGTTGCTTAATTTCGGCTTCTTTTGTCTCTTTTTTATCGCTCTTTTCTCCACATGACACGAAAAAAAATATGGCTAAAAGGCCTACTAGATGTTTTAATGTTCTATTTAAAATACTCATCTTTATTATTTGTTGGTTGCTTTATATTCGTTTATCATTTTATGAAAGCCTATTTCCTCCCCTGCCAACATTCTATTATAGGCTTCTGGCTTTTCTTTTTTCACCCACTCTAACACATCTACCGATTCTGCGTGTACGGGGTTGTAAATTTCCGTTACCGGAGTAAAGGCATTATTATAATCTAATGTCTGTTGTCTCATTTTTTGCAAAACCACGGCATATTCAACATCTAAAACTAAATTATTTAGTTCATAAGGATCCTTTTCCAAATCGTACAATTCTTCTGTGGGTTTTACACCAAAGAAAATCGATTCGTTTTTATTCAATTTACCCTCCTCTTTTAACCTTCTCATAACATGCACCGCAGGTCTGTAAAATTCTAAGTACGCTTGATGGGCATCCCAAGGAATTTCTGGCTTAAAATTGCGTATATATTTAAACTTATCGGTCGTTATGGCTTTGCTTTTTTCCGGAATTTCATCCCATAAATCGCGAGAGGCAAATACCTCTGATCGGTCAAACTCTTTATCCAAGAACGATTTTCCGGTCATAAAATCAGGTATTTCAACTTGTGCCAAATCTAAAATTGTTGCCGTTATATCTGTTGAGCTAATTATTCTATCATCTATTTGCCCCTTGTCAATTCCTTTGGGCCACTTCACCAGTAGCGGAATTCGCAATCCTGAATCATGTAAATAACCCTTACCTCTTACATTGCATCTGCCATTATCTCCTATAAAAATTACTACCGTATTTTCTGCAAGACCTTTTCTCTCCAATTCATTAAAAAGCATTCCTATTTTGGCATCCATGTATTCCATCTGGTCTAAATACTTGGCCCAGTCTAATCGAATAACCGGGTCGTCTGCTAAATATGGAGGAAGTTCAACATCATCAGGATTTACTGGATGCTTTGATTGTGCCCTAATATCATCCCACCAATCTCCACGGTGGGTTACGTTTAGTGTTATCTGCGAGAAAAACGGAGCATCTTTAGGTAGAAATTCATCGTACTTATCGTAAATACCAAAATTTGATTCTCCATCCCAGGTGCCAATAGGTGTATGTTTAAAATTTACATCGATTTTCCTCCCTTTACCCCTTACATTCCTATGCCCTAAAATAGTAGTATAACCAGCATCCCTTAGTAATTGTGTAAACGGAACAAATGGTTTTGGCAATACCACATCTCTATTGCTGCGGTGATTATGGGTATTACTTTTCTGCTGATGTGTACCCAAAATCATGGCAGACCTGCTTGGTGAACAAATAGGATTGGTCACAAAACAATTATTAAAACGAATGCCGTCTGCAGCCATTTGATCTAAAAAAGGGGTGTTCACAGCTTTAGTGCCATAACATGCCAGATCCAGACTAATATCTTCTGCCATTACCCAAATGATGTTAGGTCTATTTTTTCCACTTTCTTGACTCATTAAAAACTGAACAGCGACCAAAAGAATGCATAAAAGGGACTTTTTCATTTATTTTAAGAATTGAATTTTATATACCTTATTCATTTAAACATTGAATATATCCCAAAGAAATACATATAAAACTTAATAAAAAACAACGATAACCATTTGTTGTAATCATTAAAACATCTGTTATGAATTCGATAAAACAAAAAACGGAATTTAGCAGCTCTTACTTGAAATGACCTTTAACGAACGATTACCATATGAATATGACCAAATATTTTATTTACCCATTACTCTTCATACTATTAGTTGTAAGCTGTAAATCAAAAACCGAAAAAGCAGACAACGAAACTATTGAAACAACAAAACGTTTTGAGCCTAATTGGGAATCTATAAAAGAAAACTATAAAGACCCAGATTGGTTCAACGATCAAAAGTTTGGCATTTTTATTCATTGGGGCGCTTATGCCGTACCGGCATTTACCTCTGAGTGGTACCCAAGAAGTATGTATATGGATTCCGCTACTTTTACCGCTCAACTTAAACATCAACATTTAGGGCCCAATGAAGTGTACCTATATCACAAAGATAAATACGGTGACCAAAAGAATTTTGGCTACAAAGATTTTATCCCTCAATTTAAAGGTGAGAAATTTAATGCTATCGAATGGATAGATATCTTCAAAAAATCTGGCGCCAAGTACGTTATTCCCGTAGCTGACCACCATGATGGTTTTGCCATGTACAAGTCTAATACAACGCGATGGAATGCTGTAGACATGGGACCGAAAAAAGATATTCTAGGCGAATTGTTTAAGGAAGGCCGTAAAGCGGGACTTATTATGGGAGCATCTTCACACTACGCTTTTAACTGGTCTTTCTACAATAAAAAAGATCATTTCGATACTACTGACCCTGAATATGCAGACCTGTATTCCACAAAAGGAAAAGACCTAACCGAACCTGTTTCTGAAGAATTCAAAGAGTTATGGTGGAACAGAACGGTGGATTTAATCGACAATTATCAACCAGATATTCTATGGTTCGATTTTTATTTGGACATACCCGATTTTAAAGAATATAGACCAAAACTAGCGGCATATTACTATAATAAAGGATTGGAATGGGGCAAGGAAGTGGTTATCAATGACAAAAACTTTGACCATGAAGCTTTTCCTGAAGGCACTGTAATTTACGATTTAGAAAGAGGAAAATTACCGGGAATTAGAAAACTGCCTTGGCAAACAGATACTTCTATCGGTAAAAACTCTTGGGGTTATGTTACCAATTGGGAGTCAAAAAACACGAATGAATTAGTAGACGACCTAGTTGATATCGTATCTAAAAACGGAAACCTTCTTTTAAATATTGGTCCAAAAGCGGATGGTAGCATTCCTGAAGATCAACAAAAGATTCTTTTTGAAATTGGAGATTGGTTAAAAGTAAATGGTGATGCCATTTATGACACGGAATATTGGACCGTTTTTGGAGAAGGACCTACGGAAGTTAAAAAAGGTCACCACTCTGAAGGTGACAACAAAGGATTCACTTCTCAAGATATTAGGTTTACGAAAAAAGATAATAAGTTATATGCTATTCTTTTGGCATGGCCAGAAAATAATGCCGTCACCATTAGTTCATTAGCATTGGACAATGATAACGTAGAGGGTATGGATATCAAATCTATCAAACTATTAGGTAGTGATAACGAAATTGAATACCAACAGACCAAAAACGGACTTGTCATAGATAATCTTGGTAAGAAGATTGGTGACCATGCTTTCTCTTTAGAGATTACCATGGCAGATAACATATAAAAAAATTATTGTTGAGTTAGTTTTTTTAAGCAGCGCACCTTTAAGAAGGTGCGTTTTAAAACTTCTGAATACTTAGAACACACGAGAATGAAATATATTACTTGCGAAGAACCAGGCATATTTACCCTTAAAGAAAAAGAGGCTCCAATAGCAAAAGCAAACGAGGCGACTTTAAAAATAAAAAGGGTCGGTATCTGTGGTACCGATTTACATGCTTACGGCGGTAACCAGGCGTTTTTTAAATACCCACGAATTTTAGGTCATGAATTGGCTGCAGAGATCATTTCCATAGCGCCAAATGAAAAAGGGTTGAAGCAAGGTGACAAAGTAGTGGTAATGCCATATGTAAGTTGCAATAACTGTGTTGCCTGTAAAGCAGGTAAAACTAATTGTTGTACCAATATTAAAGTACTGGGCGTACATACCGATGGTGGTATGCAAGAAATTATAACGGTACCCATAGATTTATTGTTACCGGCAAACAACCTGAGCCTTGAACAAATGGCTATTGTTGAACCTTTGGCCATTGGTGCGCATGCATTAAGAAGAGCACAAATTACAAAAGGAGAAACCGTTGCGGTTATTGGCTGTGGTCCTATTGGGATCGGAATTATGAAATTGGCACAATTACAAGGTGCCAAAGTTATTGCCATTGATGTCAATCAACAACGTTTAGATTATGCCAAAGACAAAATCGGTGTAGACTTTATTGTCAAAGCTGATGATGATGCGGTCGCAAAAGTGAATGAAATCACCAATAACGATTTAGCCACAGCTGTTTTCGATGCCTCCGGTAATAAATTTGCCTTGGAAAGCGGACCAAATTATATGGCACATGGGGGGCGATATGTATTGGTAGGTTTGTCAAAAGGAGATTTAACTTTTAACCACCCGGCAATACATGCAAAAGAATCTACCATTATGTGTAGTAGAAATGCAACCTTGGCAGATTTTGAATATGTTATTGATGTAATAGACCAATTTCCTATAGCTTCTTTTGTTACGCATACCGTACCTTACACAGAAATGATTGCCAATTTTGATTCTTGGTTAAAACCTGAAACCGGGGTGATTAAAGCCATGGTCACTTTCTAAATTTGATATGAAATAGAATGCAACTAATTTGGTATTATTTCACAAACGCTTGTAAACGAATTTATGGATAAAAGATTTTTACACATTCATCCAAAAGATAATATTCTTGTTGCCTTACAGGATATACCAGAAGGTGCGCATATAATTCATAAAAACGTAACCATTCCTATCCCAAAAAAGGTGAAGGCCAAACATAAATTCGCCCTCTACCCTATTGAAAAGGATGCCTTAGTATATATGTACGGTTCTATTGTTGGTAAGGCTCTCGTACCCATTCAAATTGGGGAGGCAATTACTACTCAGAATTTGGTCCATGCAGCGGCCAGCTATCAAGTAGCAAACCAACATTGGAAATTTACACCACCGGATATCGATAGTTTTAAAGACCGAACTTTCATGGGTTACCACAGAAAAGATGGTAGCGTTGGTACTGCAAATTATTGGTTGGTAATCCCCTTGGTTTTTTGTGAAAATAGAAATGTGGATGTATTGAAAACAGCATTGTTAAAACCCTTAGGATACAAAACCTCTGCTGCAGATATTATTTCTACCGAAACCCTTGTAAAGCATTATAAAAACCAGGAAAGTAAAGAAACATTCCTAAATAGTGATATAATAAAACCTGAAATCCCCAATACGGACGAACAGGTTTTCCCTAACGTAGACGGCATTAAATTTTTAACCCATGATGGTGGCTGTGGCGGTATAAGGCAAGATAGCGATACGCTTTGCAATCTTTTAGCGGGTTATATTACCAACCCAAATGTAGCCGGTGTTACCGTATTAAGTCTTGGCTGTCAAAATGCTCAGATTCCTATACTGGAAGATGCCATTAAAAAAAGGGATGCTCAGTTTTCTAAACCCTTGGTCATTCTTGAGCAGCAGCAAAGTAAAAGCGAAAAACATTTTATAGAAGACGCTGTTAAACATACCTTTTTAGGTTTAATAGAAGCTGACAAAACCAAACGTAGCAAAGCACCACTTAGTAAACTAACCCTCGGCTTGGAATGCGGTGGTTCAGACGGGTTTTCAGGTATATCTGCCAACCCTGCCTTGGGGCATGTTTCAGATATGTTAGTGGCTCTGGGTGCATCAACCGTACTTGCTGAATTTCCAGAACTAAACGGTGTAGAACAAGAACTTTTAAATAGGTGCCAAACCAAAGAAAATGCAGAAAAATTTGCAGGGTTAATGCAAACCTATTCCAAACGTGCCGAAGAAGTGGGATCAGGATTTGAGAATAATCCGTCTCCAGGTAATATAAAAGACGGACTCATTACCGACGCGATGAAATCTGCCGGAGCTGCTAAAAAAGGAGGAACCTCAATTGTTACCGATGTTCTCGATTATACAGAACCGGTAACAAAAAAAGGCTTGAATTTACTGTGTACACCAGGTAATGATGTTGAAAGTACTACTGCTCTTGCAGGATCTGGTTGTAATATAATTTGCTTTACTACAGGTTTGGGTACACCCACCGGTAACCCTATTGCCCCAACAATAAAAATATCAAGTAATACCATACTTAGCCAGCGTATGGCAGATATTATAGATTTCAATACTGGCGGTATTATCGAGGCAAAAG
>Ga0209295_1000691_pt1 | contig 14015 bp, 9 predicted proteins | sample Porto_5metaG_FD_187428 | JGI IMG/M metagenome (GOLD analysis project Ga0209295, IMG submission 187428) | Marine algal microbial communities from Porto, Portugal - Porto_5 metaG (SPAdes) (version 2) | ecosystem: Host-associated > Algae > Red algae > Unclassified | place: Portugal: Porto... | reverse complement strand
CTGGATTTGTCAAAGAACCATAAAAAATGACGACGCGAAGAATGTACATTTATTTAATTCCTGATACTCTGCGAAAAGAAAAATTCTGAAATCTTATCTTTTCGACAAGAACCAGCCGCCAAATTATGCGTCACAAATCGGTGGTAACACATTTCAATGACGAGATGCGTTAGCATCGACACCGTTTGTAGAAAAAGTAAACCCAAAGCTAATCAAAGTGCGTAGCATCGACACCGTTTGTACGCGCTAACCCCGATAACTAACGGTGTCGGTACTACCGTACCTTTTATAATACCACCGATTTGTGACACACTCGAAAAATTTAAACTCACAATATGAACCCGTCTTTGTCCGAAAATTAATCATTAAGTAAAAGAAAATAAATAACTTGCCCCATTATACTTGTTCTTTTTCCCTCTAAAAAACACAAAAAATAGTTCCGTAGCAATGCTATGCAACGATTTTTTGAATTCTTTAGAAGGTTCTACTGAAATAAGCGTATTTTTTTATTATTTTAAAATAAATTAAATTTATAAATTATTATTATTTAATAAAAAACAAATTATAAAATTATTTTAATTAATTAAAAAACGTCCATATTTCAGTGCGACCTTAGAAGAAAAAACTACGGCGCATTATGGAACAATTTATTTAATTTCTTTTACTAATCATTAACCGTTAACTATTACCCTCCGATGCCACCAAAACCACTGAATCAACCCTCGCGCCGCCAAAAAAATCACCAAAGCCAACCAAAGTCCGTTGTTGCCCATAAAGCGTAGGGCAAAATAACTCACCAAAAAAATAAACATTGCTAGTAGCATACTGTCGCGCATTTCTCGCGAGGCGGTCATCCCGATATAGATACCATCCCACATATATGAAGGCGTGGATATCAGGGGAATAATCGCCATCCAAGCCATGAAAGGCAAGGCAGCCGTGACGATATTTTCTTGGTCGGTGAAGAGCCAAAGCAAGTGCTTTCCTCCGAAAAAATAGGCTACACTAAAGATTAACGCAAAGATCATTCCCCAAGCAAAAGAGTAGCGAACTGCCTTTTTTAGATTGGTCATATCCTTTGCACCTGCGTACTTGCCAACGAGACTTTCCGACGCATAAGCAAAGCCATCTACACCATAAGCCATCCAATTGATGAGCTGCATCAAAATCATGTTGACGGCGAGTAAAACATCGCCTTGTTTGGCAGATTGATTGGTGAAAAAAGCGAGGACGAAAATCAGACAAAACGTACGGATAAAAATATTGGCATTGAGTGACAAAAACCGCTTAATAGCCTCTATTTCAAGGATTTTTTTACGATTAAAATACTTAATATAATCACGATATTTATAATAAAAAAGACCGAGAGCAGCAAAAAGTCCTGCGTACTGCGCGATGACCGTGCCGAGTGCTACGCCGTCCGCTTTCATCCCCAAATGATTGACTAAATAAAGATTGGCAACGACGTTAACGATATTGATTAAAATGGTAAGCAACATGGGATAAATCGCGTTTTGCATTCCAAAAAACCAACCCATCATCGCATACAAACCAATTGTCGCCGGAGCTGCCCAGATACGAATACCGTAGTATTCTCGTGCCAATGCTTCCACTTCCGGGCTACCTTTTAATAAGCCAAAACTCGCCCAAGCTATCGGCATTTGCAATGCCCAAATCAAGGCCGTACCGGCAGCCACCACGAGAAAAGCACGACCCAAAATATTGCTAAGTTCTTGATGGTCAGTATTTCCGTAGGCTTGTGCGGCGAGTCCTGTCGTACCCATACGCAGGAAGCCAAAAGACCAATAAATGAAATTGAAAATAATCGCACCTAAACCCACCGCACCGATATATGCCGCAGATTCTTGGCGCCCCATCAAGGCAGTATCAACCGTACTGAGCAGCGGCACAGAGAGATTGCTGATGATATTTGGAATAGCGAGACGGAGGATTTGTTTGTTCATAGTATCGCGCTACATCAGACCAAAAACTGATACAAATCAGGTTTTTCGTTTAAGTATTCGCCATAAAAGTTATTTGCTTTCATGCGCTCAACAAGTGGGTTGAGGTCGCTTTTATGCTTCAGTTCTATACCCACTAAAGCAGGTCCTTTTTCGCGGTTATGTTTCTTTTGGTATTGGAAATGTGTGATGTCATCATCCGGTCCGAGAATGTCGCTCACAAAATCTTTTAAAGCCCCCGGACGCTGCGGAAAACGCACAATAAAATAGTGTTTTAAGCCGCCATAAAGTAAGGCACGTTCGCGGATTTCGGCGGTACGGGTGATGTCGTTATTGCTACCACTAATGAGAACGACCACGTTTTTACCTTTGATTTGGTCGCGATATTGGTCTATCGCGGCGAGGGCGAGTGCGCCCGCTGGTTCTGCGACTATCGCATCTTTATTATACAAATCCAAGATTACCTGACACACCCGACCTTCGGGAACGGTGAGCATATCGTCGAGATTTTGACGGCAGATTTCAAAGTTCAAATCCCCTACTCTACCGACTGCCGCACCGTCGATAAATTTGTCGTATTTTTCTAATTTCGTATTAACGCCATTTTTAATAGAAAGTGACATCGAAGGTGCTCCCATCGGCTCTACACCGATGATTTTGGTGCTTGGCGAAAGCGATTTAAAAACAGAACTCACCCCTGCCGACAAGCCCCCACCACCAACAGGTAGAAAAATATAATCAATTGCTACCGGCGTTTGTCCAAGAATCTCTAAGCCTACAGTTGCTTGACCTTCAATGACTTTTGCATCATTGAAAGGATGAATAAATGTACTCTCTTCGGCTTCGCAAAACTCCAATCCGGCAACATAAGCCTCGTCATAAGTATCTCCGACCAACTCTACTTTCACATACTCACCGCCAAACATATTGACCTGTCCAATCTTCTGATTGGGCGTAGAAGTCGGCATAAAAATCGTACCATGCACCTTCATTTTCCTGCACGAATACGCCACGCCTTGTGCATGATTGCCCGCACTCGCGCATACAATACCATTTGCCAATTCCGCCTCTGTGAGTGATGACATTTTATTGTACGCACCCCTGATTTTGTACGAACGCACGACCTGCAAATCCTCTCGCTTGAGCATGATGTGCGACTCGTATTCCGTAGATAAATTGAGGTTTTCCATCAAAGGCGTCACCGCCGCAATACCGCGCAATCGTTGCTTGGCATCGTTGATGTCTGATAATTTTGGATAATATGATATTGCTGTCTCCATTTTCGTATCGTAACGCGAGCTTCCAGCTCGCAATGTGTTTTACGCCGAGCTAGAAGCTCGCGTTACGTCTAATTATTCTCCGGGCGCAACTTACGCACCTGCGCTCCCGTCTGCCACATCTCCGAGTCACGGATTTCCTTCAATTCTGCCTCTAATTTGACGCGATAATCAGCTTGTTCGTTGGCTTTGATGACGACTTCCGCCTCTTTTCCACTCGAAACACTCTCATACAAATCCTCAAAAACAGGCGTGACAGCCTCGCGGAATTTGTGTCTCCAATCAAGTGCGCCGCGCTGTGCGGTGGTCGAAGTATTGGCGTACATCCAGTCCATGCCGTTCTCAGCAACGAGGGGCATTAGGCTCTGCGTAAGTTCCTCCACCGTCTCGTTGAATGCCTCCGAAGGCGAGTGACCGTGCTTACGCAAAATATTGTATTGCGCCTCAAAAACACCTGCCAATGCGCCCATCAAAATACCGCGTTCGCCCGTCAAATCAGAGAAGACTTCCTTTCTGAAGTCCGTCTCAAATAGGTAGCCCGACCCTACGCCGATACCTAAAGACACCACACGCTCATACGCACGCCCAGTCGCATCTTGAAAAATTGCGTAGCTCGAATTCAAGCCCTTTCCGGCAACAAACATACGACGCAAAGAAGTTCCCGACCCTTTGGGTGCGACCAAGATAACATCCACGTCTTTAGGCGGAACGATACCTGTTTTATCCTTATACGTAATCCCAAAGCCATGCGAAAAGTATAAGGCTTTGCCCGGTGTGAGGTGCTTTTTAATGGTTTCCCATTGAGCGATTTGCCCGGCATCTGACAGCAAGTATTGGATGACGGTAGCGCGTTGTGCCGCTTCCTCAATCGGAAAAAGCGTTGTCCCCGGCACCCAGCCGTCCGCAATCGCCTTGTCCCAACTCGCCGAGCCTTGTCGCTGTCCGACAATGACATTGAAGCCATTGTCTTTCAAATTCAAGGATTGTCCCGGTCCTTGTACGCCGTAGCCGATGACCGCGATTACCTCGTCTTTCATCGTTTCTTGTGCTTTTTTGAGGGGAAATTCGTCACGAGTGACGACATTTTCTAAAGTACCTCCAAAATTTAATTTAGCCATATTCGTGTGTTCTTAAATTCGTTTTATTTTGTGTTCATATCATCATAAATAGGTTTTAATTTTGATAATATGACTTCAAATACATGATAAAATTCTATTTGTTCTAAATCGTTTTTATTTAAAAAACTATTCCATTGTTTTAGCCTGTTTTCATTATTGTAAAATTGTTTTGTAAATACAAGCACATTTTCAAAATATGGTGTTTCTCTTCTTGTAAATGTATTTCTAATAGCTTCTATCAAAACATCATTATCACATTCATTAACAATTTTATATACATCATAAAAATCTTTCATTCGGGTATTAAATGCACCTAAAGTAATCATGGCGTGAAACTTCTCCGCAATGAAAGTCTCAATAGAATATGCCAAAAGTAGTGGGTTTTTGGATGCTTCTAACAAAGTCGGATATATTATCTTAACAAGACCTGACGTAACATAATCACCAACGCCAATATCTGCTTTAATCGTTTGTTTTATATTACCGAGATAACTCGCCATTTTGATTCTTGTTCCTTCATAATTTCCGTCCTTTTGGATGGCTTCAATACTCATATCTTCCGTGTCAAAAATGACATTATCTTTATGTACGATTTCTGCAATTTCTTTAAAAATTTGTCGCAAATTTTCCGTTTCGGATTTCAATTGAAACAGTAAAAAGTCAATATCTTTGGTCGGGCGAGTAGCTTCTTCATTTAAAACATAAGCCAAAGCCCCGCCTTTGAGTAGGAAATTTTCTTTGTATTTTGAAATAGAAAGTCGATATAAAAAACGTTCTTGAAAGTACCGAATCAGCGTAAATTGATGATTCTTACCGTGCTTTCTCGAGTAGTTCAGCAATTTTGCTTTTGTAGCTTCTACACTCATAACAGGATTTCAAAATAATTATTCAATACCGTAGCAATGCGAAGTTGTTTGGCATATTCGCTGATTTTATTGAGGTCTCTGTCGCGGTCTTTTAGGTAAGATTTAATGACTTCTTTGACGATGTTTTTACCTATTTTATTTCTAAATTTTATAAAATCACACACCGTTTTTTCTTTATCATAAATATTTATAACGACTTCATTATGAATAACTTGTGTAACACCTAAAGTGCGCTGTGATTTCGACCAATAGTATAATTGTATTGGCGGATAATCCGGCAATGTTGCCTTTGCTTTATTGGGAATCGCAACGTGATATTGCGTAGGCAGATGCGTCGAATAATCGTAAATCAAGGCTGCCGAATACAAACAAACCACTCCTTCGGGTAGTAATTTCATCAACAAATTATACTCGTCCGATTCAGATTCAGCGGCTACATAAATACCTCTTTTCACTTTCTGAATGACCTCTTTTTCGAGTAGTTTATTGATTTGATAAAATGACAGACCAGATGCCTGAAGTTCCTGTGTTGTCATCACTCCATTTGCATTATTAAATAATTGTATGGTCGCTTTTTTTTTCATTTAAATTCGGTTATTAGATTTAATAACCGTAAGTTAATTAAAAAATGTTATTATTGCAAACATCACCAAATCAATTCTCCGCCGCAGCTTCCAACTCCTCCAAATACTCCCTCAACTCCCGCATCGGCTTAGAAATTGCCACTCGCCCGGAGCGTGTAAATTCAAGGATATTAAATGGTTCGAGTTCGGTGAATAAGGCTTCAATTTCGGCTGCATGTCCCGTCTTTTCGATGACGGTAAATTGCTCTTCGGCAGCGAGCATACGCGCACCATGCTGGCGGACGATTTTCTCTGCCAAGCCACCATGCGTGATGACGCCCGATGGAATTTTATACAAGGCAATCTCTTGATACACAACGTTTTGCTCGCTGTGATAGAATGCCTTATGGACTTCGATTTGCTTTTCAAGTGCCGTAACAAGTTGTTTTACGTTCTCTTCTTCGAGATTTACTACAATCGTATAGCGGTGAATATTATCTACCTCACTCGGCGAAACGGTGAGGCTTTCAATATTGATTTTGCGGCGCGTAAAACCTGTGGTGACACGGTGTAAAAGTCCGGCTTTATTGGCTGTAAAAACGGATAAGGTGAATGTTTTTTTCATAATTTATGTATTGTCGTAGCGCGACGCTTCCAGCTCGCGTTGTGTGTTTGCCTTACCACAGGTAGAGAAAATTCAAGAATTTTCTCTACCTGTGGCGCGAGCTGGAAGCGTTGCGCTATGTTATTTCTGTGCGTGAATGGCAGCGATGCCGACCATATCCACGATTTGTCGTACACTTGCGCCGAGTTGGAGGATGTGTACGGGTTTGTCTAAGCCGAGTAAAATAGGTCCGATGATGTCCATTTCAGCGGCATTGCTGAGTAAGTTATAGGCGATATTTGCCGATGAAAGATTAGGAAAAATCAAGGTGTTCGCTTGATGTCCGACGAGTTTGGAGAATGGATAATATTCTTTTAATGCCTCTTTATTGAGGGCAAAATGGGCTTGCATTTCGCCATCCACTATCCAATCCGGATGTCTTTTGTGTATGATATTTGTCGCATTTCGCATGAGTACTGCCGACTCTCCGCCGGGTACCGAACCGAAATTGGAATAGGTCACGAGCGCGATTTTTGGCTCTATATTGAATGAGCGAACTTGCTCCGCCACCAACTCCGTAATATCCGCTATATCCACCTCATTCAAATGGTGATTGATAGAGGTATCGGAAAGGAAAAGCGGGCCGGATTTGGTCATCAGAATGTGCGTAGTTGCAACCTTGTTTACGCCTTCACGCGGTCCTATAATTTGGAGCGCGGGCTTTATCGTGTAAGAGTATTTTCGAGTCAATCCACCTATCATTGCGTCGGCTGCACCCGTCTTGACCATCATCGCGCCGTAGTAGCTTCGACTTCGCATGACGCCTTTCGCTTCTTCTTCCGTTATACCCTTTCTTTTTCTTTGTTCGTGAAATAAATTGATATACTTTTTGAAAATATTTACATCTTCTATTCCTCGATGCTTTTTGGGATTAATTACTTCTATATCAGGTAATAAAATGTTATTCTCTTCAATCAATTTTGTGATTAATTTTTCATTGCCAAGTAGTATTGGATGAGCGATTTTTTCTTCCAAAACTATCTGTGCCGCCTTTAATACAGAGACGTTTTCAGCATCCGCAAATACGACTTTTTTGAGCTTCTGTTTCGCTTTCGTTTCAATGACTTTTGAGAGCGAATTGTCGTTTCCGATGCGTTTGTCGAGTTCGATTTTATAGGCTTCCCAATCTTTAATCGGGTGCTTTGCGACACCACTATCCATCGCCGCTTTTGCCACCGCTGGAGCTACCGTAGAAATTAATCGTGGGTCAACCGGTTTTGGAATAATATAGTCTTTTCCAAATACCAAACTGTCATCGCTATAAGCCGTATTTACGATGTCCGGCACGGGTTTTTTCGCCAAATCTGCGAGTGCACGAACCGCCGCGAGTTTCATCGCTTCATTAATTTCGGTCGCACGTACATCCAATGCACCACGAAATATAAACGGAAATCCTAATACATTATTCACTTGGTTTGGATAGTCAGAACGCCCCGTTGCCATAATCGCATCCGGGCGTACTTCTTTCGCGTCTTCATAACCAATTTCGGGGGTTGGGTTTGCCATCGCAAAGATGATGCAATTCTCCGCCATTTCCTTGACCATCGCTTGATTCAAAACGTCACCTCTCGACAAGCCGACAAAGACATCCGCACCTTTCAAAATATCTGCCAGCAAGGTGTCGGCAGGTACATTATTATTGATAAATTCGGGTTTTTTACCGTTCAAATTATCTCTATCTCCATGTATAAGTCCTTTGCTATCATACATAAAAATATTATCCTTTTTCGCGCCAAGCGACACATATAAACGTGTACACGAAATTGCGGAAGCCCCTGCTCCATTGATGATGATTTTGACTTTAGCAATGTCTTTATCCACCAATTCGAGTGCATTGAGCAAAGCCGCTGCGCTGATGATTGCCGTACCATGTTGGTCGTCGTGCATCACCGGAATGTTCAGTTCTTTTTTAAGGCGTTCTTCAATTTCAAAGGCATCGGGTGCGGAAATATCTTCGAGATTTACACCGCCAAAAGTCGGCTCTAAAATCTTTACCGTCCGGATAAATTCATCGACATCTTTGGTGTTCAATTCCAAGTCGAAACAGTCAATATCCGCATATATTTTGAACAACAGCCCCTTGCCTTCCATGACGGGTTTACTCGCTTCGGGTCCTATATCGCCCAAGCCCAAAACCGCCGTTCCATTGCTGATAACCGCTACCAAATTTCCTTTGGCAGTGTATTTATATACGTCATTTACATCGTCGGCTATTGCCAAACAAGGCGCAGCTACGCCGGGCGAATATGCCAGCGAAAGGTCGCGCTGATTGGCGTGGGCAGTAGTAGGAATAACCTCAATTTTACCCGGCTTTCCTTCCGAATGATAGCGTAATGCCGCTTCGTCTAATGGATTTTTTTTCATAGTGTAGTGGATGAATGAATTTCGAGTGAATGAATGAATGAATGAATGAATGAATGAGTGAAGGAGTTTGGAATGAATGAATAGGCAAATGTAATGGAATGATGTCGATTATTCATTCATTCGCTCATTCAAAATTCATTCATTAGACTTTATTCAAGGCGAATCTCTCCAACTCCTGCTCCCGACGGAATCATTGGAAATACATTATGTTCCTTTCCAACCATTACTTCTAATAGGTAAGAACCATCGTATTCCATCATTTTCTTTAATGCGTTTTTCAGATTCTTGCGTTCGCTTACACGCTTAGTAGCAATACCGTAAGCTTTTGCAAGTAACTGAAAATCAGGATTTACCATTTCGGTAGAGGCATAGCGTTTATCAAAAAATAGCTGTTGCCATTGGCGTACCATGCCGAGAAATTCGTTGTTGAGTAAGAGGATTTTTACGTTGACGCCCGTTTGGAGAATCACGCCCAATTCCTGAATCGTCATTTGGATCCCGCCATCGCCGACTACGGCAATTACGTCTCTTTCTGGTGCGCCCATTTTCGCGCCTATCGCTGCCGGAAGGCAGAAACCCATCGTTCCTAAACCGCCCGACGTGATATTACTTTTTGTTTGGGTAAAATGTGCGTATCGACAAGCAATCATTTGATGTTGTCCAACATCAGTGACGATAATCGCATCGCCATTGGTCAATTTATTCAGTTGAAAAATGACTTCGCCCATTCTGATTTGTCCTTCTGTCGGTTGCGTATCGGGCTTAATTACTTTTTCAAATTCAATTTTGTCACATTTTTTAAATTTTTTATGCCATTTTTTATGTGAATTTTTATTTAAGTATGGTAATAAAGCGGTCATTACATCCTTTGCGTCACCGAGAATTGCTACGTCTGTTTTCACGTTTTTATCTATCTCTGCCGGGTCTATTTCTATGTGAATAACTTTGGCTTGTTTGGCGTATTTTGCCAAATTTCCCGTCACCCTGTCATCGAATCTCATCCCTATCGCAATGAGGACATCGCACTCATTTGTGAGCAGGTTCGGACCGTAATTTCCGTGCATTCCCAACATGCCTACATTCAAGGGATGGTCTGTTTTCATAGCAGATACACCCATGATAGTCCATGCTGCGGGAATGCCCGCTTTTTCGACTACCTTATGTAGTTCTTTTTCAGCTTTCGACAATATAACTCCCTGACCGTAGACAATATACGGGCGTTTGGCATTATTAATCAATTCGGCAGCTTCTTTGATTTTTTCCATATTAACAGATGGGCGCGGAACGTAACTTTGTATTTTTGTGCAAGGCGTATAGGCGTAATCAAATTTATCGAATTGAGCATTTTTTGTAATGTCAATTAAGACCGGTCCGGGTCTGCCCGATTTAGCGATAAAAAACGCTTTTGCAAAGACTTCCGGTATTTCGGCGGCTTCTGTGATTTGGTAGTTCCACTTGGTGACAGGTATCGTGATACCGATGATGTCTGTCTCTTGAAAAGCATCCGAACCCAAGAGGTGTTTCGGTACTTGCCCTGTGATGCAGACCATTGGCGTGGAGTCAATCATTGCGTCTGCTATCCCTGTCACAAGATTGGTCGCTCCGGGACCGGATGTAGCGATGCACACGCCTACCCGTCCACTTGCCCGTGCGTAGCCCTGCGCGGCATGGGTCGCGCCTTCTTCGTGCCGCACCAAAACGTGTTTGAGTTGGTCTTGATATTTGTATAATTCGTCATACACAGGCATTATCGCGCCGCCCGGATAGCCGTACATCGTATCCACGCCTTCCGCAATGAGGCATTTGACGATTGCCTCTGCACCTGCGATATGTTCTGTTTTTGCGGATTTAGGTTTGGCTTTTGTAGCTGTTAATGTCTCCATACTTATCTATTTGAAATTTGGTTTGAGGTGCGTAGTACCGATTCCGTTTGTAGTAATGGCATAAATTAAGGATATTAAAGGTACGTAGTATCGACCCCGTTTTCTCTTTTGTAACGGTGTCGCAGCTACGCAGCTTAGTACATTGTTTAATAAATTTCTTTACGTTTTTGAGTATTTCTTTTAAAACGACTCTTCCCCAAAAAACTCCTTTAAATACAGTAAGTATTCGCGCCATTTTTGGGTCGATTCATTTCAAAAGAAGCCGTCCAAATCATGAAATTATTATTTACTCGTTACTTAGTGAAAGAATGCGAGTTCATATTATGATTTCAAACTTTTCTTATGTAGAGTAGATAATTTCCTACAAACGGGGACGGTGCTAATGCACCTTTTTTTACCAATTATTTTTATTAATTTTTATTTTTATTAAAATATTATTCAAAATAATTTTAAATGACATTGCCAATTATTTTTATTTTTTATGTATTAAAATCGTGACATTATTTTGTAACAGATAATACGCGACGCGGACTGGAAGTGCCGCGCTACAATTTATCCGTATTAAAATCGTGACATCATTTTATAATAGATAATACGCGACGCGGACTGGAAGTGCCGCGCTACAATTTATCCGTATTAAAATCGTGACATTATTTTATAATAGATAATATGCGACGCGGACTGGAAGTGCCGCGCTACAATTTATCTGTATTAAAATCGTGACATCATTTTATAATAGATAATACGCGACGCGGACTGGAAGTGCCGCGCTACAATTTATCTGTTACGCATCCTTCGGATGCGGATGAAACCATTTTTGCATATTTGTATAAAACGCCTCTTTTTGCTTTTAATTCAGGGGCTTTCCATATCTTACGTCTTGTTTCGATTTCTGTTTCAGAAAGGGCAGCGTTTATCGTATTTTTTTCTGCGTCAATGGTGATTTCATCGCCGTCTTTTAGTAAGCCTATCAAACCGCCTTCTTGTGCTTCGGGCGTGATGTGTCCGACGACAAAACCGTGTGTTCCGCCAGAAAATCTGCCGTCTGTGATGAGTGCGACTTCTCCGCCCAATCCTGCACCCATAATCGCGGCGGTAGGTTTGAGCATTTCGGGCATTCCCGGTCCGCCTTTTGGTCCTTCGTAACGAATGACGACGACATCCCCTTTTGTTACTTTTCCGTTGGCAATTCCTTCATTTACAGCAACTTCGCTATCAAATACTTTTGCTTTTCCAGTGAATCGCAAGCCTTCTTTTCCTGTGATTTTGGCGACGGAACCTTTCGTCGCTAAATTACCAAAAAGTATGCGAATATGCCCTGTTTCTTTGATTGGTTTTTCAAATGGTTTGATGACCGTTTGCCCTTCGGAAAGCGAGGGGACATCGGCGAGGTTTTCGGCGATGGTTTTTCCCGTCACGGTCATACAATCGCCGTGTAAATAATCATTTTCTAAGAGGTATTTCATTACAGCAGGTGTGCCGCCGACGCGGTGTACGTCTTCCATCGCAAATTGACCGCTTGGTTTGAGGTCGGCGAGGAAGGGCGTTTTGTCGCTGATACGTTGGAAATCGTCTAATCCGAACTCAATATCTGCCGCATCTGCAATGGCGAGAAAGTGTAAAACTGCATTAGTAGAACCGCCTAAAATTGTGACAACAGTTATGGCGTTTTCTAATGATTTTTTGGTGATGATGTCGGAAGGTTTTAGGTCTTTTTTGAGGAGATTTATCATGGCTTCTCCTGCTGCTTGGGCTTCTGCTTTTTTGTTGACACTAATGGCTGGATTGGAGGAGTTGTAGGGCAATGCCATGCCGAGTGCTTCTATCGCGGATGCCATCGTATTGGCGGTGTACATACCCCCACATGCACCTGCGCCCGGACAGGCTTTTTCGACTATTTGTTGGAAATTTTCTTCATCCATTTTACCACTTACACGCTCGCCCCATGCCTCGAAAGCGGAGACAATATCGAGTTTTTTGTCACCATGATGTCCCGAAGCTATCGTGCCGCCATAGACTAAAATCGACGGTCTATCCAAGCGAATCATCGCCATGAGTGCGCCGGGCATATTTTTGTCGCAACCGACTACGGTCACGAGTCCGTCGTAACTCATTGCGCCCACAACCGTCTCCATCGAATCGGCAATGACATCGCGCGAAGGCAAGGAAAAACGCATGCCTACTGTTCCCATTGAAATACCGTCGCTTACGCCTATCGTGTTGAATATCAAACCGATAGCTTCCGTGCTATTGACACCGAGTTTGACGACTTTTGCTAAGTCGTTGAGGTGCATATTGCAGGGGTTGCCCTCGTAGCCCGTGCTGCCGATGCCGATAAGCGGTTTTTTCAAATCTTCTCTCGTCAGTCCAATCGCGTGTAGCATGGCTTGTGCGGCTGGTTGCGAGGGGTCTTGGGTGACGACTTTGCTGTATTTGTTTAACTCCATTTCAATGAATGAGCGAATGAGTGAATTTTGAATGAATGAATCATTTTAATGCCTGTTAAGGTGTTGCAGTGTTACTATGTTATCGTTTTTTTATGGACTTTACCCGTCGGACATTTTTGAAAATGTCAGACGAGATGTGCGTGATTTTTTACTACATTTTCTACTATAAATTCTTCAAATTGTTCGAGGGCTTGGGGTATTTTTTTTCTGCCAAATCCTATCCTGAAAAAACCGTTGTAATCGTAAATACCGCCGGGCAATAAGAGGACGCTTTTCTTTTTCAATACCTGTTCTGCGAATGTCATATCGTCTTTTCCGAATTTCATTTTCACAAAAGCAATGGGTCCGGCATTGGGTTTGTGCCATGAGAAAAACTCGGCGTATTTGTTCCAAAAATCATCGTATAGGGGTAGGTTTTTTTCTACTATTTTCAGATTTCGCGCCAATATGGTCTGTCTGTTTCGGAGTGCGACACCTGCCAAAAATTCGCTTGGTGCGGCGTTGCATATCGTGGTGTATTCTTTCATCATCGCCACGTTTTCCAAGACTTCTTTATTTTGTGTGGCTATCCAACCGATTCTAAGTCCGGGCAAACCGTAGGACTTGGACATGACACCTATCGACACGCCATTTTCGTAGGCATCCGCAAATGCCGGGATTTTGTATTGGGGCTGATGTTCTAATTCCCGATAGACTTCATCGCTGAAAATCAGGACGTTATGCTTTCTCGCTATGTTAATTATTTCGTTTTGTTCTTCTTTGGAGAAATGAAAACCTGTTGGGTTGTGCGGCGTATTCAGGTAGATAACTTTGGTGTTTTTCGTTATCATTTTCTTTAATTCGCCTATATCAAAAACGGGTTTATCGGCTTC
>Ga0209295_1000690_pt1 | contig 14017 bp, 14 predicted proteins | sample Porto_5metaG_FD_187428 | JGI IMG/M metagenome (GOLD analysis project Ga0209295, IMG submission 187428) | Marine algal microbial communities from Porto, Portugal - Porto_5 metaG (SPAdes) (version 2) | ecosystem: Host-associated > Algae > Red algae > Unclassified | place: Portugal: Porto... | reverse complement strand
GAAATAAATTTTGGAAAAATGTTATTTCTGTCCCACTCCCTTAATACTGTCTATTCGATTATACGAGTTAAAAACATATAATTCTTATTATTGTTTAATTTTTTTAAGAATAAAAGAAACACAAGCACATACTACGATTAGACCAATTAATATAGCTCCAGAAACCAAAGTACTTCCTGTCCATTCAATTCCTAACTCTGAACTACCATTACTTTCAAAATTAGCGTAAGAATTAAATATCAATAATAATAAGAGACCAATGCTTGAAACCACACCAACAACATCAAAAATGAATTTAGTATATGGATACTTTATGTTTTTAGTTAGCATATTTTCCACACCCTTTTCTTTAACATAACATATTAACCCATATGAGTAATCGGTATATATGGATTATTCATTGCTAATTTGATATTTTACTTTTAGAAATTCGTTAAGTCACAATGTTAGAAATACTCTCCAATAAATAAATTTATATAATAAAATATATGTGGTACTTTAAATTTAAATAAGTTTGGAGGGGTCCTTATGAAATATTTAAATTTTATGCAAGTTGACGTATTCCCGGAAGCACCTTTTAAAGGCAACCCTGTTGCTGTAATTTTTGATGCTGACGAATTAACCGTAGAACAAATGAAAGATATAGCTAGTTGGACTAATCTATCTGAAACAACTTTTGTTTGTAAACCTGAAAATAATCATGCAGATTACAAATTAAGAATTTTCACACCAAATAATGAGTTACCTTTTGCTGGTCATCCAACTATAGGTTCATCTTATGCTATTTTACAAAATGGTTTAGTACCTAAAAATAAGGAATACCTTGTCCAAGAATGTGGCGTAGGTTTAGTAAAAATAGATTATACAGAAAATAAAACGTATTTTAGTCTACCAGAAGCTAAAATTAGTGATATACAAACACGACAATTAGATGGAATCATTAGTGCGCTAGGGATAGAAAAAAGCGATGTAATTCACTCTAAAATGATTAATATCGGGGCAGAGTGGCTAACTTTACAATTAAAAAATGCCAATATTGTTAAACATATTGAGCCTAATTTTAAACAAATGGAAGATTTTATTTATGATGGTACTACTGGAGTAACGGTTTTCGGTGAAATTGAAAAAGGTAAGGATTCTAAATTTGAGGTTCGTTCATTTGCTCCAAATGAAGGCGTAGATGAAGATCCAGTTTGTGGTAGTGGCAATGGATGTGTTGCTGTTATGAATAACTTATATAACTTATCACAAGACCATGATTTCTCTAATTCTCAAGGACAATGTATCAACCGAAATGGTAAAGTTTATATTAAGCAAGAAGATGTATTGAAATTAGGTGGCTTATCTAAAATAATGATTGAAGGAACAATTTCAATTAAATAATCATAATCATCAATATTTCATAAAGACTATGTATTTAAACACAGAACTACTTATCTATTATCATTTCTCTGAACGACCGTAAAAAGCCTAATAAATCATGCTAATACTAGAAACACCATCAGAGTTAGATTCAATTTCTCACTTTGATGGTGTTTTACATTAATTTATATTTTATATTTTATTTTCACCCATTAGCATCTAACAAAATCATCCATTTTTCTAAAACAGTCCGCTATACATATCAGTTATGTTTTATTCGAGATTTAAACCAAAACATTCCTAAAACTGCTGATAACGCACATGATAGAGTGAGTAATACAATATGACTGTTTTCTATTAAAATACCTCCAACGACAGAACTTAATGTGATGCCTAAATACATTGCTGTTTGATTCCATGACATGGCACTGCCGGATGTTTCACGATGGCGTTTAGATATAAAGGCTTGAAAGGCTGAAAATACAATATAGCCACTAATACCTAATAATGTTAATAATGGATAAACCAGATAGATATTTTTAAACGTAATCCCTACTAGCACTAAAGCAATGGCTAGTCCGATAAATGTGCTAGAAATCAATGTATTATTTTTCAAACGATCGGAAAGTACGCCACCTAGTAGACTTCCTACAAGTGCTCCCACACCATAAAATACAAAGGCAATTCCCACAATGCTTGAATTTAAATGATTGATATCTCGTAGTGCACTGCCTAAATAAGTATACAAACCATAAATCGCAAATGCCCAAAATGTAGTCACAACAACATCTTTGATAATAGGAGAAAGTGTTTTAGCATCAAGCTGACGAGCACTTCCAGAATTAATATGATTTGGATATATAAATATGATTAAAATAGCACTGATGATTGAAGCTATTGAAAGATATAAAAAGACAGTTCTCCAATTTGTGATATTACTTAAAAGATTTCCTAGTGGTGCACCAATCCAAATTGAAGTTAAAAATCCAGAAGTTGCTATTGATAGCCATAGTCCTTTTTTAGAAGACGGTGCGAGATCCCCTGTTATCGCAAACACTGAAGACGTGATCATAGACGCAGAAGTACCAGCAATGATTCTACTAATTAACAATAATACAAAGTTGGGAGTTAAAAACGTTAAAAAATTAGATAAAGCAAAGAAGATTGAACCAACGACTATATTACGTTTTTTCCCCCATTTATCCGCTAATATCCCAAATATTGGAGCCATGATAGCATACATAATTGAAAATACTGTCACAGACCAACTAGCTTCATATTTAGAGATATCAAAATTTTGTTGAATGTTTGGCAACAAAGGCGATATGACAAATAAATCCGTACCAATGATAAATAACGTAATCCATGAAATTACTAATTCTAGTATTTTAGTAATTTTAATATTCACGACCAACACCTCTAAAATTTATTATCTATATATAATTGTAATCCTTTTAATTTGAATTTTAAAATTAATTACAATTAATCAATTAATGGATTATTTTTTTAAAGGATAACGATATTATTTAGACATTTGACGAGAATACAAAAGCAATCACCCCAAAGGTGGATATTCAATCCACCTTTGGGGCTTTTTAAATACATTAATAACCCTTTCAATTTCATTCGACAATTCATAAATCAACACATCACAAAACCAAAATCGAAATTATTTTTTCAAAGAAAAATTAATTTTTAACTGCACGTTCTCACCTTATGCTGCAACACATTCCTATCCCCTCCTCTAAATGAATCTTTGTTCATTCCAAAGTTCAAGTTCAAGAGAAACAATTTTCAATTGTTTCTTAGTTTACAAACTGAATACGGTAAAAAAGGAGGAAGAGACATGACATATATTCAAGTTTATATTGAACTATTAATAAAACACAGTGCCCCACCATAATCACAAATCAATCATTACTAAGACGACTAGAACCACGACACATTTTGTCAGTGGTTCTATTTTTATTTCTACCAACTTAAAACACTCAAAACATCATGATAAAGCGTTTTAAAACTATATCTACAAAATCATTGAAACGACAATTATCAAGCAACTTTTTCAATATAATATGGCTAGGGAGGGCACGACACTGTGGGGTACAAAACAAAAAGAATTTTATCTATTTATAAAAAATTGGTATCTAACCATCACGTGAACGTTAAACATATAGCTGAATTTTTTAATACAAATGAACGCACGATTCAAAGAGATATTAAAGATATTAAGTCATTTTTAAATACACATAATCAAACAATAATATACGAAAAATCAACATGTAATTATTATTTATCACATCAATTCACCCAAGACGATGACCCTACTTATATCAATGTAACTTATGAAATGACTTATCAACTCTATAGACAACTAAACAAACAATATGAAACGTATACCATTCAAAGGACACGTCAAACAATCACAGTGGTACTTGCGATATCAGAGTCTGATGCACTTAACCTCTGTTTCATGTATCGACATTCTTTACGTTTGGTGTCACCTCAAACATTAATTGAGACATTTAGCAAAGAACTATGGAAATTACAAAATAACTATATATTAAATAAAATTTAAGGGAGATTCCTCACATGAAAAAAATTCTAATACTATTAACTTTACTAATTACTTTTGCGGCGGCTTGTTCTAATGGCCCCGCAAAACAAGCTGAAGGAAAATGGAAAAACAGTGAAGGTCAAGAACTGACAGTTAAAGACGATAAATTAAAAGTTAACATTGAAGGATCTACAGTTGAAGGAACGATTAAAGACGATGAAGACCATAAAGATTTAGCTAAGATCAAATTGGTAGGTGAAACAGCTTACGTTAAAGTCAAAGATGACACACTTACAGTTACCGAAGAACCCGGTGAAGCAGCAGATGACGAAACTACATTCACACGTGTGAAATAATATTTTAAATTCAAAGGATGTTTTTTATAGTGAAAAGAATTTTAGTAAGTATATTAGGTGCAACATTACTATTAACAGCTTGTAGTACATCACATCAAGACGACGGTCAGTCTAACTCAAGTCACAAAGCGGAATCAGACAAACATCAAACTAAGGATAGTTCACATCATTCAACTAAAACTGTTCAACTTAAACAATTGTTAGACAATCCAAAAGAACAATTAATCGTTACATTAAAAAACGATAGTGTTCCAAGTGAAAAAGTATCTAACAACGATTTCATCAAACATCCAAAAGATAGTTTGAAAAAATTCAGTATCACTAATATTGGCTATATTAAAGACGGACAAGGTTACAATTATAGCGACAAAATCAATGATCAAGTAAGTTTTGATCAACTCGTTAGTACTGATGTTTCAGATATTGACCGTAAATTAACTAAGCTAACAGAATATGAGATGAATCATGGCATTAATGATGACCAAAATAAAGTCAACATTAAATACGAGCCTTCTGATTTGAAAACTATTTTATACACTAAAAAAGGTGACGCTCTCAAAGAAGACGTACAATTAGCCGATTATCAAAGAGAAATGGATATGAGTGGTGACATTAGTGAAGAAAAAACAGATTGGCTATCTAACCATAACAAAATTGATGAGGATGGCTTAAAAAGTAACTTCCCTCAATCGTCAGACTACGAAATCGAGCCATTTGAATATAAAGGTAAAACATTTGCCGGATTTGCGAAATTAACGAGTGATGTTGATAATGACAATCAACCTAAAATTGATCAATATATTTCAGAATTAACATTAGTTGAAGTACCAAAAAATACTAAAGTCACTAAAGATGACAAAGATGACGTAACTAAAGTCATTGATTATAACGATACCGATTCTGGCAAACAAGAGAAAGACAAAGAAGATCATTCATTCGACAATTTATAAACTTCTATGTATAGGCACCATTAATCACTGTATTTATGGTGTCTTTCATTTTATAAATCATTATCTTATTTCATTTTAAAAAACCTGTATTGGGAGGTTAAAAACCATGACGAACTATTTATCTAAATTTATATTTTACGATTAATCATCACTGTGAAATATAAATAAAAATCACAAAAATAAAGAGGAGTGTTTTTAAATGAAAAAATTAACCATATTAGGTGCAACAACATTAGCAGGAACTTTATTATTTACAGGTCTAGGAACAGCACATGCCGACCAAGTCATCAATGACGCAAATGTTAAGAAATATGCAGAACAAACAATTGGTTCAAAATATAATAATGCAGGTAAAATCACTGCAGGTAATATTGAAGATAAAGGCGATTATTACACGTTAGGATTCGGTACGGAAAAAGATAACGGAATTGCATCTGCAAAAGTTTACAAAGATGGTCGCGTCGTTGGTAATAATCCTCAAGAACCAACAAAAAGTATTGTTTACGCTAAAGCACAAAACCAACCTACTCAAAATAATAACCAATCAGAAAAAGCGACTAACAATACAGTAAATACTCAACAAAACGAACAACAAACACAAGCTACAAATAGTAATGCTACAACTCAAAACAATACCCAAGACCAAGCTAAAGCATTGCCAGAAACAGGACAATCTAATACAACATTCGTTACAACATTAGCAGCTATTTTATTAGCTGTAGGTTCATTATTAACATTCAGACGTGTATCTAAAAACCAATAACAACTAACTATGGAAGTATTCAATGTGCACCCAAAAATTGGACTAAAAATCCAAATTTGTGGGTGCATTTTTAACATAGGTTCGTATAAATAAGTAATTGTTTTTATACACAATTTTTGTGTATAAATTCACGAAAAAATATTATCATAAACAAACAAAAAGCACAAAAAGATACACCTTTGATGTTGTTATGTGTAAATGTAGTAAGCTAGTATATAGATAACAAAAAACCAGTTCGTAAAAACGAACTGGACATAAAACTTAGTTAACGTATTGTGAACTCGTCAACTCTATGTGTTATTACTTCTTTTATATTTTACTCTCGTACTCCAATACGAGGGCTTATTTTTTATATTCATCTTTATAACTAAATAGATAGTTCCAATAATACTAAAAGCCAAAGATAAACCTAAATCGAAGTTTATCGTCATATAGACATCACCTCACTTTCTTAGTTTAAGTGATGACATATGACAATTTTGTTAACTAATATTTTAAAATCTTTATTATACATAGTAGACAGACTTGCTTAAAGTTAAGGTTTTTTACCTAAATTTCGTCTTTTCTTTTGAATATGCACGGTTATTGGATTAAATACAACTCGATAAAATTAAAATATTTTTTAAAATAATACAACTTGACTTAGCAAAGTAAAGTTAATTAATTCTATCACGATTGTTATAGTTTTTAGTTTCAAAACAAGCAAAAACAATAAATATAACCATTGTGATAAATAATATAATTCTAGGAATTAATAAGATGTATGAATAAAACATATTTTCATTAAAGACCAAGCTTCCGATAATTAACACATAAGGTATAAATATTGGTTTATTAACATCCCTCATTCTTCTAACTCCACTTGATAAAATAGGTAAGAAGATAATTACTCTTAAAATAAAAATTAGTAGTGTAGACCTGCTAAGTATTCCACTTACTAATGCTAATGAAATATCATGAAATAAAAAAGCCCACCAAAATCCTCTACGTGATGTGACACCTTTATAATTAAATATATGTTTCCAAGTATCTAAATATAATTCCCACGGGTTTTTAGTAGGGAAATCATTATTCTTTAATTGTTTATCATTATTAAAGCTTTCATCTGGATGTTGATAGTTGTCATATTCAACATTATTTAATGGAGTTCCACAATGTTCACAAAATTTTGATCCTCTTGTTAATTTATTTCCACAATTCGAACAATACATAAATTTATTTCCTCACATTAATTAATTCTCTCTCTATTTTCAGTATTTTTAGTACGTTGGCAAGCAAAAACAATAAAAACTATAGTTAAAGGTATCACAGCAATTTGCATAACACCGCTTAAATAATCCCCAACCATAACTGGCTGGAAAAACCATTGAACTACTATAGGGATTATTCCCCAATATATTGATTTATTAGTATCTCTCATTCTTCTTGCACTAATAGCAACTAAAGGTAGGTATAAGATACCTATTAATAACAATTCTAAAATACTATCAGTAGCTTGTATTAAGAGTACAAATAGAGTAAGGACTATACCAATAATTACATGAATTAAATATGTCCACCAAAAACCTCTACGTGATGTAACACCTTGATAATTAAAAATGTTCTTCCAAGCGTCTACATATAATTCCCATGGATTCTTTTGTGATTTAGTTTGCTGAATAGATTGAGTTTGATTGTAGTAATTATTTTCTTGATAACCTTGATTAGAGCTATCGTTATTAATTGGCGTACCACAATTAGCACAAAATCTAGTATTACTTTCTAACTTATTTCCGCAATTTGGACAATACATATTATTTTAATCTCCTAATCTTATTAATTATTTTTTAATAACCGGCCTCGGCTTTCTCACTATCAGTTCTTTCTTTCCAATCATTAAAACTTTCATCTTCATCTGCATAATTCCAAGCAGCTCCACCACCACCTGCACCATTAGCTTTTTGTTCAGGTGTTAGGTGAGTTACAGCGTGCTGACTTTCTTTAGCGTTTAAGTAATCTTGATATTCTTTACTATTACTGTTAGCGTCATTAGAGACTTTTTCAGCATATTCAGAGTTGCTCATTCCATTATGTTCTGAACGACTTTCATTTTGCATACGTTCATTGGCTTGGGCTTGTGTCTCTTGTTGGTTATTAGAATTATTTGAAGCTTCTTGAGTACTATTATTTTGTTGGGTGCTCTCATTAGAATTATTTTCTGTAGAATTATTTGTAGTTTTATCTTTTGATTTCTCTTTCTTACTATCTTTCTTTTTTTCTTCTTGTTTATCTTTAGATTCTTTATTATTATCACTATCTTTTTGACCACAACCAGTTAATAATAAAGTAATAGCTAAACTAGGTACTGCTAAATATTTAATTTTCATGTTTCTCCATCCTTTTTGTTTAGTAACAATATTTTAACACAATATTATTTGTTTTTTACTATAGTTATAACATTTTTACAAATTAATTTAATATATTGTTAAACTATATACATGGAGTAAAATTTCAAAAATCCGCATAATAAAAAAGGCAATTTCTAAATAGAAATTGCCTTTTAACTCCAATCGAAGAAAGTAATATCTCCGACCTTTATTCACTTTTTTATTTTTGTATTACTATTTTTTAATGATTCTTTTATAATATCTCTATTTAATCTTGATAACGTGAAACGACTGTAGCGATACCCTGTCCGCCACCAATACATAATGAAGCAAGTCCTGTTTGTCTGTCCTCGTTTAATTGATGTAAAAGTGTTACTAAAATGCGAGCACCTGATGCGCCGATAGGATGACCTAACGCAATTGCGCCGCCTTTAGTATTAACTTTATCTTCTGGTAATTGAAGTTCTTGATTTACAGCTAAGGCTTGTGATGCAAATGCTTCGTTTAATTCGAATACATCAATGTCATCTACTGATTTATTTGTACGTTGTAATACTTTGTTTACCGCTTCAACTGGTCCGATACCCATAATAGAAGGATCAACACCACTTGTACCGAAACCATCTAACACAGCGATAGGTTTAATGTTTAATTCTTTAGCTTTATCTTCAGTCATCACTAACATCACAGATGCCCCGTCATTAATGCCTGAAGCGTTACCTGCAGTCACTGAGCCATCCTTTTTAAATACTGGTCTTAAATGACTTAATTTATCCGCTGTTGTTCCTTTTCGAACGCCTTCATCTTGAGATACCACAAGAGGCTCGCCTTTACGTTGTGGTACTTCAACTGGCACAATCTCAGCATCAAAAGCGCCACTATTTTGTGCTGCTTCTGCTTTTTGTTGGGATTGAGCTGCAAATTCATCTTGAGCTTCACGGCTGATATTATATTTGTCGACTAAGTTTTCAGCAGTAATACCCATATGATAGTCATTAAAGACGTCTGTTAGACCATCTGCTACCATACTATCGACTAATTTTTGGTCGCCCATTTTAAATCCAAAGCGTGCATTTTTCATTAGCATTGGAGACTGTGACATACTTTCCATACCGCCTGCGATTACAACTTCATTATCGCCAGCTAAAATAGATTGATATGCAAGTTGAATAGATTTCAAACCTGATCCACATACTTTATTAACTGTAAATGATGGTACTGTTTCTGGTAAGCCACCTTTCATCGCCGCAATTCGTGCAGGGTTTTGTCCTTGGCCAGCTTGTAAAACATTGCCTAAGATAACTTCATTAATTTCTTTAGGATCGATGTTTGTTGTTTTTAAAATGTGTTGTATTAAAGTTGCTCCTAATTCGTAGGCAGGTAGGTCTTTAAATGCACCTCCAAAAACGCCAATTGGTGTACGATATGCTTCAGCTAAAACGATTCTAGACATAAGACATATTCATCTCCTTCTCATTTATATATAGGTATGTCATGTTTTTATCATTAATGAATAAATCAACGTTTCCTCACCCATAACATCATGGATAAATCACTCATCAATTGAGTTAACATGAAAAGTTAGTGACTAAATTTTTATTTACTCATTGTTGATATTTTACCAAAATCTTATTCACATTTACCAGAAAGAGCCTATTAACAAGCATCATTATTTTAAATTAAAGCAATAATTAAAAATGAAACACTAGAAAATTCATATAGTTCTTTAAAATGATTAAAATAGTATTCAGTATTTAAAAATAAATCTATAGACTAATACGACATATTTATAGCGAGACTCCCGAGGGAACCGTACTAGTTGTAGACCCTAGAAATATTCACGGGTTTATCTGTGTAGTATTTCCGGCTGAAACTGTGCCCTGGGAGGAGAGTCGATTTAAAACAGTACATAAAAAATAAACCAACTAAAGTTGGGGGCTTTAGTTGGTTTTATATGTTGGTCTGTTTATATTTTATATTTTTTAGCTTACATTATACCTCTTCGTTAAGGTTTGGGTTTAAGTTCGATTATGATTTATAACCGAAATCTGGAATATTATGCCAACGCTCTTTAAAGTAATGTGCGATAGCTTTTGGCTTACGATCACGAGTGAAGATACCTTTTTTATTACCTTGAACACGGATAATACCATTTGATGTTTCAAAATCAGCAAAGTTCCATGTTTGTTCACCAATAAATTGAGGATATTGATCCATCACTTCATGATTCGCTTTATAGTATCTTAATTGATATTCTTCTGTAAACATTTGATCATCAATCGCATGCATACCTGCAACTGTATCAGCGCCATACTCTGTAAACATAATTGGTTTATTAGGTTGACGCTTAGACCATTCAGATAATTCTTTATCCAATGCTTCTTTAGCACTTTCTAAATCACCTGATTGTGTATACCAACCGTAATATCTATTGAGACAAAGTACATCAACTAAATCTTGTACTTCACAAACATCTGGTTGCGCCATTAGAATTGTAACAATTGTCACTGGTCTATTTTGTGGATCTTTTTCTCTAGCTAGGTTAATAAATGGTTCAAAGTATTCTTTCGCACCTTTTTCATTAGAAGCTGGTTCATTCGCAATAGACCACATTACTACACATGCGTGATTTTTATCTCTTTCAATTAATCCTTCAATCACTTCTTTGTGCGCTTGATGTGTTTGAATATCTTTCCACGTATCTTGTTGTTCGGCATCACCAATAAGTTCGACTGCGAAGTTAAGATGAATACCAACACCAGTTGTTTCATCAATCACAACAATACCTTGTTCATCAGCTAGACGCATCATTTCCTCTGAATAAGGATAGTGTGATGTTCTAAATGAGTTTGCGCCAATCCATTTCATCAAGTTAATATCCATCACATTAGCTGATTCATTTAAGCCACGTCCATTATAAAAAGTATCTTCGTGTTTACCGAATCCTTTAAAGTAAAATGGCTTATTATTAATTAAGAATTGACCGTTTTTCACTTCAACTGAACGAATACCAAAACGTTCAGTATAAATATCCACGCACTCAGTACCATTTAATAATTCTACTTTCATATTGTATAAATAAGCATTCAATGGTTCCCATAGACGTGGATTTTCAATAGTAATCTGACCTTCAGTACCCTCATGTTCAGCGACTACTGTTCCTTCTTCATCTAAAACAGTTACTTTAACTTTGTCGATTTGATCACCGTGTTGTTGTGTGCTCACTTTGTAATTCACAATACTTTGTGATTCACTTTTTACTTCAGGATTAATAACAATGTCCTCAATATAAGTTTGAGGTGTTGAATAAATTTTCACTGGGCGATGAATACCTGAGTAGTTAAAGAAGTCAAAGTTAGGTACATTGACAGGTGTCAAATTGCCGTCTTTATCTGTACGTTCACTATAGTTTCCTACAGGTAATGTACTGTGTGTCAGAACATTGTTCACAACAACTGTTAAACGGTGTGCACCAACAGTAGCGATATCAGAAATATCCGCTTCAAATGGTAAGAATCCACCTGAATGTGTCACGACTTCTTGACCATCGATATAAACTTTAGCATGATGTGTCACAGAGCCGAATCTTAATACAATGCGTTCACCTTTTAGATGTTTAGGAATAATGATGTCGCGTTCATAACATACATCACCTACGTGATTTCTAATAGTTTGAATCACACCTTGATCATTAAATGAACCGGGAACAGCCATTACCTCATCTGTATCTAAAGGTTGGCTTACATCAATTTTCTCTTGATGCTGAATTAATTTAAATTTCCATGTTCCACATAAATCAAGTAATTGTCTTGTTTCTGTAAATATTGGATATAGCAACTTAAGCTCCTCCTATTCATTAAACACCAGAATATGCGTTAAATCCTCCATCAATCGGTAATACTACACCATTTATAAAGCTAGATGCTTCTTCGCTTACTAGGAATAATAATGCACCAATAAGTTCTTCTGGTTTACCAAAGCGCTCCATAGGTGTCGCATTGATGATTTTTCTAGAGCGATCAGTGTAACTTCCGTCTTCATTTAATAATAATGCTTCATTTTGTTTTGTTAATAAAAATCCTGGTGCAATCGCATTGACGCGAATATTAGTTTTAGAGAAGTAAACACTTAACCATTGTGTAAAGTTACTAATTGCTGCTTTAGCACCACTATAACCAGGAATTTTAGTTAATGGTGTAAATGCGTTCATAGATGAAATGTTGATAATTGATGCTTCTTCTTTATCTAACATATCAGTTGCGAATACTTGTGAAGGAATAAATGTACCTAAGAAGTTAAGATCCATCACAAATCCTACGCTCTTTTCATCTAAGTCGAAGAATGTTTTGCCTTCTTGATCAAGTTGGCCTTCAAAGCGTTCATCATCAGTTGTGCCTTTTGGAGAATTTCCGCCAGCACCATTAATTAAAATATCAACGCTACCGAAAGCTTCATTAACTTCTTTTTTTACTCTTTCCATGTCCGCTTTTTTAGTGACGTCTCCTAAAAATACTTTAGATTCTCCACCTAATGCTTTGATTTGATCAACTAAACCATTATTATCATCTGCAATTCCAACCATAGCGACTTTAGCACCACTTTGTGCTAATGCTGTTGACATCGCACTTCCAAGTACGCCTGTTCCGCCTGTAATTACTACTACTTTGTTAGTTAAATCTATATTGAAAGGTAATTTCATAAATTGATTTCTCCTTTAGTTTATTTGTTAGTTTTACTAACTGCTTCATATAACCCGTTTAAATATGTTGCACCTAAGGCACGGTCATACAATCCATAACCTGGTTTGCCTGTTTCGCCCCATATCATACGTCCATGGTCAGGTCTAATTGGTCCTTCATATCCGAAATCATACATTGCTTGAACGACTTCATACATATCAATAGATCCATCTTCAGATAAATGACCAGATTCTTGGAATGATTTGTCACCAATTAATTTAACATTACGTGCATGTACAAAATGAACACGGTCTTTTTGGCCGAAATAACGTAACATATCTACAAAGTCATTTTTTCTATCTGCACCTAAAGAACCAGAACACATTGTTAATCCATTACTTCTAGAATCATATAAGTTAATGAATCGTTCTAAGTTTTCTTTGTTAGTGATGATACGTGGTAAGCCAAAGATATTCCAAGGTGGATCGTCCGGATGTATCGCCATTAGAACGTCTTCCTCTTCAGCAACCGGAATGACTTTTTGAATAAAGTAATTTAAGTTTTCCCATAATTTTTCTTCATCCACTTGTTTATAATCTTCAAATAATTGATTTAAGTCTTCTTTTGTATAACTTGAATCCCAACCAGGTAATGATAATTCACCACTTAGTGGATTCATTTTTTCAACATCTTTCTCATCATAAATTAAGCATGTAGATCCATCGTCTAAGCGATAATCTAATTGAGATCTTGTCCAGTCGAATACTGGCATAAAGTTATAACATACTGTGTTAATACCAACTTGTCCTAAATTGCGTAAAGTTTGGCAATAATTTTCAATATATTTATCTCTTGTCGATTTACCTAATTTAATATCTTCATGTACTGGTACACTTTCAATCACAGATATTTCCATACCTGCATCTTCTACTTCTTGTTTTAATGCTTTGATTTTATCTAATGGCCATACTTCTCCAACTGGCACAT
>Ga0209295_1000689_pt1 | contig 14038 bp, 11 predicted proteins | sample Porto_5metaG_FD_187428 | JGI IMG/M metagenome (GOLD analysis project Ga0209295, IMG submission 187428) | Marine algal microbial communities from Porto, Portugal - Porto_5 metaG (SPAdes) (version 2) | ecosystem: Host-associated > Algae > Red algae > Unclassified | place: Portugal: Porto... | reverse complement strand
AGCCATATTTCATCATTTTTCATTGATTTTTTTGATCTAAAACCATACCATCGATTTCTTTCTTTTGGATAGGTTTTACTATATGAAATACCTACCACAATCATAAAAAGGCTCATAGGAAAGAGTAGCATATACATTCCCTCTATTCGTTAGAAATTCAAATAATAATCATCATTTAGTTTATATCAATATACTATATATCCATTCAGTGAAGTAAGTTTCTAAAAATGCTGCAATAAAATATAAAGGTAGCGCAATTAAGATATATGTTTTAATTAATTGAATTAACGCTTGTTTAAATGAAACATTTTGTTTTTTCTCTTTTCTAAACAAATTGCTGATTTTTCTAACAATTGCTTGATTTAATTTAAATAAACCACTGACAACAAAGCACATCGCAAATATTTCAACAACGATATGTGGAATTGATGATAAAATCACTATCGAACCTTTATGAAAGTCAAAGTTGATTACGAATCCAAACATGATTCCGGTAATTGTACTTGTAAAAATTAAATTTACGCAATATAAAAATGGAATAGGAATTAAAGAGAGTATTAGCATTTGTATAGGGACTCTAAAACCATTATTTATAATGTATTCCCACACTTTATTTAAACCAGTAGCTTTATCTAAGCTAGATGGTATTTGGTCTCCGATACTTTTAAAAGTATCAAGAGATGGACTAAATATACTAGATAAAATAAAGCTTATAATCAAAATAATCATCGAAAATACAAACCATTTCATAGTCCTTTGAACATACTGCTTATCACTTATATTTAACATAAACTTCTCCTTAAATTATTGATTAAAATTCATGGAAAATACAAAGAAATTTGCCAAATCTACTATGATTAATTTCAGTCTAACATTAGAATATCAATAAATACAAAAAGCGTTTTCATTTCAAAATTTTATATTAAATCAAGTAATTTATTTATAATAATTTTTATGGAAGTTTTTACATAAAATCACTTATCGGAAGTTATCTATCATCGAATATTCGTAGATGATATAATATATAAGTCGCCTATCTCTCAGGCGTCAATTTAGACGCAGAGAGGAGGTGCATATCAGATGGTCGAAGCTCTTGTTCACATCACGACCACAGTCATCAGTGGTTGTATTGTTGCGCTATTTACGCATTGGCTACGTACACGTAACAATAAGAAAAAATAGGCGATATTAGCCAACACCTAAAAATCCCCTCACTATTGCGAGTAGTGAGGGGATTGGTGCATATAATGCACGAAGCTCTTGTTAACTAAATTATAACATTGGTTAATGGAGAAATGCAAAAAACAATCTTTCAATAGTATTAAAAAAGAAGGAACAAAAGTTGTAATATGTATAATGCTAGAAAAGTTTTTAATTTTTCAAATTTACATGAGGATAACCAATCTCCCAATTCTTATTATTAAAGCGATTGTCTATATATTTATATTGATAACGGGTAAACTCTTTATTTGATATAATAAAATAATTTGCTGTATTAATTGTTGCTTCATTTACATATCTTGTTTTATTTTTTTTTAATATTACTCTTAAATCGTTAGATGAGTTAATTTTATCTTCTTGAAATTCTATAAGAATATTTGGAGTAATTGGAAGCATTATTTGGTTCCAATTATCAGTAGCGATTACTGGATTATCACTAGTTAATAAATTGTCTTCACTTATTGCAATATGAAAATTCATGTTAGATGGTTTTTTCATTCTTTTTAATAAGTTTTCTAGGTTGTTACCTTGCTTAAAAATTTCATTAAACTTTTTTATTGTATTTTTGTGTTTTTGTATTTCATCTAGATCGATAGGTTTTTTTCTAGGTTTATATGTAAACGGATTTTCAATTAAATTCATAAAATTAATTCTTCCGGCGTCAGTACGTAAATATTGTAAATGAATATATTGAAAAATCTTGTTTTGCATATTTTCTGAAACATCTAAGTCCTTAGATTTAATATTTTTTATAATATAATCAATAATCTTTTCTATTTCAGACTCATATACCCCTAATTTGTGTTCTAAAATATTATCAACTTTATCTTCAGTTTCATATGCATCAGTTGCGACACATACTTTCTCATAATTCATAAAAGTTTTTTTATTCGCTTGACGAATATGTACATATATCATCTTGTTTTCATTAGCAAAATGTTTCAATAAACATCTTGGGTAATAATGTTGTTTTCTTGTAAACATAATTCCTCCTGTTAATTATATCTATTGATTCACTATATTAGTTTGATAGTTATAACTTTTTATAATACACTTCGTGGCTACTACGACTACTTTTAAATAGATTATACAATAATATTTGTTAGTTAAAAATTTAGAGCAATGAATGATTTTTTTATAAATAGATAATTAAAAATATTGTGATTGTGAAATTTGGGTACACTTTAATCACACAAGAGAAATTGTTAAAGTTATGGCAACTTAAACGTATGATTAGGGAGTATACTAATTATGAGGTAATACATGATTGTTGATTTTACACGGATATCATCTATAGATCAAATTTTAATATAGGCGACAAATTATCATTTACACTCTCTCATATAAGATTTTCTCTAATCCGTCTTTTTTAATTTATTTATGATTCCATTTATTATTATAGTATTCTTCAAACGGTTGCTTATAACCAAACCAAAAATCTATGTTATTAGTAAATTCATAACATAATTCAATAAATTTTGCTACAATATAATTTGTAAATGAAGATAACTCTATTTCGGAAGATAAAGGTTCTTTTTGCTCATATATTTCTATTTCTCCATTACTAATACTACTATTTACACCTAATATATTTATAGTTTTCTTCTTATTATTACCAATAGAGTGAACATCTACTGAAAAACTTCTATATATATGTTGATAATAATAACCCATATTTAAATATTCTGATAGCAATTCAATTTTACCTATTTTTTTATCATCAGTACTTTTTTCCATATACCATTTTGCTATGTCCCTTACTTCATTTACTTTTAATTTTGAATTACTAAAAGTTTTTATATACGACTTCTTTAAACTATCAAATCTATCTTCTAAAACAATCATTTCTTGTTGACTAAAATCTCCGTCTTTTGCATTTGTTAATACCAAATCAGTTTCTTTGTATGCATTATATGCAAAATATCTTTCAGCTCTTTTGCTTGATTCGCTTTTGGATTCTAATATATATTTTAAATAAAGTAATAACTCATATAGTTTTCTTGATAGAGTTCTAGCACTACTAATAGTTACACAATTATTTATGTCTATATAGTTAAGATAGAAAGTGTGTGATATATCATAAACAGCTAAATAAATGTGACTTTCATTGAAACTTTGTAAGTCATCAATAGTATTTAAATCTTTTGTAATATATTTTTCTACTTCATTGATTACTTTAATTACATCTTCACCTTTAAAAAAGAGTTCTTCCACTTTTACCAAACCTTTATTTATATAATAAATTTAATTCAGTTTATATAAAATAATCGTTATCAGACCTACACAAACATCTTCTGTAAAAAACTTTGCTTACGTAATTTTAATAACTCAACTTTATCTGATTGTTTTTCAATAAATTCATCGAGATTCTTAAAGAAGCTCCCTATTTTTTCTTGTTCAGAATTTTTTGGCACCATCACTTTGAGCTTATCAAAACCTGACATTCGAAGAGATTTGACTGTTGATCCAACAGCATATTTTAAGAAATGATTATTTTGTAGTGACAGATAATAGTAAAGATAATTATTATTAATATTAATATCGTAAATACTATAAGCTCTTTGATGTAAGGAGTATTTCCCACTAAAGTATCTTGGTAAAAATTTACTTCCTTCACCTGGATATATAATCGCTGTTTCATCAAAATCAAAAGTGTTTAAATATTTAACTTCTACAGAGCGGTCAAAAAATTTATATTTTCCATCTTGTATATTATCTTGAACATTTTTTCTTCCAGTCTTAACTTTAGCTATTTGCATAAGTTCTTTTATTTCCCATTCTGGATAATTATTCCCATTCTCGTCTTTAAATCTTAGTTCTTGGGAGAAGATTTTTTGCATGTATCCTTTTTTCTGTTGTTCTAATAGTTCTAATTTTCGTTCTTCCAATTCGATTTGGTGGTCGAGTTTGCTAAAGAAATCACCTATTTTTTGTTGTTCTTCAAAATTAATGGGCAATGAAAGTTTTAACTTTTTAATATCATTATTATATAAATGAACTACCGTTTTACCCTGAGCATATTTAGAAAGTTCTAATTTATTCACACCATTAAGTGATAAAGAAATAAATCTTCCATCTACATTTTTAGGTGTAAGTATATTTATATCACCACCTATAGCAACTTCCTCATTTATATCAATGCATGAAGCTGTGGCTATATCTATCGAAGTTTCCCCTGATGAAGGAATTAACACTTCATTCTTCGATGCTACCTTTAAATTATTTTTATCAATCGCTATTTTACTGTATACCTTTTCTATTATCGCATTATATTTAGTATATAATTCACCATATAATATGAAAGGTATACCATTTTGGCTAATATCTTTTTTAGATCCTAATTTACCTTTCGAGAAGCAAGCTATGCTCCCTAACTTTTTCTTTTCCCATTCCTCTTCAAACTCTGGAAATCTTAACTCAGGAACGTTCTTTTGTTCATTAGTCATGGTTAACCACTCCTAATTCTTTCAAATACTCATTAATTTCTGATTCAACGTCAGCGATTTCTTTATCAATATTTTTAAGGTCTTGTTGGACTTGGTCTAGATCGATGGGCTCTTCTTCTTCGAATGTGTCGACATATCTCGGGATGTTTAAGTTATAATCATTGTCTTTAATGTCATCTAATGATGCGACATAGCTATATTTATCTATCGTTTCTCTCTTACTGTATGTGTCGACAATTTGATTGACATCGTCATCTGTAAGATGATTTTGGTTTTTACCTTTTTCAAATGATTGTGATGCATCGATAAATACCACATTGTCATTAGCTTCTCGACATTTTTTAAAGACTAAAATACACGTTGGTATGCTTGTACCATAGAAAATATTGGCAGGTAATCCAATCACCGCATCAATATAATTCTTTTCTTCAATTAAATATTTACGAATCACACCTTCTGCTGCACCACGGAATAAGACACCGTGTGGTAAGACGACTGCCATCGTACCTTCGTCATCTAAATAGTGCACCATATGTTGGATAAAGGCATAGTCTGCTTTTGATTTCGGTGCTAACTTACCGTAATTACTGAAACGTTCATCATCATTAAATTGACTATCTGCTGACCATTTGGCACTGTATGGTGGATTGGCTACAACCGCATCGAATTTTTCTTCCATAAAGGCTGGATTTTCCAATGTATCCGCATTTTGAATATCAAAGTTTTCATAACGCACATCATGTAACAACATATTCATTCGCGCTAAGTTGTATGTCGTATTATTACGCTCTTGACCGTTATATCGATACACTTTTGTTTCTTTACCTACACGTAGTAATAATGAACCTGACCCACATGTTGGATCATAGACATTTCTCAATTGATCTTTCCCTTGTGTCACGATTTTCGCTAAGATTTTAGACACCTGTTGTGGTGTATAGAATTCACCAGCTTTTTTACCTGCATTAGCCGCAAAACGACCAATTAAGAATTCATAGGCATCACCCAACATATCGATTTCCATGTCACTATGCACAAATGGAAGTTCTGCTAAATGAATCATCACTTTTCCAATTAGTGCTGTGCGATCTTTAACTGTGTTGCCTAATCTTGTCGAACTCAGATCCATATCACTGAACAAACCAATAAAGTCTTCTTCACTGTCTTGGCCTAATGTAGATGTTTCAACTTTTCGGATGGCCTATGCTAAATGTTCAATATCGAAGCGTTGGTTTTCTATTTCTTTAACCATACTACTGAATAAGTCTTGGGGTTCGATATAGTAACCGACATTTTCAAGAAGTTCTTCTTTAAGATCTTCTCTATATTCATCATCTTCCCATGCTTCTTCGTATGTGACATCTTCATCCGCTAATGCGTCAGCCACTTCCGCTTCTGCCTTTTCAGATAAAAAGCGATAGAAGATTAAACCTAAAATATAATTACGGAATTCGCTCGCATCCATGTTGCCACGCAAATCATTCGCAATTGACCATAAACGCTTGTGTAATTCCTGTTGTTGTTGACGTTGCTTCTCTGTAATAGACAATGTGTCATTCCTCCGTAAATTAGTTTGTTATTCGATTAGCTATATTTCTCTGTCATTTCTTCGACAAATGATGCGACAGCTGCTTTAGTCTGCCTCTTTTCTCTTAATTTCATACCAGTAACTAGGTCTTTAATTTTGTCATTATTCAAAATGCCACTGTATTCAAATTCGCTTGTGATGTGTTTGAGTACATCTTCATCTATGGATTTTTGATCCGCAAAGGCATTGAAATCTTCTTCGCGTTTCGCATTTTCGAAATTAATATATACTTCGTCAACATCGTCATCTTCAGATAAGTCTGGAATAATCTTATCTATGAATTCTTTGATTAAATCACGTTTTAAGCGTAGTTTAGGGTCATCAGCCGTATCTAATATACGTCTAATTTGTTCTCGGTTACGCTGTTGTTCTACTTTATCTGATAAGTCAATTTGACGTACTAAATCCATAATATAAGACACGTTTATCGTATCGTTACGTAATATTTCGATTTCGAAATCAATATCGTTTAATATAGATACTTTATCTCCTCGTTGGGGCTTCACTTGATCATAAATCGCAAAGTACTTGCTCTTATAATCTTCAAAGTCTTGTTCTTCCATGCCGACACTTGAAGAGGTGAATTCAAATTCATCAAATGCCTTCATTCTTAGTATTAATTTAGATACTAGACGATAGGCTTCTACAAATCGTTTCAGTTCTTCTTCATCTTGTACTTGATCCATATGTTGTGGTGTCGGTGCGATCATTTTTAATTCTGCTAAAGCATCAACAAACTCCGCTTTATATTCATCATAGCTCTTCATTAATACTCGATCGGTATCTTCAGTTTGTGAGAATAACTGTAATGCGCTATCTGTTGCTTTCTTTAAATCTCGATAGTTGACGATTTTACCAAAAGGCTTCGTTTCCTTTTCAACCCGATTCGTACGTGAGTAAGCTTGGATTAAGTCATGATATTTAAGATTTTTATCTACATATAATGTGTTCAACACTTTACTATCAAATCCTGTTAAGAACATATTAACGACAATTAACACATCAATCTTATTGTCTTTGATACCTTTCTTCACATTTTTAGATACATGATTAAAATATTCTTGGAACGTATCTGTGTTAAAGTTTGTATCAAAATTCGTATTATAGTCTTGCATCATCTTATCTAGATGTTCACGTGCTGTTTCAGTTTTGACTTCATTGTCACTTTCTTTCGCTTCTTCATTCGGACCAAATGAATAGATACCTGCTACTTTTAACGGGCGATCATATTCTTGGTTTATCTTGTTAAAGGCTTGATAATACTGAATTAAAGCAGGGATACTTTGTACTGTTAAGATACTTGAATATTGTCTATTTCGTGTATATTTATCGTGATTTTCGAGAATGTGTCTGACAATCAATTCAACTCTGTCCTCAGCCATCCACACCTCATCTTTATTGATATCTTCAACCATATCATCAGTATCTGTATCTATCTCTTTTGCTTTAATCGTATTGATATAATCAACGGAAAAACCTAACACATTACCGTCATGAATGGCATCTTTAATTAAATACGTATGCAGACACTTGCCAAATATATCTGCAGTGCTTCGTCCATCTTGACTTCGATTTTCTTCAAAACGTGGTGTGCCTGTAAATCCAAAGTATTGGGCATTATTAAAATGTTGGCGTACGATACGATGCATGTCACCAAACTGACTACGATGACATTCATCAATAATAAAGACCACTTTATCTGTTTTATATTGTTCTAACGCTTCTGCATTATTCTGAATTGCTTTAGACATCTTCTGAATCGTCGTTACGATTAATGGCAAACTCTTATCATTAAGTTGACGTACGAGTTGGGCAGTATTATTTGTTTTATCGACAGCACCTTTAGAGAATTTATTAAACTCTTCTTCAGTTTGGCTATCAAGGTCTTTACGGTCTACTAGGAAGATGACCTTTTTAATATTGTCCTGTTCTGATAAGACCTGACTCGATTTGAAGGAAGTTAACGTTTTACCGCTACCAGTTGTATGCCAAATATAACCATTATTGGCCGTTTCTGTCGCTTGATGTATTAATGCTTCTACCGCATGGACTTGATACGGGCGCATTGCCATTAATACCTTATCTGTTTCATTAATGATCATATAACGTGATATCATTTTAGCGAGATGACACGGTCTTAAGAACGATTCTGTAAAATCGCTTAGTGTATTGATACGTTGATTATGTTTATCGCTCCAATAAAACATATGACTTTTATAAATTTCGCCATCATTATTGGAAATATAACGTGTTTCTATACCGTTACTAATAATAAACATTTGAATATAACGAAATAGGCCTGTGTAGTTCTGCTTACGATAGCGCATCACTTGATTAAAGGCCTCATTAATATCGACACCACGTCGTTTTAACTCCACTTGAACGAGCGGCAAACCGTTGATAAGAATTGTCACGTCATAGCGTGCTTTATATGTATCTTCCACTGACACTTGATTCGTCACTTGGAATTTATTTTTACACCAGTTAACAGTATCTAAAAACGATAAATAGACCTCTGATTCATCATCTCGTTTTAGTGGCAATTTATCACGTAAAATTCGCGCACTTTCAAAGATCCCCTTACCATTAATCATAGTTAATAATCGTTGGAACTCCTTATCCGTTAAGGGCTGTCCATTTAATTTATCAGCATGACGTTCGTTTAAAATTGTTCGGAAATTCTCTAATAATTGCGTGTCATTTTTAATCGATACCGTTTCATAACCATTTGATGATAGTTGCGCCATCATTTCCTTTTCTAAAGAAAATTCATTTTGATATGCCAATTGACACCCACCCTTTGCTTACTACTGTTTATTAAAATATATCATAATATTCGTATCACACAACAAAAATTGTAAGCGAATTTATTGAAATGACGCTATTGAGTTGAAAAATTATAAAACCACACCCCAAAGTTAATTTTCATTAAACATTTGAGGTGTGGTTCAATCATAATAAAGTATTTAGAGCATAGTAGATAACTTGAATAGATTAATTAAAATCACTATTTTGTTCATTCTCGTTGTTACTCTTTCTTACTTTCATTAGCAACAAATAAACCCATTATGAGAGATCCTGTAGTAAACATTACTAAAAGTATAACTATATAATTACTAACATCACTTTTAATTAAGATTATTAATATCAAAACAACCATTATAAAATCCACTAATGAATTAACTTTTCTTTTTAATTTTTTGAATTCAGTAGGTATAGCTTCACTAAAATTTACATAAACATTTAAAATAACACTATATATATTTTTTGTAGATTGACCAAAAAATAAGGAGAAAATTAAACTCAATATATAAGAGTTTTTTTCAATGTTAACGGTTAATAAATAGATAATGAGACCCATGTAAAGCATTATTATCATTAAAATATACAAATGAGACAAAACTTTAAATTTCTTTTCTTTGTACAACCTATTTCACAGCCTTTCTTTTCCATACACACGTACTATTAATATATGTATATATTCGCAGTTTGTCTAAGACTTGGTTAAATCTTACCTTTTGTACTTACTTTTTAGAACATGATTGAGTTGTAACCACAAATAAGCACTCGCCATGCTAGCGAGTGCTTTTATATTGTATTTTATATTTCTCTCAACTGGCTTTCGATTTCGTCTCTTTTGTCCTCTAGAAAATCTGGGAGATTGAGTTGTTGACCTAATTTATCGACGGGTGTATCAACGGTAAATCCTGGCTCTGCTGTCGCAAATTCAAATAGGATTTGGTTATGTCTATAGTATAACGATTTGAAGAAGTATCGATCGATGATACCGGAGTTAGGGTTGGGTTGTCGCGCTATTTTCTCATAAATGTCATTTAAGTCTGTATCTGTAGGTAGATTGACTGCTACATGATGTACATAGCCTTGCCCTGGTCGAACACGATGACCTTGTTGATTAACGATGACAAAGTCTGTATATAACCCTTGTTCGTCTAATGTCATGATGGTTGTGTTATCGTCTGCTTCTAAATCATTACGCTGATGATAACCTAAGATATGTTCAAGAAATTCAGTTAACACTTCTGGCTTTCTACTACGTAATTCAACTGGTCCCATTCCCAGTATTTGAACATCTTTAGGTATATCTGTATCATCATTGGCCGACCATTGTTCTGGCGTTTGATAATCATCGTTGACTAATAATATGATTTCTAGTTCATCTGGATCTTTTAGCAACACCGCAGACTGACCTAGATATAACAGTGACGTCCATTCCACATTGTTTTGGTCTAATCGTTGTTTAAAATAGTCCAATGCCGTTTCTGATGGTACGAGTAATGTTAACCGATGAATCGAATCTGTTCCCGGTCTATGCTTACCAACATTTTCAATTTCAAAAAATGTCAATAATGTACCAGGATGACCTGCATTATCACCATAAAATAAATGATACATTTTTGTATTATCTTGATTAACTGTTTTCTCTACTAATCTTAATCCAAGTAACTCAGTATAAAACGCCTTATTTTTGACCGCATCTTTGGTGTACATCGAAATATGATGGTGCCCTACTATTGTCATAACAACCACTCCTCTAACTCTATCTTTTCATCTATTAAATAGTGTTTGTATGTATTTAGCAACTTATCTGTTTTAAAATCAAATCCTATAATCAAGCTTATTCAATTCTGGTATCATTTACATCGATTTAAACCTAATAGTAGGACGAGAAAAACAACATATTAAATGCCATTCAAGCACAACTTAATCCTTTGTTGTAAACTAAAGGGTAAATTGCATTTCTATACATCAGAATTTTATAAATGATTTAATTAATTCATAAACGTTGTATTATGATACCTAACGTGATATAATAACAATGTAATTACATCGCTTAAAACGCACCAAAGCCCCTTACTACTGCAATAGTAAGGGGCTTTATTAGTGTTGACTACCTGTCATCCTTTTTATCATTGCGATGACGTAGCCAATGCGTAAATAAAGCAACGATAAAACCATTGATGATTGCGAGTATATACATCGCAATCATGCAAGTGGGAGTGGGACAGAAATAATATTTTCTTAAAAATTATTTCTGTCCCACTCCCACTAATTCATCGCTTTACATTCACTTATTTTTCTAACTTACAAATTACTTTCCATAACCTCAACACTGTCGACAATTATTTTTGTCGTATACCTTTGAATGCGCTCATTAACATCATAACTACAACAAGCATACCGCAAATGGTATACATCCAGCTAAATCCTACTAAATCGGATATAGGCCCCATCAAGCTTCCGCCTAACGAGACACCTAAATCTGCACAGGCTATAAATAATCCTAGTAGCATATTTCGACCTGCTTTGGGTAAGACAAAGCTCAAATATGACGTAAGTGTTGGATATACTAAAGCTTGTGTGGCACCAATCAATATCGCACTACTGTAGAACATCATTACGTGTACATGTGGTCCTATGGCTACAACCATCGATGCAATGACAAGTAACATCAAGACACTGACCATATAAACAGGATGCCACATACCATCTGAAGGAATGTATTTACGTAAATAAATACGTGCTAACACAACAGCTATAGCTTGAATGGTTAGGAAGATTCCAGCATCTGCAAACCCAAACTTGACTGTGTATAACGGGACAAAAGTACTCACTGCACCAAATACAATTGATACTACAATCATAATGAGTCCGCTATTAAATAATTCTTTATTTTTAAAGAATTGTGCAAAGACTGTAACTGCATTAAATGGCAATGGTTCAACCTTCTTATGCGTGTCAGGTTCTTCGCTAGAAAAGGTGACACGATAACCAAAGAATGTCGTTGTTAAGGCAATCGCAATCATCACTATAGCAAATATTGAGATGCGATCTAAATGCCAAATGCCTACTGCAATAAGTGGCCCAACCAAATTTGGTATTGTAGAGAATAATGAATATAGTGACACACCTTCTGATCGATGTTCTTCAGGTAAAGCATCGATAATACCTAATTGTAGCGACATTGAGAAGAATGCCGTACACACACCTTGCATCACTCTGGCTATGAAATATCCTTCTAATCCAGTCAGTCCATATAGTATTAACGCACAAGCATTAATCAATAAAATAATACGTAATACTTTGATAGGTCCGACACGGGCAATAATTTGGCCTGCCCAGGGACGAAAGACCATTGCTGTTAACATGTAAGCACCCATCACAATACCAATGGTTGTATTGGTTGCCCCTAAATCATGACCTCTTAATGGAATGAATACATTTAATATGGCATTCGCACTAAAAAACATGAGTGTGAGTATATATAATCTTAGAAATGGCCAAGCCATGGCACCTTTCATTATCTCACTCCTTAGAATGATAGTTGTTTGTCTATCAATGCTTGGGTATAAGCATTGGTTGTTGTATGTAAATCACGTGTTGCGATTTGTTCTTCAATTTGACCGTCTTTAAAAATAACTAAACGATCACACAGATATGTAGCGGCTTGAATATCGTGTGTAATAAAGATATAGCTTAAATGACGTGTATGCTTTAACCGCTTCAACAAATCTAATATTTGTGTTTGTATCGACATATCTAGCGCACTGATTGCCTCATCGAACAAGATATAAGTTGGATTAATACATATCGCTCTGGCAATAGCAACACGTTGTGCTTCGCCACCTGATAACATATTGGGATATTTATCTAGAAAATCTTCTGATAATCCCACTTCTTCTAATAGTGTCTTAGCTGCTCCTTCCATCTCATCAGTGCTTTGTTTATCACATTGACACATCACTTCAAATAGAATATCTCGCACAGTTTGAAATGGATGTAGTGAGGAGGTGTAATCTTGGAATACGGCGCCATTTTGATGACGTCTGACCTTCTTCTTGTACATCGGTTGGTCATTTAATGTCACTGTACCTTTATCTGGCCTTTCAATTCCTAATATCATGCGACTCAATGTCGATTTACCACTACCACTTTCACCGATAATGGCTATCGCTTCATCTACAGGGCAGTCTAAACTGACATCTTTAATAATCGGTTTAGGTTTAGGCCCCCACAAACTACGCTTTCCGTAATGTTTTTCAACATGATTGATTTTAATCATGGCTATCACCTCGCATGACACGTTGAAAATGGTCATTTACTTTTTGTTTCGTCGATAATAAATATTGCGTATACCTGTGATGTGGATGATGTAAAACCGCTTCTGTTGTTCCTTCTTCGACTAATTGCCCTTCTTTCATAACAATGACACGATCAGCCACTTTATGAATGACGGTTAAATCATGTGAAATGAATACCATCGCGCAATCAAAATGTTGTTTAATATCTTCGAATGCTTCTAACACATCAAACTGATTAATCGTATCTAATGCTGTGGTGGGTTCATCTGCAATAATCAATTTAGGCTTTAATGCCAATGCTAATGCAATCATCAATCGTTGCAACATCCCACCTGATAACATATATGGATAAGACGCCAAAATGTTTTGCGGGTCTGTTAAATTCATATAGATCATATAGTCAATCAATATTTGTTCAATCTCTGGTGTCGATAATGACGTATGTACCTGCATGGTTTCTATCATTTGTTTTCCGACTTTGGTAGATGGGTCAAAGGCACGTGCACCTTGCTGCATGACCATCGCAATCGCTTGTCCTCTGTATTTGCGTAATTGACTTTCTGATAATGCTAACAAGTTATGCCCGTCAAAATGGACTTTCCCTGTAACCTTGAGGCGACTTGGATTAAGCCCTACTAATGCCTTACATGTAATCGACTTACCACTACCACTTTCACCAATAA